>JRYE01000408.1_pt1 | contig 10095 bp, 17 predicted proteins | sample 235321 | NCBI WGS metagenome assembly JRYE01 (sample SAMN03074214, study PRJNA261473) | activated sludge metagenome | biome: Common Effluent Treatment Plant; feature: Wastewater; material: Activated sludge; isolation source: activated biomass in a lab-scale reactor treating industrial wastewater at... | reverse complement strand
GGCGGGCTGGTCCGTCCAGGTATGTGACCGCTTCGTACTGCGGAAGAAGGTCGAGGTACTTGGCGTCTCGAAGGGTGCCGACCAACTCGTCCTTCTGTTGTATCAAAGCGGGCCAGTCGCCGAGGTGTGCCTCGGCAGAGATCCCCGTGAAGCGACGCGCGCTTCTAGCCGCATGCAGCGCTTCAGTCGCTCGAATCAGCGTTTTCGACGGCACGCAGCCGACGTTCACGCATGTACCACCGATGGTTCCATGGCCGATGAGTGCGACTCGCGCCCCAAGTTCCGCCGCGCGGATCGCAGCCGAGAAACCGGCTGATCCTGCGCCCACCACGATGATGTCGTAGTGGCTGGACGCGTTTCGGTCGTTCGCAGGATTGCAGCAGGTGTTCATGCAATCTTCATCGCGTGACCGCGCTGCCGGTGTTTGCTTGCAGACTGCGCTCGAAGATCGCCCGACCAGCTTCGAGAGCCTCGTCCATCGACAGGCGGAATCCGAGCGAGTCATGGGGTCGATTGGCGCGCCATTGCTGCAGATGTGCATCGCTGCAGAAGAATGCGATCTCGGTGCAAAGAGAATTAGCGGCGCAAGAGTGTTCGTACCCAGCGCTTGACCACACGACAGCCGTTGTGGGTCTGCAAAGTGCGATTGCTCGACCACGATCCGTGGTCGTGATCTCAATCGGCGCCGCACAGTGCCGGCAACGTGAGCGAATCTCGATATCCTCGTCGTACATCGAGCCGATCCCCAGGGCGTCGATGGCGCACATCGCTCGAAGCGTTACCGCGCCTAAGGTGACTTGGTGCTCGGTCACACGATCGGTGAAGGGATATGCGCCGACGATCTCACCGCTGGCGGGACTCAATACGACAGCGTCGCGCGCTTGCAGGCGCGCAAGCAGCGTGCGCAGTTCCGACTCGCTGAGATCCACAAGTGCCGCGAGCTCGGAAAGCGCCGGCGCTCGTCCGCGCTCTCCATATAGATGAAGTAGAGCGATTCGGACGCGGTTTTCCTCAGATGTCCATTCGGAAGAGCTCGCAAGTGCGGTGGCGTTCTCGATTGCATGGAGAGCTTCGCGGACTCGAGCGGATGTCACCGCCGGAGAATCTGCGCAGCGAATGCCAGCCCGTTCAGTATGACAACACGATTGAGTATCCGCGGGCATCGTCGACTCACTTCGTTGTCGCATGAGAGGGGAAGCCAGCATCGGCAGTCGCCTTCGTCAGTGCAGCGACATTCGCCTTCGTATCGTCGAACGTCACGAGCGCGCGTCTGTCTTCGAAAGAGACCTCGGCGCGTGTGACACCTGCGACGCGCGTCAGTGCCTGCTTGACGATGTATGGGCAGGTCACGCACGTCATCTTGTCGACCGCAAGAGTGACGGTGCGCTCAGCGGCAAGTGCGTTGACGCTGTGAAGCAGAAGCACTGCAGCAGTGGCATTCAGAACTCGGAGTCTCATGCTCGTTCTCCTGTAGGTTCAGAGTTCGTGCGTTCAAAGATCAAGGAGCAGAATGGGCGCAACGAAGGGAAACACGATAGCCGACACGACGAGGGCGGTCGCCACCCACAAGGCGATCTTTATCAATCGTCCGGAGAGAGGTCGAACGCATGCCTGCTCGTCCGCGCAGGCGATCTGCGGCTTGCGGTAGACGAGATAGAAGCCTGCTGCAAGGCACGCGATCGTGATCACGACGAACACCCATTGATAGGGAGCCAGAGCCGTGAGGTTTCCGATCCATGCTCCGCTTACGCCCACACTGAACAGGACGAGTGGCAGCACGCAGCAGGACGATGCTGCAAGCGGTTCCTTCTTCGACATCGCGGCGACGATGGTACGCGGCCGCGCGGGCATCGCGCCCGGCTCACGCACGGGCGGGCTGCGCGGCGGCGNNCGGCCATCGAATGCTCCATTCAGTTCGTCGCGAGCCTACAATACGACCTGTAGTAACTACGGGTTCAAGAGAAATTTGTATGCGCGTAAGCAAGGCTCCCGCACCGCTCTCGATAGGCCGCCTATCTGCCAAGGCGGCGGTGAATCTGGAAACGGTTCGGTACTACGAAAGGATCGGACTGTTGCCGAGTCCGCCGAGAACGGAGGGCGGCCATCGTCTCTATGGCGAGGAGCACGTGAAACGGCTTACCTTCGTGCGCCGAGCACGCGAGCTGGGATTCACGCTCGAGGAGATTCGAGCGCTACTGCGACTTGCCGAGCGGGAGCCCTCCTGCGCCAAAGTCCGTGTCCTGGCAGCCGACCATCTTCGAGATGTGCGTGCCAAGATCGCGGACCTGAAGCGAATGGANNCGACCGGAATGCCCGTTGCTCGAAATTCTATTTCAGGCGGATGGTGCGCAAGAGACCGTGCGAGCGGGTCGTCGCACGAGAGGAGCGCGCTGATTTTCCGGTTGTGCGCAGGCATCTCAACCGCGATGCTGGTGTTGCTTGCTCGCCTGCCGCTGAGGCGTTTGCGAGCGTGCGTGACGGCATGCGTTCAGTCCAGGCAGCGACGCTCTAACTGGCTGAATCCGCTTTGACGTCGTGAGTTATCTTGACCAAGCCCCACAGCGCTCGCGAGATAGTGCAGCCGTCAGCGACTTCACGAGCGATGGCCTGCAGTTGGGCGCTATCAAGCTGCTCCAGTCCGTCAACGACTCCAGCAAGATGGGGCGACTGAATTCGAATCCCATCAGGACCTTCTTCTCTGCAGTGATCACGGCATTCACCGTGATGCGCTGCGCGCGGCCACCCCTTCGCCCGATGAGCGACCGCAGACCAATGCCGTTAGCAGGCTGCATGGGAAGCCGCCAACAGCTCCTCGGGCGTAGTCGCGCCCGGATGATCGCCGGCAACACTTGGAAACCGTACGGAGATCGCAAACGCTCCGGTGCCGGCGCCTACTCGGCCACTGCCGGTCAGAAGCTCACCATCCCATCGAAGTTCAGCGCGCTTGGAGAACGTTGTCATTTGAGCTCACCTTCGTACGTGTCTCCACGGCGCGGGCAACGCCTGCGAGCGTGAGACATCCAAGCAAGAAAGTGATCTTCCATTCGAGCGCGCAAATTCAAAGCGCGTGTCCGGCCAAATACGGCTCAACCTGTTCGAACAGAAGACCACCGACTGCGAGGATCGTACCGATCCACAGTCCGACGCGAACGGATCGACTCGATCGGCATGTTTCGCAGTCTGACTCGGCTGCGCACGTGCGCTTTGGCTTCCAGTACACGACGTAGAAGCCGTAGCCCAGCAAAGCCGCGGTCAGCGCGATGAAGATCCATTTGTACGGTGCAAGGGCATCAAGCGCGCTCACCCATGCGCCTGCGATGCCGAGACTCAGCAGAACGAACGGCAAGAGGCAGCAGGCCGCGCAAATGCCCAAGGCAGATAGGAGTCCGCCCGCAGTTGTCCATCGCGCGATGCGCTTGCCGGCGTCGCTGGATCCCGCGCACGCGCACGATGTTGAGTTGTTCGAAACCCTCGAGTCTGCAGTACTCATCTTCGCCTCACGAGCGGCAGCCGCACGAAGTGGACAGGTTCAGTTCGGCGTCGAGCACGGCGCGCGTACCTTCCGGTCCTGTCATTCGCAACCAGAGCGGACCCAATTCGGGCGAGACCTCCAGCTCGAACGTCATGAAAGGGCAGCACCTGCGCTCGTTCTCGATGAAACGAGCGATCGATTCGAGCACGCTCGCGTCGAACTGAAATGCATATCCATTCGGCAGCTCCTTGCGTGCTTTCGCCATCTGCTCGAAGAGTCGTGTGGCCAACTCGAAGTGAGCGGAGCGCTGCGCTGCCGGAATTGCGGCGGGAACGCAGGCCAGCGGCAATACCACGTCGGCACTATTCCTCATCGGTACCATCTCAGTTGTTTGAGCACTTGCTTCGATCTCGGGCAGCGTACATATTCAAGTCAACTTGAGGTCAAGGACTATTTCTATGGCAGCCACGCTCTCAATCGGCGAGGTCGCCCGGCGCACGGGAACTCGACCATCAGCGCTGCGCTACTATGAAGAAGCCGGCATTCTTCCAATTCCTGCTCGAGTGGGCGGCAAGCGTCGCTATGAGGCTGACGTGGTGCGGCGAGTGGATCTGTTGCGATTCGCACAGCAGGCCGGCTTCAGCCTCGGCGAAATCAAAGCTCTCTTCTACGGCTTTGGCTCAGAGACGCCGCTCAGTGCGCGCTGGCGGTCGCTCGCGCGAAAGAAGATGACCGAGTTGGACGAGATCGCAGAGCGCATTCAACGGATGCGCGGTGCGTTGGAACTCAGCCTCGAGTGTGGCTGTGTCCGTGTGGAGGAGTGCTCACTTTCGCCGGCCGACATTTCACGAACAGCGCGCAGGCGCTCACAAAGTCGGAGCAGCTGCGCTTGCTGATCCTGAAAACGTTCGCTCTGTTCGTTGTCACCGCCGTCGCCGAAATCGTCGGCTGCTATCTGCCATATCTGTGGCTTAGGAAGAACGGCTCGGCTTGGCTGCTTTTCCCGGCACTCTTGAGTCTTGCGCTGTTTGCGTGGCTCTTGACGTTGCATCCTGCGGCATCGGGGCGCGTGTACGCCGCATACGGCGGTGTCTACGTCGCGGTAGCGTTGATGTGGTTGTGGAAAGTTGATCGCGTTCCGATTACAGCGTGGGATATCGCGGGGGTTGTTGTCGCGATTGCTGGCATGGGAATCATCGTCTGGGGCGGCTGGGCACGAAACTAGTGAACAGCTAGCCCAACTTGCGCAGTTGAAGCGTCATTTTGCGATTTTTCGGTGGGTTCATGATAGGCCCATCAAGTACTTGGGTTGTGCGCGAGGCTCATTTGCAAGTGTAGTGACGACCTTGGGTGTTTTCTTTTGCGTGGTTGTCGGTTGTGATAGGCGCTATGTACCTGCGCTACACGACTCGCAAGAAGGACGGCAAGGTTCATCGCTACTGGACCTTGGTGCGCAGTGTCCGAGTCGGTCGGCGCGTTATTCAACAGACCGTGACGCATCTGGGTGAACTCGATGAGCACGGCCGGCTCGAAGCACGCGCACTGGCTCGGCATCTGATCGGAGAGCCCGAGCAAGCGCGTTTGTTTGATGACGGCAGTGGGCACCTGACGGTGCCGGTACGCTTGAAGAGCATCCGCATCGAACGCTCGCGTCAGTTCGGCGATGTGTATCTGGCGCTGGCGTTATAGCGTGGTAGCGGTCTTGCGCAGCTGTGCGAGCAGCTATTGCCAACGGGCAAAGAGCAAGTGGCGTCGGAGAAGATGGCCGCGGTGCTGGTGAGCGCACGATTATGCGAGCCGTCCAGCGAACTGCACATTGCCGAAGATTGGTATCGACGCACGGCGCTCAGCGACCTGCTGCAGCTTGAGGAGAGCCAAGTCAACAAAGATCGGTTGTATCGCGCACTGGATGAACTGCTGCATAAAGCGGCACTCGAAGCGCATCTGGCGCGACGCTGTGGAGAGCTCTTTGCGATCGACAACGAGGTGCTGCTGATGGCCATGGTGATGCTCGACTGCATGCACGTGGAGGTCACGAGCCGAGCTGTGCAGGATGCGATGATGGCCACCCGTTCCGTGATGGCCGGAGGATGCATGGCGACCCCCCGTTCCATGAAGGCCACCTGTTCCATGGTGACCGCCACCATGCGATTGTGCCTCGGCCGGGACAGTCAAGCTGACGGTGCCCACCAAGAAGAATGCAATCAGGAGTTGGGCAAGGATGCGTCTCATATGGTCCTCCTAGCCCTCATTCAGGCGCTCAGCAGGAGAACACTGTCGCTACGGAGCCTCCGATGAATGGCTCGCTCTCATAAGTTAAACTATAGACTCGCGGCGCGCTGTCGGCCACTGCCCATATCCTCGGTACTCCGAGCGTTGCCGTCGTGGGTAGCGGATGCATGATTCCCGCTAAGATGCGCCATAGCAGCGCGCGCCAGCTGAACAAGGGCCACTCGCTCGAGATCGCCGCTCACGACGATGACGACTGTGCCGACCCGAGCGACGATTGTGCCGCCTTCCTCATTCGCTGACGGTCGATAGCGGGCGTCGACCCCTACGCCGAGTAGGGGTTCATCGGATTGCGCACTGCTCGGCGCTCTCTGCAGCTCATGCGTGAATTCCTGAGCGGCGGCCCTTGGCGAGTCGGCCTGGATGACGGAGAGAAGTAGGGTTGTCCGCCGCCAATGAACTTGCAGGTCGGGTGGTCGGCCCGCATCGTCGGGTGCGATGCCGTCTGCATCGCTTCCACAGTGATCGTGCTGATCTCGGTCGCCGAGAGCAAATCGCAGGCTGATCGAGGTTCTGCGGCCAGGAGCGCCTGACAAGCGATGAGCAGTGCGCTTGCGATCATCGCAGGCGCTCGCATTTCGGTCTGTGTCGCCACGTGGCTTCACGAGGATGATGCCTCAGGGCACCTGCAAGAAGATTTCGGGTGGTACGTTGGAACCGCCGAAGGGCGTTGAGTTCGCACCGAGGTTGGCGGCCCATTCGTTGGGCGCCTCGGTCTATTCTGGAACGACCGTGCGCGGCGCCGTGATTCAGCCGTGCAGTGATACCTGCGGCGCACGCAAGCGGGCGACGAAGGCGGCGACCGTGCCGCTTGCGATGTAGGAGACCGACAAGCCGACTAGACCACCGGCCCCAAGATCCACGGCGCCAAGGGCCGCAGCCACCAGTGCAACACTGGCAGATGACAGCCAGACGAGAGCGCCAGCGCGCGCACGCCCCAGCTGGTATCCCGTCCAGGCACCGGCGAGCGCACCCGCGACGCTGCAGACAGAGACGGCGAGGGCGGGGCTGGACGAATGGCCCCACTGCATCAACGCGATGCTAACGGCCAGCGGCAGCATCGCGGCCTTCAGGCCAATCTCCACGGCCTGGACGCCGCGTCGATGCAGCCAACGCAGCGTCACCGCGAGCCCCCCGATGAGCAGGGCGAGAAATGCGCATACTTTGCGATTGTCGCTCAGCACGACGCAGGCGACACCGAGCGGCAGCAAGAACAGCAGCACTCGCGATGACATTCGCAGCCTGCCGAATTCGTACGCGCGCAGCGCGCGCTTACGAAGTTCTTCTTGATCAACCATAGAGCTTGCTCCATACGGTGCGAAGCTTTCCGAGCGCACGCTGGCGACGTTTGCGAATCGTCGCACCGGCAAGCGCTGGCTCGATGCTTCCCTCATCGATGCCGAGCAGCGCGCGCTCAGCGTCAGTCAACTCTCCCAGCGCACCCGCCAACATTCTTGAGATCTCCTCGTCAATCATGAGATCGATCTGTGAAGGCGACGGATCAGGCAGCGGTGCGTCGTCTCCCGGAGCGGGAGCTTCTCGGCGTCGTTGCACCCGGCGCAAGTGTGTTCGGATCTCAAATGCAGCAATCGCATAGACCCAGGTGAGACCGTCGCGGCTGCGGTCGTAGTCCGAAATGCGCGCGGCAACTTTAACGAAGACCTCCTGAGCGACGTCCTCGGCGTCCGCAGCCTCGCGCACGGTTTTCCTGACAAAGGCCAGAACCACCGGCCAGAGCTCCGTCATCAGAACCGCAAACGCGGACCGATCTCCATCGGCCAGGCGCGTCAAGGCATTACTGATAGCGGTTCGGTGAGCGGCGTCCATCCTGTGAGAATTGTCACAGAACGCCCCGCCAGCCGACCAGCCGATCGTAGCTACTTTAGGCGGAACGCCGTCGAACGTGACCGCCCCCTCGCTATGGACACACGAAAGGGACCGAAGACGGTCACGCTTTGAAGGTTCGTGCCTATTACTGGCAACTGACCGTTCCTGCATTGGGCCCCAATCAGACTTCAACCATGCTGCGTCGTTTTGCACTCTTGGGCGTGCTGCTGCTCGGCCTGTCGGGCGTTCTCCCGGCGGCGGTGGCGTGCGCCTCCACGGAGCAGAGCACCGACTGCTGCCCCCAGGGGCAGCCATGCGAGACGGACAAGGACGTCACGCTCCTGACCACAGCGGGCGGTCCGTGCTGCAATGCACAACCTGCGCCGACGCGCTCAACGGTCGCGATCCAGGGACAGAGTGATCGCCGCTTCACGGATTCCGCGGCACCCGACCACGCAGCGGCGCCCGCGTTTGACTTCCCGAACTCGTTCCCTTCCCTCCACGAGCCGACGGCCCTCGCCGTGGCTCCTCCGATCAGGGTCCACCCGCGGCAGGTCTACCTGCGCACCGGTCGGCTGCGACTCTAAACACGCACCTCACACGGGGCCGCCTGACCTCGGCCCCGTGCTCCTTCGATGACGCGCGCATGCCTGCGGGCTCCTCCCGCGCCACGTCGCGTATCCGAAACTTTGAGGTGATGACCATGAACACTCGTAACCGTTTCCGTGACGTCCTGTGGGCGTCAATGACCGCTGCACTGTTGATCGGGTTCCAGCCCGCCGCGATGGCGGCAGACCCACAGAAGCCGACCCAGCAACAACTGAAGGATCGCGACGGGCGCATGTGCAAGAAGTACGTGCGCGAGCACCGTGGGCACCCTGGCAAGGGCGTGGATATTGTGAAAGTCGTCTACGTCCCGTGTCCGAAGCAGCGCTGAGTAGGCCGCGCTGCGCGACGCCGGCGGCCGGAGTCCGGCACAGCCGGCGTGTCGCCCGATAACCAGCCCATCTGCTATCGCCGTTTAGACGAGGCGCCGTTTTGCATGAAAAAAGAACACCACTCGATATGGATATTGTCCGTCGTTCTCTTGTTTTCAACGCTCGCGCATGCCCAGCCAGATGTACTGACGCTGGAGCAAGCGGTCGAGCTCGCGATTGAGCGGGCGCCGCAGACACAGGCCAGGGCGGCAGCACTCGAGGGCGCCCAAGCGGAAGCCGTGAGCGCGGGACGACTTCCGGATCCTGAACTCCTGGTCGGCATCGACAACCTGCCGACGACGGGTGCCGACGCGTGGTCCTTGAACCGCGACTTCATGACGATGCGCAAGACGGGTGTCATGCAGGCGTTCCCGAATCGCGCCAAGCGCTCGTCGCAGCGCGAGCGCGCCGCAGCCTCGGTCGCGCTAGCACACAGCGCGTCAGAACAGACGCGCCTCGAGACGGCACGCGCGGCCGCGACCGCGTGGGTCGACGCCTATGCCGCGGAACTCGTCCTCGCGAAGCTGCAAGCGCTGAAACCGGAAGTCGAGTTGCAAGCGCGGGCCGCCCGCGCGGCGCTTGCAAGTGGCCGCGGCTCCACCGTCGATGCCCTGGCTGCGCAGGACGCCATCAGCGAGCTCGACAATCGCGTGCTCGATGCGCAGCGCGATGCCCGCGCTGCACGGGCGGAACTCGCACGCTGGATTGGCGAGGCGGCGGGGCAAGCGCTTGGCGCGGAACCGCCGCTGCGGGACCTGCCCGCGCCACGTGAGCAGCTATTTGCATCCCTTGATCGACAGGGACCCCTCCTGACATTCGATGCTCAGCGAGCGCTCGCGCAGAGTGAGATCGACTTGGCGCGCGCCGAGAAGCGTCCCGACTGGAGCGCGGAATTGGCCTATGCGAAACGAGGCGATGCCTTCTCCGACATGGTCTCGCTGCAGTTCCGTGTGGGCCTGCCGCTCTTCAGTCGCTACCGCCAGGATCCGATGATCCGCGCCAAACGCGCCGAGCTCTCGGAGCTCGAAGCGGAGCGCGAGGCCGCATTGCGCATGCAAGCGGCCGAGGTCACACGCCAATTGGCGGCGTGGGACGCGGCACGCCAGCGCATCGAGCTGTACGAGCGCGAGCGGCTGCTGCTCGCACGGGAGCGTTCGCAAGCGGCACTGGCCAGCTTTCAGGCAGGGCGTATCGAGTTTCTTTCCGTGCTCACCAGCCAAGTGACCGAGATCGAGCTTCAGCGTGATTACGCCGAGCTGATCAAGGCGCTCGGACAGGCGTGGGCTTTTCTCAAGTATCTCGAACCCGGACAGGAAACCTCCCATGAGTAGCCGTCGATGGCTCGCGGCCGTCATTGCCGCACTGGTGGCGGGCGTGGCGCTCGGCTACATCGTTGCGCAGCAGCGCACGGGTGATGCCGCCGCTCAGCCCGCTGCTTCGGACAAGGAGGGCCGCAAGGTTCTCTACTGGCACGCCCCGATGGTGCCCGGCCAGAAATTCGACAAGCCTGGCAAGTCCCCCTTCATGGAC
>JRYE01002698.1_pt1 | contig 10107 bp, 12 predicted proteins | sample 235321 | NCBI WGS metagenome assembly JRYE01 (sample SAMN03074214, study PRJNA261473) | activated sludge metagenome | biome: Common Effluent Treatment Plant; feature: Wastewater; material: Activated sludge; isolation source: activated biomass in a lab-scale reactor treating industrial wastewater at... | reverse complement strand
CTAAAAAGGAAAGTTAAAAAATCCGGCAAGTCAGTTCAGGAATGATAAGTATTTTATTTTATATTTTATCGGCAATAGCAGTGGGAAGTGCACTGATGATGCTGTTTTCAAAGAATCCCGTTAAAAGTATTTTGTGGTTGATTGTGGTTTTCTTTTCCATAAGCGGGCATTATGTATTATTAAACGCACAGTTCCTGGCCATAGTCAATATCATAGTGTATGCCGGGGCCATAATGGTGTTGTTTTTGTTTGTGGTGATGCTCATGAATTTAAATGCCGATGCCGAACCGATAAAAAATTACCGCCTGAGGCTGGCAGGGATCCTATCCGGCGGCTGCCTGTTTTTAGTATTACTGGCAGCATTTAAAGATTCGGGTGTAAATAATATGGTGTTAATGAAAACCGGTGAATCGGGATTGATTGAAAAGCTGGGCAAAACATTATTCACCAATTATGTACTGCCTTTTGAAATCAGCAGTGTGCTGTTTTTAAGCGCCATGATAGGTGCGGTGATTATTGGTAAAAAAGATAAACCCGTTTAAAGTACTCTATATGAAAAAACTTCTTATACTATTAATGCTGGCCTGCTTTTATGCAGGAAACAGTGTGGCCCAAATTGATTTAAAAAACCTGGATCTTGAAAAAATAGATTTAAGAAAAATTGACTTATCAAACATTGATATCAGTGCGTTATTGGGCAAAACCATTAACGTTAAAAAAGGCTGGGCGCCAAAATTTGCCTTAGGCAAAAGCCCAATTGACAAAATTTTTAATGTTGCAGAAATAATCGGTATAAAGAAAAACGATAAAGCCAATAAGCTTTTTAAAACGTTTAAAACCGGAAGAACCATTTATAAAGTTGCAGCCTATGCCGGCGCTGCCGTAGCCGTATATGGAACGGCCCGGTCCTTGAAAAACTCGGTTAAAAAAAGTGAATATCAAACCGCTATTACCACCGGCATCAGCAGTATTGCCAGCGGTATAATCGTAAAACTGCTTACCAAGGGCGCTTCGTACAAAGCAGTGGATATTTTTAACGGGGTGGCCACTAAAACAATAAAAGATATACTATCCATAAAGCCGGCTTCTGAAACACTGGGAGTGGGCCTTTATGTACAATTATAAACTATGGATATTACTTATTATATAGCGTTATCACTGGCATTATTTACCATTGGTATTGTGGGCGTACTCATCCGGCGCAATGCCATTTTAATTTTTATGTGCATTGAATTAATGCTCAATGCCGTAAATCTATTGCTGGTGGCTTTTAGCAAAATGCATACGGCCAATATGGCTACGGTAGCCAAAGATTCGGCAACCTTTGCCAGCGATGCACAAATTTTTGTATTTTTTATAATGATTGTTGCTGCGGCTGAGGTGAGTGTAGGGCTGGCAATCATTGTGATGTTATATAGGAATATTCATTCCATAGATGTAAATTTTTTGAACAGGTTAAAGCATTAATTGCTGCTGGCAGTTAACACGATTCAGGCTTATGAGTACAATTTTGGATTTAGTTTGGTTAATCCCGGTGTTGCCGTTGATGGGTTTTATCATCAATGGCGCCGGCCGTAATTTTCTTTCAAAAACCATCGCCGGCTTTTTAGGCAGCGCTGTGGTGCTGGCATCGTTTATTATTAGCCTGCTGGTTTTTTGCCAGGTTAAACAGGGGCTTTCTGCTACGGTTCACTTATTTAATTTTATTTCTATTGATACCTTTCAGTTGGGTTTTGATTTTAAGGTAGATGCCCTCTCATCTTTATTTCTATTGATTATTACCGGCGTGGGCTTTTTAATTCATGTATATTCTATGGCCTATATGCATGATGAGCCAAAAAATGATTTTGCCCGTTACTTTTCTTTTTTGAACCTGTTTGTATTTATGATGTTGCTGCTGGTATTGGGCAACAATTTTGTAATTATGTTTATCGGCTGGGAAGGTGTGGGGCTTTGTTCTTACCTGCTTATTGGCTATTGGTTTAAAAACACGGAGTTTACCAATGCGGCTAATAAGGCCTTTAATATGAACCGTATTGGTGATTTTGCCTTTTTAGTAGCCGTATTTTGGATTATGCTCAGGGTAGGTTCATTAAATTTTGACAGCGTATTTACTGCCGAAACTTTAGCAAAGTTTTCTGCAACCGATATTACGGGTATTACCTTATTACTGCTGGTAGGTGCTACAGGTAAAAGCGCCCAAATACCGCTTTACACCTGGCTGCCCGATGCAATGGCTGGCCCAACGCCGGTAAGCGCCTTAATACATGCGGCTACCATGGTTACCGCCGGTATTTATTTAATTGCCCGTAGTAATGCCTTGTTTTCCTTAGCGCCTTTTACGCAATCTATCATTACGGCTGTGGGCCTGGCAACGGCTTTGCTTGCGGCTACTATTGCCATAAAACAAAATGATATCAAAAAAGTATTGGCCTACTCCACGGTAAGCCAGTTGGGTTTTATGTTTATTGCCCTGGGAACGGGTTATTATGTTGCTGCAGTATTTCATGTACTCACCCATGCATTTTTTAAAGCCTTGTTATTCCTGGGTAGCGGCAGTGTAATTCATGCCATGGGGGGCGAGCAGGACATTCGTAGAATGGGTGGATTGCATAAGCACATGAAAATTACCAGTATTACATTTCTCATTGGCTGCCTTGCCATATCCGGTATTCCCGGCTTGTCGGGATTTTTTAGTAAAGATGAAATACTTGCCGGCGCTTTTGGCGCCAGTAAAATAGTGTATGGCCTGGCTTTGTTTGCAGCATTGCTTACGGCGTTTTATATGTTTCGCTTATACTTCATCACCTTTACCGGTAAATTCAGGGGTACAACGGAGCAACAGCATCATTTGCATGAAAGCCCCTGGCTAATGACGGTTCCACTGGTTATCCTGGCCTTGTTAAGCATCATTGGAGGATATATAGGCGTACCCGAAGTTTTAGGCGGTCATCATGAACTGGCGCAATTTCTTTCACCCGTGGTTCCTCATCAAAATTTTCATCTGAGCCATAGTACGGAATATTTTTTAATGGGTTTATCAACCCTTTTGGTTATGGGTTCCATATTATTTGCCTGGTTTAAATTTAAAAACTACCAGGCTGAGGGAGACGCTAAAGGATTTGGAAAAATATTGCAAAACAAATGGTATGTAGATGAGTTATACCAGGCCCTTGTGGTGAAACCGCTGATGGCCTTATCTGCCTTCCTGGATGGTATTGCCGAGAAAAAAGTAATTGATGGTACGGTGAATGGGGTGGGCAGGCTGGTAAACTATGCCAGCAGGCAGGCCCGCCTTTTGCAAAGCGGGCAGGTAGGCGCTTATGTGCTGCTTATGGTTTTGGGAATGATCTTGTTATTTGTAATTCAATTGTTCGTGTAAATTAAAATAGTGTATTTTGGGTACTTATATTACTTTTCCTGAATTATTAGTTTGGCTTCCTTTTGTAGCCGGTATCCTTTGTTTTTTTACCGGTAAAGAAAAAACAGCCAAAACTCTGGCATTTCTTGCCTCAATAGTGGTGTTTGCAGTTTCCCTGGCCAGCCTTTGCTATACCGATGCCCAATATTATTCTTACAACAATGTGGTGTACTACTGGCTAAAGTATTTGGGCAGCAGTATATTTTTTAGTCTCGATGGCTTATCCAGGTTACTCACTTTGCTTACAGCATTGGCCTATCCGCTCATATTTGCAGCTACCTGGAGAAAAAATATAAAAAATGCGCCTGCTTTTTTCGGGTTGATGTTATTGGCCCAAAGCGGTATTATGGGTGTGTTTACGGCACAGGATGCATTGCTGTTTTACTTTTTTTGGGAGTTGGCACTTATCCCGGTATATTTTCTCAGCAGCAAATGGGGCGATGAAAAGCGCATACAGGCTACGTTCAAGTTTTTTGTATATACGTTTGCCGGTTCGTTATTAATGCTGGTAGGTATTATTTATGTGTACTTGCATACGCAGCCCCGNNGCCTCATTAAGCGGGGCGGAACAAACCTGGTTATTCTGGTTATTCTTTGTGGCATTTGCCATTAAAATGCCGGTGTTTCCATTCCACTCCTGGCAACCCGATGTATATGACCAGGCTTCAGCGCCGGTTACCATGGTACTAAGCGGTATAATGGTTAAAATGGGATTATATGGCGTATTACGATGGTTGTTACCGGTGTTTCCGCTGGCTTCGGTAAAATTTTCGCAGGTTGTGATCGTGTTGTCTGTAATGGGGATCATTTATGCCAGTTGTATTGCCCTGGTACAGGATAATTTCAAAAAATTAATTGCCTTTTCATCTATTGCACATATTGGGTTGATGAGTGCAGCAATTTTTTCTTTTAATGAAATTTCCATGAAAGGCATGATGTTTCAAATGCTGGCGCATGGTATAAGTGTAATAGGATTGTGGATGGTGGCTGAGCTCCTGGAAAGGCAGGTGAATATTAGAAAANNTTGCAGCTATTGCTACATTAAGCGTTATCCTGGTTTCTGTTTATACGTTAAGAATGTTGCAAAAGATTTTTTATGGAAACAGCAATGCGGTAACCGAAGCGGTAAAGGATATTTCTTTGGATGAAAAAGTGGCGCTTTCCATCATCGTAGTGGGAATATTAATTACAGGGGTTTTCCCTCAGCCTGTTTTTGATCTTACCACCGATGCTGCCAACTGGATATTAATGAAATTAACTTAAAGAGAGCCCAATGGAAATTTTGGGAGCGTTAAAATTATGAATGCAATAGTATTTTCTGCTTTATGGGGTGTGGTGATGATGTTTGCCGGGGTGTTTTTAAAAAACAAAGCAATGGCCAGGGTCATGGCTATTGGCGGCGCATTAATCGGATTGGTTGTTTCCATCCTGGAGTTGCAAAGCGGGTCACCTTTAATTCATTACGATGCCCTTCATCTTTTAAAAACCAATAATTTTANNCATTCATCATTGTGGTTTATGCGGCCCTGCTGCTCTTCTTTTTGCTTAGCGGCCGGGATGTGGAAAAAGTAGGGAATCATGTTGCCGAATATTTTTCGCTGCTTTTCTTTATCATGTGTGGTGTATGTATTTCGGCTACGTTTAACACGTTGCTCATGCTATTCCTGGGCATAGAAATCATGTCTATTCCATTGTATATCCTCACCGGCAGCGATAAGCGTAATTTAAAAAGTAATGAGGCGGCTCTAAAATATCTTTTATTAGGGAGTTTTTCAACCGGCATTTTATTGCTGGGTATTACATTTATATATGGCGGCAATGCCAATGGTTCATTCTATATTGATCGTATTCAAATTGGGATGGGTAAATTATCGGTGATGATGGCTGTAGGTATTGTATTATTGATGATTGCCCTTTCATTTAAGGTATCGGCGGCGCCCTTTCACTTTTGGGCCCCCGATGTATATGATGGTGCGCCAACGGTTTTCACCTCCTTTATGCTTACCATTATTAAAGTGGCCGGTTTTGTAGCTTTTCTGCGATTGTTTGATACCTCTTTTATTAAGGTACAGGAGCAATGGCAAAATCTTATTGCACTCATTATATTGGCAACCCTGCTCATTGGTAATATTACGGCCGTGTTTCAGCAAAGTGTTAAAAGAATGATGGCCTATTCCAGCATTGCCCAGGCCGGGTTTATGCTTTTTGCCATTTTTGCATTGGGGCAGCCTGCAAAAGAAGGCCTTATTTTATATAGTGCGGCTTATTGCCTTGCCTCAATAGGTTTCTTTGCCATTTTGCTTAAAATGAAAGATTATACCATTGATGGGTTTAACGGCCTGGGAAAGGAGCATCCCGTTTTGGGTTTTGTGGCTACCGTGTGTTTATTATCCTTAACCGGCATCCCGCTTACCGCAGGTTTTTCGGCAAAATTTTATATGTTATTGGCTGCAGTTAACAGCGGAAAATTTTTATGGCTGGTAATTGTTGCCGTATTAATGGCCGCCGTAAGCGCCTATTATTATTTTAGGGTAATACAGGCTATCTATTTTAAACCATCACCCGGCGAACCCATTGTAGAAACATCTGAAATTACTACAGGTTTTAAGTTTTGGCTGATTGTTACAGTGGCACTCATCATCGTTTTGGGAGCCTATCCTGAGGCGTTGCTGGGCTGGTTATATTTTTAAGACTTCATTTAAGGCATTAAGCTTAATTTCGCTTTATGTCTTCTACGGTTAAAGAATCCATTTCATTAAGCTGGGCAAATGTAAAAAGCAACAAGCTACGTACCGGCATCACTGTGGTGATTATGGCCCTGGGTATTTTTGCGTTAATCCTTATCATTACGGCCATAAGGGCTGCCAGCAACAGTTTAACCGATAGTTTCTCAACGATGGGCTCTAATACCTTTGGGATTAGCTATAAGTCCAGGTTCATGCGGTTTGGAAATAACCGGGGCGGAGCTGCGCAACAGAAAAAAAAGGGCCGCCAAAAGAAATCCAATATTGGCATACCGATTAGTTTTAATGAGGCCAGCGAATTTAAAAGCCGTTATGCCTTCCCGGGTACGGTAACCAGCATTGCTCTTATGGGTGCATCTGAAATAGTGGCGAGCTATGGCAATAAAAAAACCAATCCCGATGTAAATATTTTTGGGGGTGATGAAAATTATGTTGATTTGAATGGTTATTCCATAACTGCAGGAAGAAATTTTACAGTAACCGAATCCGGTTCAGGAAGCAGTATATGTATTTTGGGGAGTGCCGTTGCAGAGAAATTATTTCCCGAAAACCCGGCAAAGGCAATAGACAAAGTGATCCAGGTAGATCACCGCCCGTATAAAGTGATCGCCGTTTTAAAAGACAAAGGATCCAGCGCTTTTTTTAATACCGGGAGGGTAGTGCTTTTGCCACTTGCCAATGTACGGCGCTATTACAGCACTTCCCAAACATCCTATAACCTTGCTGTAAAAGTAAGCGACCTTAAAATGATTGATATAGCAACCGGTGAAGCAACTGCGGTTTTCAGGCCCATAAGAAAACTGCAGGTAACAGATGAAGATAATTTTAATATAGACAAAAGTGACAGCATTGCCGAAACCGTAATCAATAACCTGAGCTGGCTGGAGAAAGGAACCATTGGAATTGCATTTATTACTCTTATTGGAGCCGCAATAGGCCTTATGAATATAATGTTGGTAGCCGTAAATGAACGTACCAAAGAAATTGGCCTTCTAAAAGCCCTTGGTGGAACCAAGCAGGACATCCGAAAGCAGTTTCTCTTTGAGTCTATTATCATCAGCCTGATAGGAGCAGCTGCCGGAATAGTAGCCGGAATAATAGTANNAACCTGGATCCAATTGTGGCGCTTCGGTATGAATAAATTGGGGAAAACTCGGTATTTAGTACAGACATCTTAGCTATATTTTATTTTTTTTACAAATCGCCCCCAAAACTTTCTATTATTTTATTAACTTGTTGGCTCGTTTTGCTGGGAAAAAAATATTTAATTATTTTTTCTTAGCATTGCAGGATAAAATTATTTAAGCAACATTAATTATCAACTTCACTTACTAAAATTTGAATTTTATGGCAGACATCAAACCAACTGCTACTACAAAACCGGCTACTTCGGTTCAGGCAAAAAAATCAAGTAACATTATTTCTTTGATTGCTCCGGTATTGTGTGTATTAACCGGCTATCTTTTTTGGCGTTTTTATTTGGGTAACCCCGATGCATTTACCCATGTAGGCACCGGCTGGTTTTGGCCAAGCCACGAAGGATTGAGAGATCCCGGCTCTATACATAAAATGTATTTGGGAGGTATAATTGTACCCATACTCATTGGCTGTTTTTTAACGGTATTGGTATTTGTAGTAGAGCGCTTTATTACCATCAGCAAAGCAAAGGGCAATGGTAATATTGCTGATTTTGTACGCAAAGTGCAATATCACCTGGCCAATAAAAATGTAGATGCTGCGCTGGCAGAATGCGATAAACAAAAAGGTTCTGTAGGTAATGTAATGAAAGCCGGCCTTCACCGTTATAAAGAAATGGTGTCTAACACCGAGCTCAATACCGAACAAAAAGTATTGGCCATACAAAAAGAAGTGGAAGAAGCCACAGCGCTTGAACTTCCCATGATGGAAAAAAACCTGGTATTCTTATCTACCATTGCATCCGTAGCAACCCTGCTCGGATTGTTGGGTACGGTATTGGGTATGATCCGCTCATTTGCTGCCCTGGGAGAAGACAGTGGTGGTAGCGGTGCCGCTCAAAAACTTTCCATTGGTATTGCCGAAGCCCTTTATAATACGGCATTAGGTATTGGAACCTCGGCTATTGCTATTATTTTCTATAATATATTCACTACTAAAATTGATGCAATTACCTATGGCATTGATGAATCAGGGTTTACTTTAACTCAATCTTTTGCTTCGCTCTATAAATAATTTATGGAAGCAGGCAAATTTTGCATCATAAAGTAGAAAACCTTATAAAATATATTAAGCATGCCAAAAGTTAAAATACCACGTAAGAGCACAAATATTGACATGACGGCAATGTGTGATGTGGCGTTCCTTTTGCTAACATTCTTCATATTGGCTACCAAGCAAAAGCCACCCGAAGTGCTTGCGGTTACACCGCCAAGCTCTATTTCGGCAAAGGCAGTCCCCGATAAATCTATCATGATAACACTCACAAAAGATGGGAAAGCCTTCCTGATGTTGGGTGATGATACCAAAAAAGGGGAGATATTGGAGAATGTTAACTTAACCAAGGGACTTAACCTTACTCCATCGGAGCTAACCAAATGGAAAAAACAGGAGTTTTACGGCTTACCTTTCAATATGGTAAAAAGCGCCCTTGCATTAAGCCAGCAGGTGCCTGCCACAAAAATGCCCGGTATCCCTATTGATAGCTCAAATAATGAAATGACGGACTGGGTAAGAAGTATTTCCAATGTATATGCCGGCACCGATCAGCGGACGCTACAGGAAATGCTAATGGTAAAAGGGGATAATGAAACCTTGTATCCGCAATTTAAAGCAATTAAGCAATCGTTTAAAAAGAACGATATTTTTAAATTCAGGATTGTAACCAATGGAGAAACTGTTCCGATAGGTTCGGAATTATATAACGAGTCGGTTTCCGGAGCAGGCGAAAAGTAATTTTATTTATTAAAAAACAAAAATAGTTCCAATGGCAGAAATGGATACCTCGTCGGGTGGCGGCCATAAAAAAGGGCCCGGCGTAAAAAAATCAAAAAAACTATCCACCAGGGTTGACCTTACACCCATGGTTGATTTGGGATTTTTGCTAATCACTTTCTTTGTGTTTACCACAACCATGAGCCAAAGCACGGCCATGAATATGAATGAACCCAAGGATGATGATACCACGCAGCAGCTTAAAGTAAAAAACTCGGGCGCTATGACCATTTTACTGGGTCAAAAAGACCAGGTTTATTATTACTTTGGCCAGTTGGATCCCAATACTTTAAGTGAGCAATTCAAGTCTTCAAGTTTTAAAGATATCAGGGATATTATTGTAAAGAAAAAGAAAAGTACACCGGAAGGCGATTTAATGTACATCATAAAATCCGCTCCCAAGTCCACATTTAAAAATGCCATTGATATACTGGATGAAATGAGTATATCGGCCATCAAGCCCGGCCACTACGCCGAGGTGGATATCACCCCACAGGAGATGGAACTCATAAGGCTAACCGAGCAGGCAAATGGTATAAAATAAATTTGTGGAATTGATGACATTTTTGAATCTCTTTTAGAAACAAACATTACAACAATGGATGTAAACAAAATTTTAAATGCCGATTTTTTGGACATCTTATTTGATGGAAAGAATAAAGAATACGGCGCATACCAGTTGCGTAAAAATTACCCCAAAACCATGGCAAAGGCGCTCATTATTACGGCTGCCTTGCTTGTACTGGTATTTTTGGGTTCGTTACTGGCCAATAAAGTATCTAAAAACACTACTGCGGAAATTGATGTATTGGAAACGCAAATGGCCGACATCAAAAAAGATGAGCCATTACCACCTCCGCCACCACCTCCGCCGTCGTCCGCCGAGAACCCGAAGCCAGACACGTCATCGCTCGCCGCGGCAGCCGCGGCGGACGCGGCCGCAGCAGCAGCAGCAGCAGCAGCCGCAGCAGC
>JRYE01017791.1_pt1 | contig 10115 bp, 13 predicted proteins | sample 235321 | NCBI WGS metagenome assembly JRYE01 (sample SAMN03074214, study PRJNA261473) | activated sludge metagenome | biome: Common Effluent Treatment Plant; feature: Wastewater; material: Activated sludge; isolation source: activated biomass in a lab-scale reactor treating industrial wastewater at... | reverse complement strand
GCGCGCAGCGCCATGCCGCCGCCGTCGCCGGTGCAGGTGTGCGCCGAGGTGCAGGAGTGATAGGCGCGGCCATAGCCGCCGGTGGCGAGGATCGTGGTCTGGGCGCGGAAGCGGTGCAGCGTGCCGTCGTCGAGCTTCAGCGCGATGACGCCGCGGCAGCGGCCGTCCTCGTCCATGATCAGGTCGATGGCGAAGTACTCGATGAAGAATTCGGCGGCGTGGCGCAGCGCCTGGCCGTACATCGTGTGCAGCATGGCGTGACCGGTACGGTCGGCGGCGGCGCAGGTGCGCTGGGCCTGGCTCTTGCCGTAATCGATCGTCATGCCGCCGAAAGGGCGCTGGTAGATCTTGCCGTCTTCGGTGCGGGAGAACGGCACGCCCCAGTGTTCGAGTTCGTAGACCGCCTCCGGTGCGTTGCGCACCATGTATTCGATCGCAATCCTGATCGCCGAGCCAGTCCGACCCCTTGACGGTGTCGTACATATGCCAGCGCCAGTCGTCCTCGTGCATGTTGCCGAGCGAGGCGGAGATGCCGCCCTGCGCCGCGACGGTGTGCGAGCGCGTCGGGAACACCTTGGTGATGCAGGCGGTGCGCAGGCCCGCCTCGGCCGCGCCGAGCGTGGCGCGCAGGCCCGCGCCGCCGGCGCCGACCACGACGACGTCATAGGTGTGATCGTGCGTGGGATAGGCTTTGCCCGCGACGGCGGGTGCAGCGAGGGAGGAGGCTGGATCTTTCCCGTTGGTCTTGGCCATCTGGGCGTTAGCCTCCGAACGAAAGCTTGAGGATGGAGAACGTGCCCGCCGCGGCGACGGCGATCGTGAAGAAGGTATTGAGCATGAGGAGCACGATCTTGGTGGCCTCGCCGTGCACGTAGTCCTCGATGATCACCTGCATGCCGATCCGCATGTGGATGGCGGCGGACACCAGGAACAGGATGAGCGGCACCGCGACCAGCGGCCGGGCGAGCGTGCGCGCGACGGTCGTGTGATCCGCGCCGGCGAGATGGACGGCAAGCCCGATGGCGAAGATCGCGAGAACGAGATTGGCGGCGCCCGTCACGCGTTGCATCCAGAAGTGATCGGAGCCTTCCTTGGCCGAGCCGAGGCCGCGGACCTCCTTGAGCGGCGTGCGCATGGTCATACGTCGAGACCCCCTGCCGAGAGCAGCACATAGCCCCAGATGGCGAGCGTCAGCGCAACCGAGACGGCGAGCGATCCCCAGCACAAAAGGTCGATGGTCGCGTGCTCGTAGCCACGGCCCGTGTCCCAGATAAAATGCCGGATGCCGCCCACGAGGTGGTGCAGGAGCGCCCAGGTGTAGCCGACGAGGACGATCAGCCCCGGCCAGGTGCCGAGCAGGCCCGTAACGGAGGCGAAGGTATCCGCCCCGCTCGCCGTGGCGACCAGCACGCACGCCACCAGCACCGTGCCCACATAAAGGGCCCCGCCGGTGATGCGATGCACGATCGACATCGTCATGTTGATGGGCATTTTGTAGATCTGCAGGTGTGGCGAGAGCGGACGTGCCGCCCGCGAGCCCCGCGTCGCATTGGCCTCAGCCATTGGTCCTCGTGTCCCCGGATGCAGAGGGCGCCAGCTGATGCCGCCGCCAGGATGCCGTTTCGCCTTTTAGCGCGCGTGCCCGCACGGGGCAATTCGCCAAATGGTTGCGGGCGATGGGGCAATTATTGATTTTTGTACTCAGGATAGCGGACCCGTGAGGCATCGTCCGCCGCGCTGCCGAGCCCGTCGACGCCCGATCCAACAATGAGGCCAGAGCCTAGCGCGGAAGCAGCACCCAGATGTCGAGGTCGAGGATCACGCCGTCTGCGTAGGCCCCACCCTCGGTCTTGAAAGGAAACGTGCTCGCGTCCTGGTTCTTGACTGCAACCAGCCGGGTTCTGAGCGCGCCGACGTCCGTGCGGCCCGGTAGCTCCGCCTTCTCCAGGACCTCGGACCACGCATAGACGGTATCGCCGGCGAACAGCGGCGCCNNGATCTGGTGCTCGGCCTCCTCGAGGGTCATGCCGTCCACGTGGTCGATGCGCTCGCCCACCTGGTAGTCACCCCAGCGATAGGGCGCACCCGCGAGGTCGTAATCGTAGGCCTTGCCATCGATGAGCGGCACGGCCCCGCCGATATCCTTGGGGTCGACGCGGTCGGAAAGCTTCGGCACCACCGCCTCCGGTGCGGGCGAGGCCTTGTCGCGTTTGCGGACCATGACCCAGCGTGCGTACTCGAGGACGACCTCGCCGTTCTGGTTCCNNCGCTGATGTATCGGGGCATGGCTATTTCTTCGTGTGCTTGCCGTTGCTATTGGCGGGTTTCGCTTTGCACTCTTCCTTCTTGATCCTGCAGTAGTCTTCTTTGATGTCGATGCCGATTGATCGTCTGCCGATGCTGCGCGCGAACGTGTCGGCCGATTGAACGGCAAAGCGCGGACCATAGAGGCTCATGTAGAGACCCACGTCGCCCTCCGTCAGCGTGCGCGGGGTCGCGTGGTGCAGGATTTGTCCGACGCGATAGTCTTCGAAGAAATTGCCCGGGTTGGTCTTGGTCATGCGCTCGTCTCAGTCTCGGAAAGGATCAGGGCCGTCCTATGCCATCTTTGGCGGGGTGAAGCGAGTGCGCCTTTTGGCCTGTGATATCGAGAGAAAAGCCCTGGGCGCCCCGGCTCCTCTTCACCCCCGGCCGCGCCCGCCCCGATCGGGCGCCTCGACCGGGCACACCTCAATCGGGATCGCTTCGGACCCTGTCGGTCCGAAGCGTCGATCATGGTCCCGAGGTCGGAGCCTAGAACCACTCCTCGATTTCCCTGACCGAGTTGGCGATCGCCACCGTGCGCCGGGCCTGTACGAGATGCAGCCGCTCCACCATCTTGCCGTCGACGGTGATGACGCCCTTGGGGGCGTTCTCGGGCTCGTTGAAGGCGGCGATGATCTTTTTCGACCAGGTGATCTCCTCCTCCGTCGGCGAGATGATTTCTTTTCACGGCGCCACCTGAGAGGGATGGATGAGCGTCTTGCCGTCCATCCCGAGCGTGCGCCCGTGCTCGCATTCCTTGCGGAATCCGCTCTCGTCCTTGAAGTCGTTGTAGACGCCGTCGATGATGTCGAGCCCGTAGCCGCGCGCCGCAACCACCGTCATGGCGAGCCAGGGGACCACGGCGAAGCGGTCGTGCAGCGCCCGTGCCCGGCTTTCCTTCAGGAGATCGTTGGTGCCCATGACGAGGCAGACGAGCCGGTTCTCGGGGTCGGCGCCCGTCGCCGCGATCTCGCCGCAGCGCAGGATCGAGAACGGCGTCTCCATCATCGCCCAGAGCTTGGTCTTCTCGGGCGCATTGACCGATTTCAGGATCTTGGCGGCGCTGATGATGTCGCCCGGACCGTGAACCTTGGGGATCAGGATGGCGTCGGGCGCCGCCGACGCCGCAGCGAGGATATCGGCGGTTCCCCAGGCGGTTTCGAGCGCGTTGGGGCGGATGATGACCTCGCGCTTGCCGTAGCCTCCTTCCTTGACCGCGGCGACGACCTTGCCGCGGGCNNGTTGGCGCCGGGCATGTAGAGCACGCTGCGTCGGGGGCGGATCGGAGCCATGGGACCTCTCTCAGTTGGTCCGGGCGCGGGTCCGGCCCGGAATGTTGCGGTGCAACGTTAATGCAATCTTGGCGGCGAACCAACGATGCCGATGGCGTCGTACAGAGAAATTGTCGTCGGGTTGCCGGTCGGTTTCGGAGCCGGCTTCGGATATGACTGGGGGGCCGCGCGGCGGTGAGCCGGCGCAAAGAAAAGGGACGCTCGCATGGCGACCGTCGTCGCAGTTTCTTCATTCGTTGCGCGCGGGGCGGTCGGCCTGCGGGCGATCCTGCCGGCGCTCGACCGGCTGGGGCATGACGCCATCGCCTGCCCGACCATCGTGTTGTCGAACCATCTGGGACATGCGCGCGCGGCCGGCAGTCCCGTCGCGCCCGAGACGCTGGCCGCGATGATCGACGCGCTCGCCGACAACGGATGGCTGGCGGGCGTCGATGCCGTGCTGACCGGCTACCTGCCGAGCCCCGAGCACGTCCATCTGGTCGAACGCCTGATCACCCGCGTGCGCGCCGCGCGCGCGGGTGCCCTGATCGTCTGCGATCCGGTGCTCGGCGATGACCCTGGCGGCCTCTACGTGCCCGAAAGCGTGGCCGAAGCCGTGCGCGACCGGCTCGCGCCCCTCGCCACGCACATGAAGGTCAACACGTTCGAGCTGGCGCTCCTCTCCGGCCGGGGCGTGAGCTCGGTCTCAGGCGCCGTCGACGCCGCGAGACGCCTTGCGGCGCCGGTCGTGCTCGCAAGCTCCGTCCCCTCCGAGGGCGGCGGGCTCGCGAATGTCATCGTGACGCGCGAGCGCGCGAGCCGATGCACGGTCGCAGAGGAGAGCGACGTGCCCCACGGCACCGGCGATCTTCTGGCCGCAACCTTCGTGGGCCATCTCCTTCACGGCGAGGATCCGTTCACGAGCACGGCCCTGGCCGCCGCCGCCGTCGCACGCGCCATCGCCCTGAGCCGGGGCAGGGACGAGTTGCAGCTCTTCGCCGCCGCGGCGTGGCACGAGGCGGCGGCGCTGACGATGACCGGCATCGATCGGTGATGGATTGACCGCGTGCCCGTTCTATCGCACGACGGCACCGAGGGAATTTTCACGCGAGGACGGCAGGAATGGCAAGGCGGCGGCTGCGTGACGCAATGAATTTCATCCAGCACCACGAAGCTTCGGGCGGCGTGGTCCTGCTCGTCGCCGCCGTGGCCGCGCTGATCCTCGCCAATTCGCCCCTGGCGCCGCTCTACGGCGCCCTTCTCGATACGCATGTGTCCATACGTGTCGGCGAATGGGGGCTCGACAGAAACCTTCTGCATTGGATCAACGACGGCCTGATGGTCATCTTTTTTTTCAACGTCGGCCTCGAGATCAAGCGCGAGCTGGTCGAGGGTGAGCTGTCGAGCGTGAGGCAGGCAGCGCTCCCGGCCATCGGCGCTTTGGGCGGAATGATCGTTCCGGCCCTCATCTACACCTGGATCAACTGGGGCGACTCGCACGCGTTGCGCGGCTGGGCCATTCCGACGGCAACCGACATCGCGTTTGCAATCGGCGTCCTGGCTCTTCTCGGGCCGCGCATTCCGTCCTCGCTCAAGATTTTTCTGCTGGCACTCGCGATCATCGACGACCTGGGTGCGATCATCATTATCGCCGTGTTCTACACCGCCAACCTGTCGCTTGTGGCGTTGTCGCTTGCGGCAGCCGGGATTGCGGTGTTGTTCGTTCTTAACCGGCGCGGCGTGACGCGGACGGCCGCGTACGTCCTGGCGGGTGCCTTCGTATGGCTCTGCGTGCTGCAATCGGGTGTCCACGCGACGCTTGCCGGCGTGATCACCGCCATCGCCGTGCCGCTGCTTCCGGTCGCGAACGGCAATGGCGGATCCGAGACCTTGGCGGCCAAGCTTCAGGACAGCCTGCATCCGTGGGTCACGTTCGGCGTTCTCCCGGCCTTTGCCTTCGCCAACGCCGGCGTGTCGCTGGCCGGGCTCACGCCTGAAACGCTCTTGAGCCCGATCCCGCTCGGGATCGCGCTCGGCCTGCTGATCGGCAAGGCCGTCGGCGTGTACAGTTTCACGACGGGCGCGATTGCGCTGGGCATCGGAACGAGACCGGAGAGCAGCTCGCGCGTCCAGCTTTTCGGCATCGCGATTCTGGCGGGTATCGGTTTCACGATGAGCCTGTTCATCGGCATGCTGGCTTTCCCCGAGCCCCAATACGCCGCCGACATCCGCATCGGCGTCCTCTCGGGCTCGCTCTGCTCGGCGCTTCTGGGCTTCGCGATTTTGCGCTGCGCGAAGCGCCCGCTGCCCCCGGCAGCGAGAACGGGATAGTGCGACTCGCGAGATTGCAGACGCAAGCCGCCAACGCCTCCTACCCGGTCGGGCGGGTGCGACGATTGCCTGCTCGCATCGCGGCACTTTTCAATATAGAAAATATGAGGATAGCGACGTGCGCGTAGGGCACGCGCGCCGGTTTGTACGAGGCCTTTTCCATCAGGGAAAACCAGAATGTCGAGCTTTCCTGAGGTGCTGACGGATCGCTTCCGCCGCTTCAAGCTTCGCCACTTCATGCCCAATGCCGATCGCTACGAGGAACTGGCCACCCACGGCCAGGATCCCGAGGTGATGGTCATTTCCTGCTGCGACAGCCGCGTCGACCCGGAGACCATCTTCACGGCCATGCCGGGCGAGATGTTTGTCGTCCGCAACGTGGCGAACCTGGTGCCGACCTACGAGGTGGTCGGCCGATACCACGGCGTCTCGAGCGCCATCGAGTTCGCGGTCATGAACCTCCGCGTGAAGCATCTGATCATCATGGGGCATTCCGGATGCGGTGGCGTCAAGGCCGCGCTCGACCAGAGCGCCGCCATCCAGACCGAGGCCATGTTCATCTCGCGCTGGATGTCGATGCTGGACGAGGCGCGTCTGCATGTGCTGACCAACCACCAGGCGGCGTCGAGCGCCGAGAAGCATAGGCTTCTCGAGCTGGAATGCATCAAGACCTCGATCAAGAATTTGCGCACCTTCCCCTTCGTCAAGAAGGAGGAGGACAAGGGCCGTCTGGCGCTGCACGGCGCCTATTTCGAAATCGCGACCGGCACGCTGAGCGTGCTCAACCATTCCCGCAACGAGTTCTACCCTCTGACGTGAAGCGGGAGAAGCAAACGCCCCTCTAAGGGGAAGCCGCCCGGCCTCGCGCGGCCGCAATGGCCGGAAGCAGCGTCTTTTCCAGGCTCTCCGCGGAGATCGGGCCGACGTGCTTGTAGGCGATCCGGCCCGCGCCATCGACGACGAACGTCTCCGGCATGCCGTAGACGCCCCACTCGATGGCGTTGCGCCCGGAGCGGTCCGTGCCGACGGCCGTGAACGGGTTGCCGTAGCGCCCGATGAAGCGCCGCCCGGCCTCGGGCTGGTCCTTGTAGTTGACGCCGAACACGTCGACGCCCGTGCGCTCTCTGAGCGCGATCAGCAGTGGATGCTCCTCGATGCAGGGCACGCACCACGAGGCCCAGAAATTGACCACCGAGACTTTGCCTTGCGCGAGATCGGCGGCTTCGAAACCGGGCACCGGCACACCGTTCGCGACCAGTCCTTCGAGCGGCGGGAAAACTGTCTGCGGCACCGGCTGGCCGATCAGGGCCGAGGGAAGCTTGGAGGGGTCGCCCGAGGTCAGCGCGAAGGCGAACAGCGCCGCCATGGCCGCAAAGACGAGAAGCGGTGCCATGGCCCAGCCGCGCCGCCTGGGGCGCCCGCCGGCCGCATCCTCGGGCCCGGCTTCGCCGCTCATGCACGCCTCCGGTCGTTCGCGGCCTCGGCCGAGCGGCGCTTGAGCCCGCGCCGCTCGGCGTCTGCGAGCGCGTTCGCCTGTCGCCGGCCGTCGAAGAGCGTCCACCCGATGAGCAGGCCGATGACGACGGCGAACGCGGCATAGGAGGCCCAGATAAAGGCGGCGTGCGGTCCGAGATCCATGAGCCTACTCCGCGCCCGCCGAGAACAGCCGCTCGTCGCGCTCGACCTGGGCGAGGCGCATGGTCTTGACGCGCCGCCGCACGATCTCGGTCTGCATGGCCTTGAGATGCAGCGCGACGAACAGCAGCGTGAAGCCCACGGCCGCGATCAGGAGCGGCGTGCGCATCGAGGGGTCCACCGTCGACGTGAAGCCGGTCGAGGGCTGGTGCAGCGTGTTCCACCAGTCGACCGAGAACTTGATGACCGGCAGGATCGCGACGCCGACCAGCGCCAGAACCGCCGTCAGCTTGCCGGCCAGCGATTCATCCTCGAGCGAGGAGCGCAGTGCGATCAAGCCGAGATAGAGGAAGAAGAGGATGAGCATCGACGTGAGCCGCGCGTCCCACACCCAGTAGGTGCCCCACATCGGCTTGCCCCAGAGCGAGCCGGTGATGAGGGCTGCGAGCGTGAATGCGGCACCGATCGGCGCCGCCGCCTTCGCCGAGACATCCGCCAGCGGGTGGCGGAACACGAGGAGCCCGAAGCTCGAGATGGCAACGATTGAATAGCCCATCATCGCGAGCCAGGCCGACGGCACGTGGATGTACATGATCTTGACCGTCTCGCCCTGCTGGTAGTCGGGCGGTGCGACGAAGAACACGAGGTACATGGCGGTGGCGATGAACAGGGCCGCCCCGGCCGCCACCCACGGCAGGACGGTGCGCGAAAGCTCCATGAAGCGGGTCGGATTGGCGAGTCGCTGGGTCAGGCTCTGCATGAGGGCAATCTAATCCGGTCGGCCGCGCAACTGCAATTCGCGCATGCTCTTGCCTTTACGACATCTGGAGGCGAAGCGCCGCCGCGGCGGCAATCGGCGCCGCCGCGACCGAGGCCACGGAAATCGCCGAAAGAATGAGGAACGAGGCGGCAAAGCCGTCCTGGCCGAGCCCCGCAAAGCCCAGGGCGGAAATACCGAAAATCAAGGTCGGGATATAGAGGGGCAGGACCAGGAGCGCAATGAGGAGCCCTCCGCGCCGGGCCTTGAGCGTCAGCGCTGCGCCGATGCTGCCGAGGAAGCTGATCGCCGGCGTCCCGGCCAGCATGGTCGCGATCAGGGCCGGCGCGAGTGCGATGTCGAGGTTGAGCATTAGCCCCAGCACGGGGGCCGCGAGCGCGAGCGGGATGCCGGTCGAGATCCAGTGCGCGAGCGCTTTGGCCGCAACCGCCAGCTCGAGCGGCAGTGGCGCCGTCGCCATCACCTCGAGCGACCCGTCCTCGTGGTCGGCCTCGAGCAGCCGCGGCAGCGACAGCAGGGCGGCGAGCAGGAGGGCGATCCACAGGATACCCGGTGCGATGCGGCTCAAGAGCTTGAGATCCGGTCCGAGCCCGAGCGGCAGCATGGCGACCACGACGAGGTAGAAACCGAGCGCGGTGCCGAGGGCAGCCCCTTCGCGCACGGCAAGGGTGAGGTCGCGCTTGAGGAGGGACAGGAAGCCGCTCATGGCTTGGCCTCCGGGGCGGCGTGCCCGGCAGTACGGCCAAGCCGCAGATAGGCCGGGTCCTCAAGGCCGAGCGGCAGGTGCGTGGCGGCGATCACGAGCCCGCCGCCGGCAAGATGACGCCGGATGAGCCCCGAGAGGAGCTCCGTCGAGGCCGCGTCGAGAGAGACCGTCGGCTCGTCGAGCAGCCAGACCGGCCGCGTCGCCACGCTGAGCCGCGCGAGGCCGAGCCTCCGCTTCTGCCCGGCGGACATGAGGCCGGCCGGATAATCGGCGAGCGCCGAAAGGCCGAAATGCAGGAGCGCCTCGTCCACGCGGTCCCGGATCGCGCTCCCGTCGCCGCCGTCGAGGTACGTCGCCCAGAACGCCAGGTTCTCGGCCGCGGAGAGATTGGCTTTGACGCCCGTGAGATGGCCCACGTAATGGCACTGCTCCGTGATATCCCGATCTCCATCGTCGCCTTTGAGCGTGATCGATCCCGCGGCGGGCGCGATGAAGCCGGCGATGGTGCGGATCAGCGTCGTCTTGCCGGCACCATTCGGCCCGACGACCAGCAGCGCCTCGCCCGCTTTCGCCGTAAACGAGACGTCCGAGAGGACGGTCCGCGGCCCGCGCGCGACGGAAAGAGTGTCAGCATGAAGAAGCAAGGCGACCGACCGCGTTTCGGACCAGCAACGAAAGAGCGTGCGACAGCCTGGACGTTGCCGGGGATTCGGGCAGGGCCGTAGTGTTCAAGCCGTCGGCCGCCTATATAATTGGCTTGCTTCCCTGTTCGCCACTGCAAAAATGCGGTCGACACGCCCCGCGCCCTGCGGGCATTGCATCAAGCGCGTGCATGAGTGACGCGGCAGTTTTCGCTTTCGCCCGCAGAACCCCATCCTGTTTCGAGGAGAAGAAACGTGAGCGCCACCACGACCGTCACTTCCGCGCCGGCCTCGCTCGACAGCTTCGCATGCAAGAGGACGCTCACGGTCGGAGGGCAGGATTACGTCTATTATTCGCTTCCCGATGCGGAGCGGAACGGCCTTCCCGGCATCTCGAGGCTTCCCTATTCGATGAAGGTCCTGCTCGAGAACCTGCTGCGCCACGAGGA
>JRYE01006218.1_pt1 | contig 10145 bp, 9 predicted proteins | sample 235321 | NCBI WGS metagenome assembly JRYE01 (sample SAMN03074214, study PRJNA261473) | activated sludge metagenome | biome: Common Effluent Treatment Plant; feature: Wastewater; material: Activated sludge; isolation source: activated biomass in a lab-scale reactor treating industrial wastewater at... | reverse complement strand
GGCGGCCAATCATTTATCCGAATCTCGATTCAGGGTTATAATAATCAAGCCGATACCGACGCGTTGTTGGCAGCATTGGAAGTGTTATTGGCGCGCGCGGCCGCCGGTTCATAGCTCCGGCAAGGTCGGTGATATTTCAACGACTGGAGTGTGGTGATGGCCAAAAAGAAGAGCGGATTTCTTGATAATCTCGGCGACCTCATCGACCGCGGGCTGGATTTCCTGAATCAGGAAACCGTGGACGAGCCGGCCGGTGGCAACCCCGATCCGGTGACGCGCCGGGTCTCGCTCATCATTCACAATCCGCGCATCCCCGGCGCCGGCAACCAGCCCCTGAACAAGGCTCTGGGCTGGAACGAGGTCGATAAACTCGTCGATGGTTACATCAGCGACTTGCGCGAGTGCAGCCATGGCTATCTGAATTATGAGGTCGTCGGCGAAACGACCGTCGACAAGTTCCCCCGCAAGGCTGACGGCTTCACCTACACCCCCGACAGCTACATGAATGCCTGGAAGACGCGCAAGGGTTTCCACGATCCTGATCTGGTTGATTATTACGCCCTCATCGACGAGTTCAACATGATCCCCCAGGTCAATGAGAACAAGGTCGATGAGTTCTGGCTGTTCGCCTTTCCCTATGCCGGCTACTACGAGTCGATCATGGCCGGGCCGGGCGCGTTCTGGTGCAACTCGCCGCCGCTGACCGAGACCGGCCAGGCTTCGCGACGCTTCGTCATCATGGGTTTCAGCTATGAGCGCGGCGTGGGCGAGATGCTGGAGAACTTCGGCCATCGCGCCGAGTCGATCATGAAGCACACCTTCCGGCACAAAAAGGGCGACGACAATCTTTGGGAGCGCTTCTTCCGCCACGAGTTCAAAAACCCGGGCCAGGCCGAGGTGGGCTGGATGCACTACGCGCCCAACAGCGAGCGGGATTACGACTGGGGCAACAAGCGCCGGGTGCTCAGCCGCTGGCGCACGTGGCCCAACTTCCCCAATCTTGAAGGCGAGGCGCAGTGGGTCGATAGCCGTGACTGGGGCAGCGGCGACATCCGGCTCCATCACAAATGGTGGTTCAACCTGCTGCCCCACATCACCGGCTCGTCCGGCGGCATCGACTATAACTGGTGGAAGTACATCGTCGATCCCGAGACAGTTCGTTAATCAGTCACAGGAGGTAGGGCCGTGAAACTGACAGTGACGCATATTGTGCTCCTCGTCGTTCTGGTGTTGGGCATTGCGGCGTTTTTCCTGTTCACCAAGGACGCCACTTCGCCGGGAGAGGATCAAACGAACGACGGCCCCCTCTGCCCGGTGGCCACGCCGGAGTTCTTTCTGGTCGAGCCGGTCACATCGCCCACCGATCAACTTAGCCAGGTGCTCAGCGTCGATCTGGGCAACGGCGAGACGATCACCGTCACGTCCGAATCGGGCATCGTCACCGTCCCCTTTGATACCTTCCCCAAGGAGATCGAGATTCCGCTGCTGCCGAACACCACGCATAATCTGACTGTGGAGGGCAAGGTGCGCGAAGTCATGCAGGGAGATTGCGCCTACGGTGGCTATACCCTGAGCACAACCACCGACCGCAACGGCGGCCCGCTGGTCATCGAGCAACGCCAACCCTGATCCCGGCGAGACGAATGATTCGCGGCGATTTTCTTTTTGCGATGAAGGGCTATAATCAAGCCCATGTTAGCTCTGTCTTCAAACCCTGATGTGGCCGGCGACGCGGATATTGATCCCCCCTCACCGGACGATCACAGATCGCTACCTAACTCTCTGATGTAGCCCTGGACATGCCGCGGTGCGTCCAGGGTATCCTGAACCTGGAGACGCAGTCCAGATGGCGCAATCCCGCAATACTTTTCGTACTCAACGAAGCGAACAAGCCTTCACNNTCCGCGCTGCCCTGGTACACCCTGCTGTCCGTCGGCCGCATGACGGCCGCCTACGTCCTCTCCATCGCCTTCGCCCTGCTTTACGGACGGGCCGCGGCCTACAACCGGCGCGCCGAGCAACTGCTCATGCCGCTGCTGGACGTGCTGCAAAGCGTGCCCATTCTCTCCTTCCTGCCCGTCGTCCTCCTCGGCCTCAGCGCGGTGCTGCCGATCAACATCGCCGCCGAGCTGGCTTCCATCGTGCTGATCTTCACCAGCCAGGTCTGGAACCTGGCCTTCGCCTGGTACCAGTCCTTAACCACCATCCCCAAGGAGCTACGCGAGGCCGGCAGCATCTTCCGCCTGAACACCTGGATGCAGTTCAGGAATCTGGAGTTGCCCTTCGGCATGATCAGCCTGGTGTGGAACAGCATGATGTCCTGGGCCGGCGGCTGGTTCTTCCTGATGGCGGCCGAGATCTTCACTGTTGGCTCGCGCGACTTCCGCCTGCCTGGCCTGGGCGCCTACCTGCACGAGGCCGCCGGCCAGGAAAATATCGCCGCTGTCGGCTGGGGGCTGGCCGCGCTGATCCTGACCGTGGTGCTGCTCGATCAGCTCGTCTGGCGGCCGCTGCTGGCCTGGTCGGACCGTTTCAAGGTGGGCACAGTGGAAAACGACGAGCCGCCGACCTCCTGGTTCTATGATCTGGCCGGCGACTCCCGACTGGTCAACTGGCTTTTTGACCACCTGCTGAACCCGCTGACCGAACGGATCGATCAAGCCATGATGCGTCGTTTTCCCATGCGCGCGGCCGCCGGGGAAAGCGGGGCGCGCAACCAATGGGTCGGGCCGCTGGTCGCCGTCCTGTCGGGGCTGGCGGTGCTGTTCGGTCTGTATCGCGCCGGTCTGATGCTGTGGAGCATTCTACTCAGCCAATGGGGTGAGTTGGCGCTGGGCCTGCTCGCCACCCTGTTGCGAGTGACGCTCGCTCTGGCCATCGCTCTGGCCTGGACCGTCCCTCTGGGCGTGGCCATCGGCACCAACCGGCGGCTGGCCACCCTTCTGCAACCGCTGGTTCAGGTGACGGCCTCCATCCCCGCGACCGCTCTCTTCCCGGTGATCCTGCTGCTGGTGATCGGGCTGCCGGGCGGGATGAACCTGGCCGCCGTATTGCTGATGCTGATGGGCACGCAATGGTACCTGTTGTTCAACATCATCGCCGGAGCCAGCGCCATCCCGCAAGACCTGAAATACACCACCGAGCTGATGCATCTCAGCGGCCGGCAACGTTGGCGCGTCCTGATCCTGCCGGCCATCTTCCCCTACCTGATCACCGGCGCCATCACCGCCAGCGGCGGGGCCTGGAACGCCAGCATCGTGGCCGAATACCAGCATTTCGGCGGCAAAACCCTCTCGATCACCGGCATTGGGGCCACGATCGCCGAGGCCACCGCCGACGGGGATTATGCCCTCCTGCTGGCGGCCACGCTGGCCATGGTGCTGGCCGTCATCCTGATCAACCGCCTGCTTTGGCGACGCCTCTACCTCCTGGCAGAAGAAAAATATCGTATGGAGTGATCGATGAACGAGACCTTGTTGCAACTGGAAAATGTCCATCACGCTTACGGCACGGGGATACGCCGCTTCACCGCCGTCGAGAACGTCAACCTGTCTCTGGCCGACGGCGAGTTCGTGGCCTTGCTCGGCCCTTCGGGCTGCGGCAAGAGCACGCTGCTGCGCATCATCACCGGCCTGCAAGCCCCTTCGCAGGGGCGCGTGCTCTATCGCGGCCAGGAGCTGCGGGGCGTCAACCCCCACGCCTCCATCGTTTTTCAGACTTTCGCCCTCTTCCCCTGGCTGAGCGTCAGCGAAAATGTGGAGCTGGCCCTGAAGATCAAGGGGGTCGATCCCGACCAGCGCGTTCAACAGGCGGAAGACCTGCTCGATCGCGTCGGTCTGGGCGGGTTCGAGACAGCCTACCCGCGCGAACTGTCCGGCGGCATGCGCCAAAAAGTCGGCTTTGCGCGCGCCATGGCGGTTGAGCCGGAGCTGCTCTGCCTGGATGAGCCTTTCTCGGCCCTGGACGTCCTCAGCGCCGAGTCCTTGCGCGGCGAATTGCTGGAGCTATGGACCGAGGGCAAAATCCCCACCAAGGCCATCCTGATGGTCAGCCACAACATCGAGGAGGCGATCTTCCTGGCCGACCGGATCGTGGTGATGGACAAGGAGCCGGGGCGCATCATCGCCGAGCACAAGGTCGACCTGCCCCACCCGCGCCAGCGCAAATCGAAGGAATTCCAGGCCCAGGTGGACCTGGTGTACGCCACGCTTGCCGGGCAGACGCGACCGGAGAAAGAGGAACTGGGAAGCGCCCCGGGCGAAAGCGGTCGCACCCGCCAGCTGCCCGAGGTCGCCATCAGCGATCTGGCCGGCTTGCTGGAGCATCTGTCCGAATCGGAAGAACCCCGACACGACATCTACATTCTGGAAGACGAGCTGGGCGTCAGCGCCAACCATTTGCTGAGCCTGACCGAGACGGCCGAGATGCTCGGCTTCGCCGCCATCGCCCAGGGCGACATCGAATTGACCCCCCTCGGGCAGGCCTTCGCCGAAGCCGGCATTCTGGCGCGCAAGGCGATCTTCGCCGCTCGTGCCCGGCGGCTGCCCATGATGAAGTGGCTGCTGTCCATGCTGCGCGCCGCCGAGAAGCAGGAACTGAAGCTGGAGGTGATCGAGACGGCCCTGGGGCTGGAGTTCCCGCCCGACGTCGCTGAAAACCAGATCGACACCCTCATTAACTGGGGCCGATATGCGGAACTGCTGGTCTATGACGACCATACGGAGATCATCGCGCTGGAGACAGAGGCGGCCCGGGCCACCGCCGGTTAACGGCCTGGATCGACGGAGGACCGATTATAATGAGAGGTGATGACGGCATGAGCAACGGCCGGCTACAACTAAACGAACGGGACCAGGCCATGCTGGCCGGCGAGATGGGCGAGGCCACGCGGATGGCCATGCGTATCCTGGTCACAATGGCCGGCGTCTATGGCGCAGACCATCTGCTCGACATCGAATCGGCCCACATCGACGGCTGCCTCTACCACGGCTACTCCGGCCTGGAGTTTGCCGAGCGACTGGTGGCCGGCGGGGCGGCCGTCGCCGTGCCGACCACGCTCAACGTGGGGGCGATGGACCTGATCAACCCCGACGTGTTTCGCGGGGACGCCCAATTGGGGCAGTGGGCCACGCAACTGATGCAGGCCTATGAGGCGATGGGCTGCCGGCCGACCTTCACCTGCGCCCCCTATCAGGCCCAGCATCGGCCGTCGTTCGGGTCGCAGATCGCCTGGGCCGAGAGCAACGCCATCGTCTTCGCCAACTCCGTGCTTGGCGCGCGCACCAATCGCTATGGCGACTTCATCGACATCTGCTGCGCCATCACCGGCCGCGCCCCGGCCATGGGCCTGCACTTGCCCGAAAATCGCGCCGGACAGATTTTGTTCCGGCTGAAGGACATCCCCGACCGGCTGTTGGCTGAGGACGTCCTGTTCCCGGTGCTTGGCTATTGGCTGGGCGCGCGAGTGGGCACGAAGATCCCCGTCATCGAAGGATTGCGGCCAGAGACGACCGAGGACCAGCTCAAGATCATGGGCGCGGCCGCGGCTTCGTCGGGCGGCGTGGCGTTGTTCCATGCCGTCGGCGTGACCCCCGAAGCGCCGACGCTCGCGGCGGCCTTCCAGGGCCACGTCCCGGAGCGGGTCGTGGAGATCACCCTTGACGATCTCAAGGACACCCTCGCCATCCTGTCCACTGCGGCCGACGGCCCCATCGACGTCGTGGCCCTGGGCAGCCCCCATTTTTCGATGACCGAATTCGCTCAACTCCTGCCGCTGGTGGAGCGNNTGATGACCAACTCCGGGAAATACGCCCACTACACGCCCGGCAGCATCGGCCTGCAGGTCGTCTACGGCAGCCTGGAGGAGTGCGTGCGTTCGGCCGCGGCGGGCGAGGTGTGGCGCGATGTCACCCTTTGGGCCGGGGAGCAGGGGGACGCGAGAGCGGAACAGCAGGAGAGCGGCGAAACGAAAAAGCAGGCGAGCACGAGCGAAGGCTATCGGCTTCTGGTTCCCGGGGAGGCGACCGGCCCGGCGCTCGTCCTCGACGCTCCGCTCAGCCTGTGGGGCGGGCTGGACCCGGTGACGGGAAACATCATCGACCAGCGCCATCCCCAATGGCAGGCCAACGTGACCGGCAAGGTGCTGGTGATGCCGGTGGGTCGGGGCAGCAGCAGCGCCAGCAGCATCCTGCTGGAGGCCGCGCGTCGGGGCACGGGGCCGGCCGCGATCGTTCTGGCCGAGCCGGACGCGATCCTGGCCCTCGGCGCGGCCGTGGCCCGGGAGCTATACGGAGCCGCCCCGCCGGTGCTGGTTATCGACAGCGATGCCTATGCGCGGATAAGGACGGGCGACGAGGTAACCGTCTCTGCAGATGGATTAACGGATTCCCCTCTCCCCGCATGAAAAGGCGACTGAGCCGTCGCGGCTATCAAACAAGTGGACAAAACGTTCTACGATGAAAACTCAAAAGCCAGATAGGCGCGCCGCTTGTCCCCTTCCCCGCGCTCGATAAACGAAGCCCTGACCGGGCGGCCGATCCATTCGATTTCCGGCCGCAGGCTATCCACCCCGACGATCTGGGCGCTGATGCGCGGCCCTTCTTCCAGCTCGACGATCCCGGCGATATAAGGGTTCGACCGGTCGTAGCCGGCGTCGATCATCGCCGACGTGCCGATGTAGACCGAGGTGAAGGCGGCCAGCTTGCCCCGGCCGGACAGCTCCACCCACTCCATGTCGTCGCCATGGGTGCGCGGGTCAATCGGTCGCGGCGGCACGAAGACCTCCCCCGTGTCGCGATTGCGCGACCCCATCAGCTTGCCCTCGTTCATGAAAAACTGGAAAGAAACCGCCGTGAACGGTCGTTCGATTGTTTGTTCAGTCATAGTTCTACCCTTACCGCCGCTCATAGATATGCACAACGCAGGTCTGCCCCGTGCCGCCGACGTTATGGGTCATGGCCAGATCGACGTCGCGGTCAACCTGTCGCTCGCCGGCCGTGCCGCGCATCTGCTTCCAGATTTCGACCGCCTGGGCCGCGCCGGACGCGCCGACCGGATGCCCCTTCGACTTGAGGCCGCCCGACGTGTTGATCGGCTTGAGGCCAAAGCGCGCCGTCAGCCCTTCCTCGGCCGCCTCGTGGCCCGTGCCCGGAGCGAAGAATCCCAGGTCTTCGGTGNNTCGGCGATCTTGATGTCGTCGGGCGTCACCCCGGCCATGGCATAGGCCTGCCGCGCGGCGAGTTGCGCGGCGCGAATGCCGGTCAACTCCGCCCGGTCGTGCAGCGCGGCCGCGTCGCTGGCCTGCCCGCTGCCGATGATATAGAGCGGGTCATCGGTGAACCGTTTGGCCAGCTCCTCGCCGACCAGCAGGATGGCCGACGCGCCGTCGGTCACCGGCGAGCAGTCGAACAGCCGCAGCGGCCAGGCGATGAGCGGGTTGGCCTTGTCGTCGTGCATAAAATCCATTTCCGTCCGCCAGGTGGGGACGGGCAATCCCTTTTGCTGGGCCTTGGCGATGCGCCCGGCCATCAGGTCGGCGATAGAGGTCTGGAACTGGGCCTTGGGATTGAGCTTGCCGTTCTCGTGGTTCTTGATGCCCACCTGCAACAGGGCATCGGCCGACGCGCCGTACCGTTTCATGTAGGCGGTGGCCATGGCCGCGTAGAAGCCGGGGAAGGTGAAACCGGCGGGGATCTCGAACAGCATGTCCCCGGCCGTGGCCAGCGCGTCGGTGACCCCGGCCGTCGGCAGGTTGCTCATCTTCTCCGCGCCACCGACGAGCACCATGTCATAGGCTCCGGAAGCGATGGCCAGAATGCCCTGGCGCAAGGCGACGCCGCTGCTGGCGCAGGCATCCTCGATGCGTGTCGCCGCGCGCGGAGCCAGCCCCACCCAGTCGGCCATGATGGGCGCGATGTGCCCCTGGCCCTCAAATAAATCGCTGCTGAAATTGCCGATGTAGACGGCTTCGATGTCGCCAGGGTCGAAGCCCTTGTCGACGGAGAGGCTCATATCCTGATAGGCCTCGACGAACAAGTCGCGCGTCGACTTCTCGGGGAAGGAGCCAAACTTGCACATTCCCGAGCCGACGATGGCGACGCCTCGATTGAGTTTTTTCATTACCTGTCTCCAGTGGCCGGTTCATGAAGACCGGCCGGCGGTTCCCGCCCAATTCGTGTAGTTTAATCTGCGCTCCCATACACCAAATGCCGGCATAATGGCGCGGAGTCAACCACGTTATCTAGCTATTATAAAAAGCAAAAGGAGCGATTCGGTTACAATTATCTTATCATCTTAACCCGGCACTATCCACACCCAGGGGAGCTTGTACGGGCGGGACAACCGGCGGCATCTACGGGATTCTGCAAAGAGGAGGCTCATCGGCCGCCTTGTCCCACCCGTACGACTATTTGCTATATGTGATTGCCCTGTATCCACACCTGACCGAGCCGGATACCTCCCAGGCGACCAGCCCGCCCTCTCATCCATTCACCAATTAAATGAACCGACCATGAGCGAACGCCCCACCGGCGACGGGAACCATTAATATGCTTCAGGCGTCTATAATGTCGAGACGCCTGTTACCGGATGAACAACAAGATTATCAATTCCCGCCCCCCGTATTTTTTGGTCCGGCTTATAGCCGCGATGCTCCTTCTGGTCGCGGGGTTGTCGCTGGCCGCCTGCCTCTCAACGACGACGCCATCGGAAGCGCCGGCGACGCTGCTGCCCACGCCCCCGGCCGAGGTCGAGCCGGAAACCCTGGCGGCCGCCTATCCACCGCCGGACGCCGCCTATCCGGGACCGGTTGAAACACCGGCCGATATCGCTTCGGCCGCCTATCCCGCCGCGCCGTCGGCATCGCCGCCCGGCATTTCTCCCGCCGCGACAACATCGGGTGAATCGGCGGCCACCATCGGTGACGCGGTCTATGCCCCATGGGTCGGCATCGGGCAACCGACGGCCGCTCCAGCGACGACAACCACGACAACTGTACCCCCTACGGCAACCGCGACCCCAGCGGCAACCGCGCCCCCCACGGCAACCGAAGCGACGGCCCTGGGCGCGTTACCCACCCCCATCAGCGTAGTCGATTTCGCGGCCGTCCGCGCCGACCTCTCGGCCCAGGGCAAGCAGCTGGCCTACAACAAAATCGGTTTCCACGTCACTTTCCTCGAAGACCGCGACGAACTCGACCCGTATATGCAGCGGCTGGACGGCGAGGGCGTGCCCTTCTTCCTCAAGAGCGTCGATAATGCCGAACCCGTCTACCGCGCGCAGGAGTTGATGAAGCGGAGTGGCGTGCCCCATATCCTCGTCTACCGGTCCACCCAATACGACGTGCCCGACTACAGCATGGACCCCATCGCCGCGGCCGAGGCGTATTGGGAGCTGGAGAAAGCCATCTGGCCGCCGGAACTCGATCCGGGGCTGATCTGGTTCGAGACGATGAACGAGCTGGACAAGACTCGCTCGGAGTGGCTGGCGCAGTTCTCGCTGCGCACGGCGCAACTGGCGCTGCGCGACGGCTACAAGTGGGCGGCCTTCGGCTGGGCCTCGGGCGAGCCGGAGCCGGACGACTGGACNNCGCCCGGCTCTACGGAGCCTACCCCCAGGTACTGGGCGCAGCCATCTGGAATCTGGGCAAGATCGACGGCGCGCTAACGCCGCTCAACGAGGAGGTGCAAGGCCTGGTCGACAACATGTTGGCCATCAGCCTGGACAGCGCTTTCTCCGCCCCTATTCCGCCGGAGCAAACGGCACTTGATCCCGGCCTGTTTCCGCCGCCCGGCCATTGAGGCCGCCCCCGGCGGGTACACCCTACAGATTACAGGCGACGCGGATGTCGCTCAGCAAGGTGACGGCGCGGTTGACCAGCACCTTGTTCTCCGGCCGGTTGTACCACAGGCTGACCCCCGAAGGGTGGGGCAGCGGGACGACAAAACGGCCGCCGGCCGATCGCTCAATCAGGGACGAGAGGTAGGAGGCGAGGGACAACCGGTCGCCCGCCTCGTTTGTCACCTGTAATCCATCGTCCGTCGCCTCATCCTCCGGCACGATCATCCGCGCCTGCGACAGATCGAAGTTCAGCGGATTGGACGCGATCGCATCCGGCGGGAAGTAAGCCGCCGTGCCGATGATCTCAT
>JRYE01011060.1_pt1 | contig 10157 bp, 3 predicted proteins | sample 235321 | NCBI WGS metagenome assembly JRYE01 (sample SAMN03074214, study PRJNA261473) | activated sludge metagenome | biome: Common Effluent Treatment Plant; feature: Wastewater; material: Activated sludge; isolation source: activated biomass in a lab-scale reactor treating industrial wastewater at... | reverse complement strand
ACATAGTTGCCCGAGCCGATAAACGTCGCCGTCACTTGCTTCGGCCCGTTGATCAGGAACGAAACGGTTGGCTGCGTGCCGGTCACTGCGCCACTCCAATTGCTGAAGGTCGCGCCGAGGCCGGGATTGGCCGTCAGGGTGACGTTAGTGCCACAGGTCAGTTGACTGAGTGGCGGGTTCGCGGTCACTGAACCGCTGCCGATTGTCGTAATAGCCAGCAATGGCCGCTCTGCCGGCAGCGGGCCAAGGGTCACGTTATGGAAGTAATCGACGACGGCCGTGTGTGCCGGGGCGGGGGTGTTTTTCCCCTTCACATTGCCCGCGAAGATGCCCGCCTGCGTTACGTTCAGCACATAGTTGTTAAATGTGCCGGCCTCGTTCCAATCGACGCCGTTGCCGCTATAGTACATGTACCAGCGAACCCCCACGCGCATGACGCGCATGTAGACCGCATCGGCAGGATTGATCTCGATGGAGAAGCGTGGTTTCGATGTGACACCATCGATTGTCGCCGAATAGACCTTGGTAACGCCATTGTTGAATTGAAATTCAAACCGGGCGAACTTTTGCGCGCTCTCCTCAACGATGATGCCCTGCATTTGCGCGATTTGGGTCACGGCCGAGTCGAACTTGACGACGTATTCGAAATCCACATTATCGGCCGCCTGCATCACCCGCGGAGCGTCCTTGTTGTCGGTCCACAGATTATGGGTCGCACCTTCGGGCACGGTGATGCTCAAGTGCGTGCCGTCTACCTTGAAGGTGGCGTCGCCCGTCGGGTTGATGGGCGACCCCCATCTGGCGTCGAGGCTACAGGTGTCGAACTGGTCACTGTAGGGGCCGGCGGGCACGATGAAGGTGGCAACGATATTCATATTGCTGTTCATCGTCACGTTGAGCGGATTGGTGGTGCTGGTGACGCTGCCCGACCACCCGGCAAACACGGAGCCGTTGGCGGGCACGGCCGTCAGCTTGACCACCTCGCCGAACGTGTACTCCGGTTTCTGCGGGTTGGCCGTGATCGTGCCCGAACCGTTGCCGGCGGTGCTTGTCGTCAAGGTAAAAGTGCCGGGAGGAGAGAAGGTGGCTGTTACGTTTGACCCGGTAGGGCCGATGGTAACGACTGTGGTTGAATCCGCCCCGCTCGCGTCGCCGCTCCAACCCTCGAACGTCCAGCCGGAGTTGGGTATGGCTGTCAGCGTTACCTGCGTTCCCGGCAGATAGTAATCCTGATCCGGCTGTCTGGTCACGCTGCCGCCTTCGGGCGGCGAAATGTTGATCGTGAGCGGCTCGCCGTCGTCGGCAAACGTAGCCGTGACGGTCTTGTTCCCCGTCATGGTGACCTGGGTCACCGGGTTCGTGCCGCTCGCGTCGCCGCCCCACGTGATGAACTGCTTGCCGGCATCAGGGACGGCCGTAAGAGTCACCACCGTGCCGCTGGTGTATGACGTCAGATCGGGTGATTTCGTCACCGATCCGCCGCCGCTCGGAACGGAAACGGATAGCGTATAGAGTTGAGTTTCCACAAAGTTGGCCACAACCGACATGTTGCCGGAAATGGGGAACACGAGCGGATTAACTGTCGACGTTAGATCGCCCGTCCAGTTCTTGAACGCATAGCCGGTATTGGGCGTGGCCGTCACGGTGATTTGCTCGCCCGATGCGTAGGAGGCTTTCTTCGGCGTCCAGTCCACCGTGCCGTTGCCGGCCGACGTCGCGTTGAAGGTGAATTGCGGCTGGCCGAAGTTGGCGACGATATTCATATTGCCGTTGACCGTGATGGTCTCGGTCGGATTGGAGCCGGATAGATCGCCGCTCCAATTCGTGAACGAATAACCGCTATTGGCCACGGCCGTCACAGTCACCTGGGTACCCGGCGCATATGACGCTCCCGGCGGGTTGAGGGTCACCGAACCGCCCGCAGTCGGATCGGCGCTGGTTGTAACAGTGAAGGACTGGGCGAAGGTGGCAGTGATATTCATGTTCTTGGTCACTGTCACCGTAACCGGATTCGTGGTCCCGCTCGCATCACCCATCCAGCCGGCGAAGTGGAACCCCGGAGCAGTCGCGGCGGCCGTCAGGGTCACCTGCTCGCCGTGGCTATAGGTCGCCTTATCCGGCACCCTGACCACCGTGCCGGTTCCGGGCGGGCTGACGGCGACATTGACCGTGTATTGCGCCGGTTTGAACAGGGCGGTGATGGTGTGTTCGCCGGTGATGGTGAACTGCACGGGGTTCTGTGCACCCAATGACGCGCCGGAGCGAGCCTCGGCGTTGCCGACGCTGGTATTCAGATTGCGATAGGCGTTGTAGATGATCGGTTTGGCGTTGTCGAACACCGTCTCGTCCATCAGGCCAAACGTGAACTCGCGCGGGGCGGTATCGCTTGCCAGCAAGAGCTTCGAACCGTCCCGGCCGAACCCAAGAACGGTCATCAACTTCGATGCATCCGGGGCGTAGGTGTCGTGCTGAGTATCGTCCTGGTGATTGATCAGAAAAATCGATCGGCCCGTGCCCACGGTGGGGTCAGCCACGTAGGCCCACTCCTCGTTGGGCAAGTCGCCATGGCGAGATTGGCCGGCATTGATTTGTTCTCCGGTGCTGAACACGACAAAGTCAGTGGTCGGATTCAGTTGACCGCCCGGCGTGCCTTCATAGAGGAACCAGAAAGGATATTTAAGCGCGGGCGATTGCCTGGACTTCAACATCGTGAAGGTCGTGTAATTCGGGTAGATCTCAAATGTACCTTCCCATTGCTGTGTGTCTCCCTGGAGCTTCTTTCCCAGGAAATGGAGTGTGACCTTGATCGGCCCCTGGCTGAGGACGGTAGCAGTCATCTGCCCTTTGCCGGGATGGAAAATGGCTTCGTTGCTGCCGCCCGTCGCGTTGGGGATACCTCGAAATTTGCCGGCGGCTCCTGTCGCCTCGCTCCAGCTGACCCAGTCGTTGCCGTTCACGTCTTCATAGCCGGAGACGCCGCCGCTGCTCCTGTGGATGAAAATTGTGCCGGTTGGCGTCTCGAGCTTGAAAGCCCCCACGCCTTCATCCGCTTGTTCAGTGAGGACAACCTGGGGGGTCACGCTCGGCGCGGGGATGCCCTTGCCGGTCACGTCAAAATAGACGTGATAGGTGCGGGTGGCGCCGGCGCCGGTGTTGCCTTCCATGATCAGGACAACGGTTCCGGCAGCCTTGGTCGCGGCGTTGAAGTCGGCCGCCCTGTCAAATTGGAAGGGCACGTCGGCATCGATCACGTTATCGCCGGCGTCGACCTCCACCACGCGAACCGAGTTGGGGTCCAGCGTGCCGGTCTTGCCGAGCGAGGTCCAAAGTTGGGTGAAGTTGAGGTCGAACTCGGCCGGCTTGTTCTTGCGCGCATAGCCGGCGGCGGCGGCCGTCACTTCCACGCGATAATCCCAACCCGCGTCCCACCATTTGGTATCGTCGGCCAGCACCCAGCGGTCGAACACGTAGCCGGGGTTGGCTGTGGCCGTCAGCGTGACGGATTGATTCTGGCTATAGGGTGGCCCCGGGTTCACGTTGACCGTGCCGCTGCCGGGTGGATCGACCTGAGTGGTCAGACTGAAGGCATTGGCCTCGGCCGCCAGCGGCCGAGCCGCGACCAACACCAGTGTGGTGATAGCCATCAGGCAAAGGGCTAAAACCGATCGCAACAATGTTCTTTTTTTCACGTTATTTCGCTCCTTGCGCTCTGGTTTCNNAATCACCCTTACGGACTTTCTTAACGGCTTTTCCGCGTACTCTACCGAATGCCACCCCCGACCGGATATGTACCAATTACCTATTGCAATCCACGAGCTTTTTACGTAGGATGAGGGCCACTGATATCTGCTATTGGCTGAGTTCGGTCGCCAGTCGGTGCTGGGCACGCTCTAACAGCGGGTCAAATAGCTCAACTTGACCCATTCCCGATCGCTTCATACAACGGTGCGCCCATGAAAATCGCCAAATCGCGAAGATACTTACTGCTCATCGCAGGGCTTGTCTTGTCGTCCATCCCGATTATTTTCGGGGTGCTTCTGGCGATTGCTTCGTCATCGGAATCGCTCTCGCCCAACAACGGTTCGGCCTCGACTCTCTCGTCGGAGCTTTCCTGGGGGCATTTATCGACGGAATTCAATGATTTACCCCTTCCCGGCGGTAGCAGTCAACAGGTCGTCGCTCTTGTCGGCGATATCGATCTCGACGGCGTCAACGACTTCGTTATCGGCGCGCGCCGCGCGCCCGGGCCTGCATTGGTCTGGTACCGACGCGATGCGACCGGCTGGTCCCGGCATGTAGCGGAGACCGGCACACTACAAATGGAAGCCGGCGGGGCGCTCTTCGATGTTGATAGCGACGGTGACCTCGATATCGTGGCCGGAGCCAATAATCAGGTCAACCAGATCTGGTGGTGGGAAAACCCGCATCCCAACCATGCGCCGGCGACCAACTGGACGCGTCGTTTCATCAAGAACGACGGTGCGAAAAAACATCACGATCTCATGTTCGGCAACTTCGACGACGATCCTGAGGTGGAGTTGGTCTATTGGAACCAGGGAGCAAAGGACCTGTTAATCGTCGATGTTCCGGCCGATCCGCGCAACACGGAACCGTGGCCCAACAGCAGCGTTATCTACAACGCCCCCGACAACAAGCGCGAGGGGCTGGCCCAAGCCGACGTTGACGGTGACGGCAAGGCCGACATCATCGGCGGCGGCTACTGGTTCAAGCACAACAGCGGCTCCAGCTTCACGGCCCACCTGATCGAGGGCGGTACGTTCAGGCGCATCGCTGTCGGGCAGCTTATCCCCGGCGGCCGTCCCGAAATCGTTCAGGTGCCCGGCGACGCCGACGGCCCGGCCCGCTGGTTCCAGTGGGACGGTTCGACCTGGGTCGGCAACGATCTGCCCGTCGGCACAGTGCGTCAAGGCCACTCGCTGGAGATCGCCGACATCGACGGTGACAGTCTGCTCGACATCTTCATCGGCGAGATGCGTTTCGAAGACGGCAGCCCAAACAATAATGTAAACGCGCGGACGCTCATCCTGCTGGGCGATGGAGCCGGTAACTTTACGACCCGCACCGTGGCGACAGGCTTCGGCCACCACGAATCCCGCATGGCCGATCTGGACGGCGACGGCGATCTGGACATCCTCGGCAAACCTTACACATGGGACACCCCGCGACTGGACATCTGGCTACAAGGCGAGTCGGACGTGACGCCGGCCTGTGAATCCCCGTTGGCCGTGTGGCAGACTCATATTGTCGACATGGCGCGGCCTTACCGTGCCGTCTTCATCGACGCGGCCGATCTGGACGGTGACGGGCTGAAAGACATCGTGACCGGCGCGTGGTGGTATCGCAATCCCGGCGCATCGGGCGCGTGGCAACGCAACGAGATCGGCGCGCCGCTCAACCAGATGGCGGCTGTCTTCGATTTTGACGACGATGGCGATGTTGACATCCTGGGCACGGTGCTTGAAGAGGGTGCGCCAAGCGAACAACCACACCGGGGAGATGTTTTTGTCTGGGCGCGAAACGATGGAACAGGCACCTTCGAGATATTCGATAATGTCGACGGCGGGGACGGGGATTTTCTGCAGGGTGTAGTCGTAGGTTCGTTCGTGCCCGGAATTCGCGAGGTTATGCTGTCGTGGCATAATCGCAGCAGCATGGTGCAAAGTCTGAGCATCCCGGCTGATCCGGCGACCTCGCAGTGGTCGATTCGTACCGCCGCGCCAATCTCGCAGTCCGAGGACCTGAGCATGGGTGACATCGACCGCGACGGTGACGCCGATTTGCTGCTGGGCACAATCTGGCTGGAAAACGACGGGGGAAACTGGGTCGCCCATACGCTCTTCACCACAACCGACAAGCCCGACCGCAACCGGCTGGCTGATTTTAACGGAGACGGGCGGCTGGATGCAGTCATCGGCTATGAGAAGACCGACAGCTCAACCATCCGGCTGGCCTGGTATGAGGCGCCGACCGATCCGACACAGTCATGGGCCGAACATGTGATCTCGACTATCGTCGCACCGATGAGCCTCGACGCGGGCGATATGGACGGTGACGGCGATATCGACATCGTCGCCGGGGAACACAACAAGTCCAACCCGCCCCAAGGGCGTATCTTTGTCTATGAAAACGATGGGGGAACGTTCCAGGAATTCCGTATCGATATCGGCAATGAGCACCACGACGGAGCGCAACTGACGGATATCGATAACGATGGCGATCTCGATGTCGTCTCCATCGGTTGGACGCATGACCGGGTACTGCTCTATGAGCAAATGGGCTGCCCCCAGGAAGCGGACACACCCACGCCTGTACCGACGGATACACCGGCCGGCGTGCCAACCGATACGCCGACAGCAACCGATACGCCGACGGATTTACCGACCGACATCCCGATCGATACGCCGACAGCGACCGCTACGCCGACGGACACGCCGACTGCCACACCGACAGCAACCGCTACGCCCCTGGACACGCCCACCGCCACACCCACAGCGACCGCTACGCCGACGCCGACCGCGATTCCTCCGAGTAATAACTTCTACTACTTCAGCTTCACATCGAGCGGCACAATCGGCGAGCTGGCCGTCGATGATGAAGACATCGTGCGTTTCGACCCGGCGACGGGCACATTCTCGCTCTTCTTCGACGGTACCGACGTAGGATTGAGCGCGAATAACGTCGATGCTTTCCATTTGCGCCCGGACGGCACGCTGCTCCTGAGTCTGACGAAAACGTACAACTCCACGGCGACAGGCAAGGTGCAAAGCTCGGACATCCTGCGCTTCACGCCCGTTTCGCTCGGCGAGAATACAAGCGGCTCGTTTGCCCTCCATTTTGACGGATCGGACGTCGGGCTGTCGGGCGGCGAACGCATTGACGGATTGGCGGAAACGCCCGACGGTGGCCTGCTGATCAGCACCTACAGTAATGTCGCCGTACCGGGCGTGGAGGCCGGCGACAAAGACTTGCTGCTATTTAGCCCCACCACACTGGGGACGAACACCAGTGGGTCGTGGTCGCTCTACTTCAAGGGCGCGAACGTGGGACTATCGGCAAAGAGCGAAGACATTGACGGCGTCGCCATGCTCGAATCGGGCTTCCTTTACCTGACGATGCTGGGTAACTTCAATACAGGTAATGTCTCCGGCGGAGCGGGCGATGTCCTGGAGTGTTTCCTTGCGGCAACCGGCCAAGGGACGGCTTGCTCGCCACCGCCGAGTTTATTCTGGCAGGGCAGTTCCCACGGTCTGGGTGGAAAGAAGATCGACGCGCTTCATATAGAATAAAAAGCGGCCGCATCTGGAAGCAAGGCAGGCTAATCGACGAAATAATCAGCCCACGGGGTGCCTTCGAATCGGGTCTTCAGTTCGGCGTAGTTGACGATCTGCTCGGCCAGCGGTTGCGGCGGCCGCTTTCTGGTCGCCGGGGGCACGTCGCGCGGCGGCAATCCCAGGAATGCCTGCACTCGCTGCATTTGACCGACGTAATCGGCAGCCACATCCTCGTAGACCAAATCCATGAGCGGATGACCCGCAAAGAGCGCGTCATGCTCCCGCTCCCACGCCTGGCCTTGCTCGAAGCGGGCGCGCGTCTCCTCGAAGTCGAGCGTCACGCCCGCACTCTGTGACGCGCCGGAGTATTTGATCCATTCGTCGGCCGCGGCGGCCTTCTTGCGCGAGACATGGGCGGCCAGCAGGTTGCGCCGCCTCAGGTGGATGACGCGCAGCGCCGGCTGCCCCACCAGATAATCCCATACCGCCTGACCCCATGCCGTGTCGCGCGGCGCATGACTATAGAAAATCTTGAAGCCCACCGCCTGAACAGCGTCGGGATACTTCCGATAGATGCGCTCCTCCAGAAAACGCGCCGGATCAGCATGGAACAGTTCGGCGCTATTGCCCAGTTCGGGGAACCGGGCCGGAAAAAGATCGGGATGGCGCATGATCTCGCCATAGGTGACGGCCGCGCCGTGGAGATTGAGCGAGCGCGTCACCAGTGTTGAGCCGGTACGGGCCGAGGCGACGATGACAAAACGCACGTAGTCGGTTTGTCCGGGAGCCAGCCCGCCGGCATAAGCTACGTGGCGCAGATCATAGAAAGTGCGCTTGACAGCGCGAATGGCCTTGGTCTTGGGAGTAGCTTTGGGTTGCATAACGGGTATCAGGCGGTCAGGGGCGGGCGGCCTCGCGAGTCGCGGCCCATTTACGCCGGAAGGTGTCGATCTCGCTCAGCGTATAGAAGTGGCGGCTGTAGGCAGAGTTATACTGCTCGTCCAGATAGGTATCAGGCAATTCCAGCCACCCCTTGAAGGCGTCGTAGGCAGGGGCATACCACTTGTCCTCAGCCACGTTGGTGCGCACCAGCTTGAACGCCGGCAGATCGAGGAACGTGCTGAACGCTTCGCCGGCCACGTCGTTCAGCCTTTCAAGCTTGATGAGCAGCAGATCGGCAAAATCACCATGATAGACGTGATACCCCTTTTCGCGCGGGAACGGCTCGGCGAAAACGTCGATGCCGAACATGGGTTTGATCTCCATATCGAACCACGTCAGGGGAACCTGATGGGGGTATGACACGGCGAAATCGGCCCGCAGCGCTTCCAGCATATCCGGTCGGTTGTCCTTCACCGCCTGGCGCACGTCCTCCGGCCACCACTCATTCTTGTGGAAATAGCCGGAAACGTTGGTGGCAATTGGGTCGCGTACCAGGGTAATGACCTTGCAGCGCTCTCCGTGGGCACGCATATGACGCAGCTTGTCGTGCAGCATCTGGCCACGGATATGACCCTTCTTGCCCTTGGGCGTCAGGTTGTCCCAGCCGCCATACCCTTCCAGCGCCAGTTCTCGGCGGAAGGCGATGCCCTCCTCGCTCAGGAAATGGGTCTGATAAACGGCCATCTTTTGGCGCACGCCGGCCGCCCGCAGCGACGCGGAAATAGTCGTCGAACCGACCTTGCCCATCTGATGGATGAAGAGCATCTCCTTGCCGCGCTGCTCGACATGGATGTTGGCATAGATACGCGCGCGGTAGAAATTTTCCTCGCCCATGATGCTCATCAGAGCTTGCTTGCCGGAGCGCAGGAAGCGGCGCTTGCGAGGGCGGGCCGGGGTTTTCATACGATCCTCGGCTCAGGGATAGGGATGATGAATTTGCCGCCTGCCTCACGATAGGCCGACTGCTGGCGCATGATCTCCTCGGCGAAGTTCCAGGCCAGGATGAGGACGTAGTCGGGCTTGTCTTCCATTAGCTTTTCCACGGGGTAGATGGGCAGGTGGTTGCCGCCCATGTAGCGGCCGTGCTTGTACTTGTTCAGATCGACGACGTAATCGACCAACGAAGAGTCGATCTCGCAATAGGCCAGCATCGTCGTGGCCTTGGCCGCCGCGCCATAGGCGGCGATACGGCAGCCCTGAGCTTTCAGGTCGCGCAGGATCGCCAGCAGGTTGTCCTTCACAGCCTGCACACGGTCGGCGAAATCGAGATAGTAATCGATGGAATCGACTTTTCGCTCATGTTCCGTAGCCAACATTTCCTTCACCACTGAGCTGACATTCTCGTGCGGCTCGACGAATATACGCAGCGATCCGCCGTGGATCTTCGTGCGCTTGATGTCATTGAGGAATAGTCCATGCTGGCGGAATAATTTATCCAGTGCCGTGACTGAGAAATAGCAGAGATGCTGATGGTAGATGGTGTCGAACTCAATGTGATCGACCAGGTCGACGACATAGGGGAACTCGATGACGGCCACGCCGGTGGGCTTCAGCACGGTTTTGATGCCGGCCACAAAGCCATTGAGATCAGGCACGTGGGCCAGCACGTTGTTGGCCAGNNTGCTGGCCGCTTCCATCACCAGACTGTCGGGGCCAAGCGGTCGGGTGTCCATGATGTACTCGGCACTCTCGCGGAAGTGCTTCAGCAGCGACTGGGAGATGGACGAGAAGTAGGGATACTCAGCGTAGAACAGGATCTCCGGGTCCACCGTTTCACGAATCTGGGCCAGCGAGGTATCGGGGCAGAAGACAAGTGTCAGCGGGGCCTTCAGGTCCGGCTCGTCGAGCTGGTCGGCGCGCAACAGGCGATCGGCCAGCGGCGTCTCGCCGAAGGCGATGATAGTCTCCAGATCGGTTGAACCG
>JRYE01001336.1_pt1 | contig 10174 bp, 7 predicted proteins | sample 235321 | NCBI WGS metagenome assembly JRYE01 (sample SAMN03074214, study PRJNA261473) | activated sludge metagenome | biome: Common Effluent Treatment Plant; feature: Wastewater; material: Activated sludge; isolation source: activated biomass in a lab-scale reactor treating industrial wastewater at... | reverse complement strand
GTATTTGTTGATTTTTACTTTAATGTCATCATTCTTTCCTTTCAACTCGTCAAGAGGCATACCGTTTACGGTTACTTTGTCTCCATTTACTTCTACAATCATTTTGTCATGATCGCCTGTTCGAGTAATAATAATTTGCTGCACCTCTTTGTCTCCCTTTTCGCCTTTATCACCTTTATCATTCTGTGCATTGACTGATGCCGGAACCAAAATGGAAATGGCAAGCAGACACTTCATTCCTAAAATCAGTTTCTTTTTCATGTTATACTTTATTTTTATTGAGTAATCGTTTCTACGTCGTTTTTCGTAGTCAAATATAAGGACAAAATTTTAATTACGAAATGTTTCGGAAATGTTAAAATGAAATTTTACGGAGCGCTGACTTTACAAATGAAGGAGCGCTGTTTTTTCATAAGTTTTATGCAAAAGGCCTTCAATAACTTCCTCACCCAGGTATTGCATTCCACATTTTTCCAAAACGCTGATGGATGCAAGATTAAGATTTTCCGGTAATGCCCGGCCCATTATTCTTTTTAGCTCAAGTTTTGAAAATCCATATTCAAGACTTGCAAAAGCAGCTTCGGTAGCAAATCCTTTTCCCCACGATTCTTTTTTGAATCGGTAACCCAAATCAATTTCATTTAGCTCGGGTCTGCATTTTAATCCGCACCAGCCTATAAAATTCAAATTTGATTTTTCATGCACAGCCCATCGGCCATGATTATATAGTGCATATTGTGGCAATATTACTTTTTCCAATACATCTTGGGCCTGTTGCAGGCTATGCATTGGGTCTAATGTATAGCGTACAACATCAGGATCGCTATTGAGTTCATAAATAAGCGCTGCATCCTCCATTGTAAAAAGACGAAAAATAAGCCTATTTGTTTCAAACACAATATTGTAATACATAATGCTCGTAGATTTACTAATATGAATGGTGTATTGCAATTATGAAATAAAAAAAATAAATTTGAACCCCAATTATAAAAAGTGACAGTCCTCTATATTTTATTCGGAGTTTTTTCAACCTTTTCATTGGTCATCTGCATTATGGCGATTCGAGTTTTTATTAAAGACAAAAAGGCCGGCCGCTATAAATTGTATAACGAGCATCAGAAATCAAAAAAGTTAAAGTAAATCTTTTACTGCTTTAATGGCAGCAGATAATCCTTCGGCAGCTTGCCCGCCTGCAGTGGCCAGTGTTTTTTGTCCGCCGCCGCCACCTTTAATTAAAGGCGCAATAATTTCTTTGATGATTTTTCCGGCATCAAGTCCTTTTGCTTTTGTTACGGTTTCAGAAATTCCAACTGCAACAAATGGTTTGCCCCCCAGGTTTACGCCCAGCACTGCCACATGATCACGAAGATGATTTTTTAAATCAAAACATATTTTCTTTAATGCATCGGCATTATTTACTTCTATAATATCGCCAATAAAATTAATGCCGTTTATTATTTCGTCTTTCTGTAATAGTTCATTTCTGATACCTACCAATTGCCTTGCTTCCAGCGACTCCAGTTGTTTTTTTAATTCATTATTTTCAACCTGAAGCGATTCAACTGATTTTTGAATGTCTTTTGGATTTTTTAATTGTTCACGAATGGTTTGCAGCAGTGTTGTCTGTTCATTAATAAAAGCAGCAGCTGCCTTACCGCACAGTGCTTCTATTCTTCTTACGCCTGCGGCTACTGCCGATTCGCCCGATAGCTTGAAATAACCCAACTCGCCGGTAGCACCTACATGGGTTCCGCCACATAGTTCTACGGAATAGGCAGGGTCTATAATCACTACTCTTACTACATCGCCATATTTTTCGCCAAACAAAGCCATAGCACCCAGTTTCAGGGCTTCATCTTTTGGCATCGATTTTATAACCACCGGAATATTTTCTCTTATTTTTTCATTTACAAGTTTTTCAACAGCTGCAATTTCTTCATCAGTCATTTTTGCAAAATGTGAAAAATCAAAACGTAAATGCTCATCGTTTACCAGGCTGCCTTTTTGGGCAACATGGGTACCTAAAATATTGCGTAATGCTGCGTGCATTAAGTGAGTGGCGCTGTGGTGAACAGTAATTAATTGCCGGTTGGATGCATTTACCATTGCTTTTACCTCTCCACTTAAATCCGCAGGAATGTTTTCTGCAAAATGAATGATCAGGTCGTTCTCTTTTTTGGTATCTACTACGGTTATCGTTCCGGATGAAAATTGCAGCATCCCGGTATCGCCAACCTGTCCGCCACTTTCGGCATAAAAAGGGGTTTGCTCCAATACCAGCTGGTATAATTCTTTTCCCTTGCCTTTTACTTTACGGTAACGCAATACCTGTGTAGTGGCGGCTAATGTATCATAGCCTATAAAACCTTTACTATTGCTATCGTTTAAAATATTCCAATCGCCGGTATCTAATACAGTGGCGGCACGGCTGCGGTTTTTTTGCAGTTGCATTTGGGCTTCAAAGCCGGCTTCATCTACCGTTAATTTATTTTCGGCGGCAATTAACCGGGTAAGGTCAATGGGAAATCCAAAAGTATCCAGTAACTCAAATGCATCTTCACCATTGATGATGCCGTTATGATTGGCTGCCATTATGGTATCCATCCTTTTGAGGCCTTTATCCAGAGTTTTTAAAAAAGCATCTTCTTCTTCTTTAATTACTTTGGCTACAAACTCCTGTTGTTGATAGAGCTCGGGAAATACGGCTTTAAATTGTTGGGCAATTACCGGCATTAATTGATGCAAAAGGGGTTGCTTATACTCTAAATACGAGTAATAATATCGAACGGCCCTTCTTAAAATACGTCGTATCACATAACCTGCGCCGGTATTGGAAGGGAGCTGCCCATCGGCAATGGTAAAACTAATTGCCCTGATGTGATCGGCAAGCACACGAAAGGCAATTGCCTTTTTATCGTTTTCACCGCTGTAAGAAAGGGTTACCAATTTTTCAATGGCTTCAATAGTTCCGCTAAATACATCGGTATCGTAATTACTGCTTTTGTTTTGCAATACACGAACCAGCCTTTCAAAACCCATACCGGTATCTACATGTTTGGCAGGCAGGGGCTCCAGGCTGCCGTCTTTTTTACGGTTAAACTGGATAAAAACGTTATTCCAAATTTCAATAACCTGTGGGTGATCATTATTGACTAAATTTTTTCCATCGGTATTTTTTCGTTCTTCGTCAGTTCTGCAGTCCACATGAATTTCAGTGCAAGGACCGCATGGGCCGGTATCGCCCATTTCCCAAAAATTATCTTTTTTGTTGCCTAATAAAATGCGGTCTTCAGCAATCACTTTTTTCCATTCATTATACGCTTCATCATCTTTGGGCAGCCCTTCTTTTTCATCGCCTTCAAATATGGTAACATAAAGCCGGTCTTTATCCAGCTTATATACTTCAGTTAATAACTCCCAACTCCACGCAATAGCCTCTTTTTTAAAATAACCTGTTCCGGTATTGCCGGTATCCCCAAAACTCCAGTTGCCCAACATTTCAAACATGGTATGGTGGTAGGTATCTACGCCTACTTCTTCAAGGTCGTTGTGTTTACCGCTTACCCGTAAACATTTTTGGGTATCGGCAATACGGGGCGAAGGCGCCGTTTTATTTCCTAAGAAATAATCTTTAAACTGGTTCATACCGGCATTGGTAAACAAAAGTGTAGGATCGTTTTTTACCACAATGGGTGCAGATGGAACAATAACATGTTGTTTGGATTTAAAAAAATCTAAAAAAGCCTGCCTGATTTCTGCTGCCGTCTTCATGTATGAAATAATTTATATATGGGGTTGATTTATATTTTTTTGGTGGTTATATTTGTGTTTCCTGCATTTGGGTTTTGCAAAAGGGGCAGCAATGATTGTTTTTCCTGATGCTGTAGCAATTGGCCACATTTCATTTTTTTGAATTGCAAATGTAATGATTAAGGGAGTATAGCCTTCGATGCAACCAGTGTTTTATGAAAAAAATCAAATACTTCTATAATACGCATACGTTGCGTTACGAAAAATTTGTAACGCCGTTTCGTGTAAGATTGCTTCGCCTGTTTGGTTTTTTAAGCGCCCTTGCGGTAAGTTCCATCATTATTATTTATCTCTATAACCGTTTTTTTCCTAAACCCGGCGATTTAGAAAGCCGGAGACAGTATGCAGTGTTAAAAGAAAACTATGATTTATTGCAGGGAAAAATAAAAACCATGGAAAAGGACCTGGGCGCATTGGAAAAAAGGGACAATGAAGTGTATCGCTCCATTTTTGAAGCCAACCCCTTGCCGGATAGCGCCCGGGCAAAATTGATTGAAAAGCAAAAGGAGTTTGATAAAATAAGCAGTATAGATGAAGATATCCTGGGAAAAGATATTGCAGCACAGCTTAATAATTTAAATGCCCGCATTGCTTACCAATTAAAGAGCTATAATGAAATTGAAAAGCTTATTAAAAACCAGGATGTGAAAATGGCGAGTATGCCGGCTATTCAACCGGTGAGTAATAAGCAATTGAACCGGGTAGCCAGTGGCTTTGGTTTGCGTATAGACCCGGTTTANNCCGGTTTACGGTACACCCAAAATGCATAAAGGCCTGGATTTTAGCGCCCCTCAAGGCACCCCCATTTATGCAACAGGCGATGGTGTGATAAAACTTGCAGGAGCCACCGAAGGAGGATATGGCAACCATGTAATTATCAATCATGGTTACGGTTATGAAACCCTATATGGGCACATGGTTAGGGTAAAAGCACGTACCGGGCAAAAGGTAAAAAGAGGTGAAGTTATTGGCTGGGTAGGCAGTACGGGCAAAAGCACCGGGCCGCATTGCCATTACGAGGTGCATATAAACGGCCAGGCAGTAGACCCGGTTTACTTTTTTTACAATGACCTAAATGCCGAAGAGTATGACCGGCTACTGAAAATTGCCGCAACGGGCAGTGCAAGAAGTTTTGATTAGGGGCATAAAAAAGCAATCCCAATTGTGGAGATTGCTTTAATTAACAACAATGAACAACTCAGTAACTTAAAGCTTTTGCAGCTTATCTTGGACTCATCATTAAGGCAATCGTTTAAAAAGCCGCTATAACATTTTGATTTGCGCCGGCGTTATATTGTAGCTTTTGCGATGATATTTGCACAACCCTATTTCTTTAATAGCATTTCGATGGGCTTCGGTTCCATATCCTTTATTGCTATTCCATCCATATTGTGGAAATTCCCAATGAAGGGTATTCATATACTCATCCCGGTAGGTTTTGGCTAAAATACTTGCAGCGGCAATTGAGGCGTACAGCCCATCTCCTTTAATAATACATTGGTGTGGAATATTGGGGTATGAACGGAACCGGTTCNNATGGCCTTAAAGGAGGCCTGTAAAATATTCAGCGCATCAATTTCTTCGTTAGTGATGGAGGCCACCGCATAACTTACACTTTCTTTTTCTATTATGGGTTTTAAGAGCATGCGTTGTTGATGGGTAAGTTTTTTACTGTCATTTAATAAAGGGTGAAAAAAGCCCTGAGGTAAAATAACGGCAGCGGCAAATACAGGGCCGGCATAGCATCCCCGGCCGGCCTCATCAACACCGGCTTCTGTTTTCCCTTTATGAAAATAATTTTTTAACATGGCGGGTTCCTACAAATATCCTTAAAAAATATCTGCCTCCTTAACTTTGCGGATATGAATTACACGCTACAAGAAAAAAATAACCGCCAGGTGGCCATCTGGCTAATGCTGGGAGTGGTTATGATTATATTCCAGGTACTGCTTGGAGGAATTACCCGCCTAACCGAATCGGGCCTTTCTATTACAGAATGGAAACCCATAACAGGTTTTTTGCCCCCGTTAAATGATAGTGCATGGCATGCAGAGTTTGATAAGTATAAAAATACCGATCAGTTTAAGTATGTGCACAGTAGCTTTTCTCTCAGCCAATTTAAATTTATTTTTTTTTGGGAATGGTTTCACCGGGTTTGGGCCCGTTTAATGNNCGGGAAATGATTACCCCAATGATCATCTTGTTTTTGTTGGGTGCATTGCAGGGCGCAATTGGCTGGCTAATGGTTAAAAGCGGGCTGGTACCTGAAAAATATTATGTGGGCCATGTTGAACTTACCACTCATTTTGTAGCTGCGGTAATCCTATTGGTATATACACTTTGGTTTGCACTTAGCCTCTTGCCAAATTTTAAAAGAAAAACGCTGAGCATACCCATTAAAAACTTACTGATTGTTATAGCGGTGCTGCTGTTTTTTCAATTAATATATGGTGGTTTTATGGCGGGGTTAAGGGCCGGGCAAACGGCCCCAACATGGCCCAGCATCAACCATGCGTTGTTTCCGGCAGGAATGATGGAAATGCATCCGGCATCATCCAATTTTTTCAATAACCCATTAATGGTTCACTTTATGCATCGGGGGCTGGCCTACCTGATTTTTATTTTAGCGCTGGTATTCTTTTTTAAGTCTAAAAACTTGCCTGCAAACGCTCCATTTGCAAAATACCGGAGGGTTTTTATCGTTTTAGTGTTGTGCCAGGTGCTATTAGGCATTGTTACGGTATTAAATGCTGCCCAACCCAAAGCGCTTGTTGTACTGGGAGTGATGCATCAGTTGGTGGCCATTTTAGTGGTGATGGCTTTAACAACACTCCTGTTTTTGTATGTGCTGTTTAGCACCGTTAACAGCAGCTTTTTAAAATACTATGGAGCCGATGCGTTATTTTTTGCGCCGGAATATTTAAATACAGTGGGCATTTTGGGTGCTTTTATTGTGGGAATAGCCATAGGCGTTTTTTTTATGAGCTGGCATATCACTACGTTTATACTGCACAGCCGAAGGTTTAAGTTTTTGGCTACAACCACTAACCCTTTTTTAAAATACTGCCTTAACAACAGCATTCTTCCGGCTATTTTTTTAATTTTTTATTTTGTAAAACTTTATCGGTATGACGATTACCGGGAGTTGATGAGCCTGGGAGAAATTATATTACTGATGCTGGGCATTTTGGCCGGCGGCGCTACATTGATCTTGCTTTCTTTTGTATATTTTTTTGGCGCCGATAAAACCATTTCAAAACGGGTAGCGGCAATAGTGAGCAACCCCGATCAATTCAAAAAAATATTTTTAGGTAAAAAACTGGGTATGGATTTTTTTGCCTTACCGGTAAACTTTTATTTAACCGGCAGGTTAAAAATTAAAAAAACCAGGAGTGTAAGCCATTACCGGGACGATTTTATTGAAAGCATTTTTAAGCGGCACCACCTTGCTGCCATTGGAAGTATTTTATTGGCTTTTCTTTTTTTAATACTGGTAGGATTTTTCCTGGATAAACCTTTTTTTGAAATGCCTGCGGCTGCAAGCGTTTTTATTTTCTTTGCGCTGATGATTGCACTCATTGGGGCGCTTGCTTATTTTTTGCAAAGCTGGAGCCTGCCTGCAGCTATTGTATTATTACTCTTCTTAAATTTTCTTTTTGAAAAAGGGTATATTGACCCACGTAATAAGGCTTACGGGTTGGATTATCCCAAAAACGAACAGAGGCCCAGGTACAACCCCGGCTCATTGAACGCACTATGCACTCCGGAAAAACTCCGTAGCGACAAACAACAAATGGTTGCCCTGTTAAACCTATGGAAAGCCCGGCAAGATTCGGCAAAGCCCTTGATGGTGTTTATCAATGTAAGCGGTGGAGGGTTGCGCAGCAGCGCTTTTACCATGCATGCGCTTCAAAAAATGGATAGTATGCTTCAGGGTAAATTGATGCAAAAAACATTTATGATCAGCGGAGCCAGCGGCGGAATGCTTGCGGCAACTTATTACCGGGAGCTTTACCGGCGTAATGTTCATGGTGATTCAATATTGTTGTACAGCCCTCAATACCTCAATAATATCACCGGCGATTTGTTGAATTCGGTATTTAGCTCTATGATGGCCCGGGATCTTATGGGATCCTCTTTAAAGTTTACCGTAGGTAAAAATAAATACATTAAAGACCGGGGTTATGCTTTTGAAAAGAAACTTTCCGAAAACACCAATCATATTCTTAATGTGCAATTAAAGGATTTTAAAAGTGATGAAGCCCAGGCTAAAGTACCTTTATTGCTTTTTAATGCTGTGGTAAAAGGCGATGGTAAAAAAATGGTATTGAGTACACAACCCATGAGTTTTATGATGAAGCCTTTTGCCCTGCAACAAGATACTTCTATTAGCCCCGATGCTGTGGACTTTGCCGCATTATTCAAAAATCAGCAGCCGATGAATCTGCGCCTGCTCTCTGCCTTGAGGATGAATGCCACGTTTCCCTATGTATTGCCCAATGTGTGGTTGCCGGCAAGCCCGGTTATTGATGTAATGGATGCCGGCCTTAGGGATAATTTTGGACAGGAAGCTACCCTGCGTTTTTTGGATAATTTTAAGGAGTGGATCGAACTCAATACCCGTGGTGTTTTAGTGATCCAAATCAGGGATAGAAATACGAGCAACTGGACGCCTCCATTTGAACCCCGTACGGCCACCGATGTGCTGGTTTCCCCCGCAACCATGCTCCAAAATAACTGGTTTAGGATGCAGGATTATTACCAGGATACCGACTTTGCATATTTTAAAAATTCTTTTGGCGCCCTGCTCACCAAAATTACGGTAATGTATATTCCTCAAAAACCCGATAATAAGGTGGCGTTGAATTTTCATTTAACGGCCAGGGAAAAAAGAGATATTATTGAATCTTTTGACACGCCAAATAGTATGCAAACCTTAAAGCAAATTGTAGAGATCCTTCAATGATCAGGGCTGTAGTAATTTAAAGGCCCGTTCTTTTATGGCAATGTCAAAATACGGATGGGTTTCAGCCGGCTCGCCATCAATGTGCAAAGGTGCCAAAGACGGGTTTTCAATTTGTAAATTTTTTACCTGGTAATAAAGAATGTTTCGCCTGCCCTTGCCCTGGTTAATTTGCGGCATTACTTTCCCCATGGTAATTTGTTTAAACACGGAATAAAGAAGGCTCAGTTTATGGGCTTTTTTTACAATTACAATATCCAGCAAACCATCGGCTATGCTTGCTTTTGGAGCTATGGTAACATTATTGCCAAACTGGTTACTGTTTGCAATGCTTATGAAAAAAGCGCCGGAATCAATTTTCTCCCCATTAAGATGTATGATAAAAGGGTATGAGGAAACGGTAAAAAAATTTTTAATCGTTTGTTCTATATAAGTGGCCAGCCCACGGGTGGATTGTGATGCAAAATCATGGGCAACCTGGGCATCAAATCCCAGGCCGCAAAGCATGCAGCTAAAATGACGGTTAATATAAAAGCCATCAATGTAGGAGGCATTGCCTTTAAATATAATCTCCAGGGCTTTTGTAATATTTGTGGGAATGCCTGCCGCACGGGCCAGCCCGTTTCCGGAACCCATGGGTAAAATGCCGATGTTAATGGTTAAACCCAGCAGAGCGGCAGCAACCTGGTTAATGCTTCCGTCACCGCCACATACCACCACATCGGTAATATTTTCCCGATGTATTTTATCAATCAACTGCTTGTAATTTCCCGATGATTGTGTGGGTAATATTTCAAATGCTAAACCGGCCTTTCCTGTTTTTTGAATTATGAGATCATGCAAAGCCTGTTTGCTTTTTGTACCGGCAACAGGGTTTATGAGAAAAATGAGTTTTCGCATATTGCAATATTATGCTTTATCCCAAATTTTACATGGGCAAAATTTTGCAAAGCGTTTGCGGTAGCTTAATGAACTTATCGTTTTTCACAGTAATAAAAANNGCGGCCAGCTAAATGAACAGATTGTTTTTCACAGTAATAAATATTTGGCGTTTTTTACCAAACTTTATCGGTGGTTATCATTAGCATAAAAAAAACCGCATTAAATATGCGGTCTTTTCACATTAGCTTCTCATGCTTGTAATGAGTAGATAAATGATGCTTATTGCGTAAATCCTTTAATTAAGTCCAAAAGGCCGCCGCCATTGCGGGACTGCTGTTGTTGCGCCCCCTGGGCAAGCTGTCCAATTACATCCAGTATGCCAGAAGGTTGTTGTGATGAATTGCCGCCACCTGTAAATTGGCTAATAAGGTCTCCAATATTGAATTGGGGATTTTGTTGTGCAATTTGATCGGTTTGGCCGCCGGTGATGGATTTCAGGAGGTTTTCTATGGAGAAAGT
>JRYE01004774.1_pt1 | contig 10185 bp, 14 predicted proteins | sample 235321 | NCBI WGS metagenome assembly JRYE01 (sample SAMN03074214, study PRJNA261473) | activated sludge metagenome | biome: Common Effluent Treatment Plant; feature: Wastewater; material: Activated sludge; isolation source: activated biomass in a lab-scale reactor treating industrial wastewater at... | reverse complement strand
TTTTAAAATCGGCTTAGACGGAGGAACACATGGCCGAGGAATGCACGCATCTCGATCAGGTAATGGAAGTAGTTCCCGGCTCGGACGGATGCGAGGAATGTATCAAGACGGGGGACAGCTGGGTGCATCTGAGGCTGTGCCTTACGTGCGGGCACGTCGGATGCTGCGACGCCTCCACGAACAAGCATGCGACGAAGCATTACATGAATACGGGCCATCCCATAATACGCTCCTTCGAGCCGGGCGAGTCGTGGCTCTGGTGTTATCCGGACCAGCTTTTCATGGAATGACGCCTGGTTTTACAGTCCACCTTTATACATCGGCCGCTGTCCAATATTAAACATCTCCGCTCCGGGGACGACGCCCGGGGCTCCGCTCCGCTGTTCCAACCCCCTGCAATATCGACATATTTGGAAATTCCCTGGAAAATGGCATGCATATTGCGATTCATGTTCTCGTAATCGCTTTCATCCGCAGGCGCAGGGGCGCCGGGATGGGGCGGCGAAAATCAAATATGCAGGAGGCTATTCATATGAATTGGGATCAGATAGAAGGCAACTGGAAGCAGGTTAAGGGAAAGGTTAAGGAACAGTGGGGCAAGCTGACGGACGACGATCTCGACGTTATAAGCGGCAAGCGTGATCAGCTGGTCGGGAAGCTGCAGGAGAGATACGGATACTCGAAGGAAGAGGCCGAAAAGCTCGCGGACGACTGGTCGAGGAGACACTGATTTAACAGGCCTATTCTTACCCCATATCTCACTCACCGTCCCTTCCCCCGGAGCGGGAGGGGGCGGTCTTTTCTGTACGGTAGTTGATAACGATTAGTGGAGGTAAATCATGGGACTGATATTGTTGATAATACTCGTGCTTCTTTTGGTTGGAGCGCTTCCGACGTGGGGTTACAGCAGGGAGTGGGGCTATTTCCCCGGAGGCATACTCGGGACCGTGCTTGTAATCGTCCTGATATTGCTGCTCCTGGGATACTTATAAAAGGAGTGAGCCGAAATGAACAAGGAAATACTTAGAGAACTGTTCAGGAGCGACCTCGAATATTTTTACGACGCGCCGCCGAAAAGGAGCTGGAAGCTATAAGAGTACGGTAGGAAACGCTTGCAAAAAAAGCGAGGGAAAGGCTCGATCGGAGGTCCCGGAACGGTGTTCCCGCGTGCCCGAAGGCGTGGAAAACTAAGAGGTCTTATTCCCCGGCTCCTTCTATTTTTTCGGCGGCTTCTTTTCTGTCTTCGCCGTTCGCCTCGTACTTGTTATAAGCCTGCTCTTCTTTTCTTTCGGGCTCGTAGCTGAGCTCTGCGTATATGGGATAATGGTCGGAGCCTATGTCCGGCAGGGTTTGGAGCGTGACGAACCTGAAGTATTCCGTGACGAATATGTGGTCGAGGGGGAAGCGGAGAAACGGCCACCTTACGTGGAACGTATTGAAGAATCCCCTGCCTATGCGCGGGTCGAGCATGCCGCTTATCTTGAGGAAGAGGAGGGTGGTGTGAGACCATGCGACGTCGTTCAGGTCGCCGGCGACGAGTGTCGGCTTCTTCGATTCCTTGACGCGCTTTCCGACTATCAGGAGCTCGGCGTCCCTTTCCGTGGTGCCGGTAGAGTATTTCGGGTTCGGCGGATTCGGGTGGAGACAGTAGAATTCGACGGGCTCGCCGGACCTTAGCTCGAGCACTGCGAAAACGGACGGCACGTAGTCCTCGACGAGAAAGTCGACCTCGATCCGCCTCGGTTTCAGCCTCGTGTAGAAAATCATTCCGTACCCGTCATTTGAGTTATGCCGGGCCGAGTATGGATATTCCTCTTCGAGGGGCGAGAGCATATTTGCCCACCACTCGTCGGGCTCGAGTATGCAGATGACGTCCGGATTTTTATCCCCTACAAGCTCGAGAAACTTCTCGTAGTCCCTGTTTTCCCTGTAGATGTTCGATACAAGAATGCTGATCTTTCTGTCCGGGTCGTTTTCGCGCGAGCGAAGCACCTGCTTTCTCGCAAAGCGCGTATACGGGAACATCCGGGACACCTGATACGCGACCGACGCCAGCAGCATGAGGAGTATGAGGTTGTCGCCCAGTCCGCGCTCTTTGTAGAGGAGGGAGTAGAAGGCTATGGTCAGTGCCCCCCCGGCCGCTATCTGCGTTCGCGGGAAGTCGAATATCCGTATCCACCAGGCGCCGTGTCTCGGCAGGGGCAGCAAAGTGGCCAGTATGAAAACACACGCCAGGGCGAGAAGTGCGATCTGCATTCGGCTGGTATCTCCTTTTAGATAATGATGATGTCATGCAAAAGAGGCGTATACAACAGCTTTTTCTCCCCCGCCGGATAAATAAGCGCGACGGTTCGTAAGCGAGGCGGCCCGCCCCGGGCGGCTGTTGAATATTCAGCAATCGGCATTGTCATCTTGCCTACAATATTCGTGTCACCGGAATGTCGTGCATCGCAGAATACCTCACAACTACCTTTAATATAAACATTATTTTTTTGTTTTCTCTCCGTGGTACGGATATTGCTCCTTATCAACCATAAGTAAAATCCGGTTAAACGGAGGTATCGATCATGACCAGATTTAAATCACACTGCGTCGTATGCGGACGCGAAATAGAAGATGTGGTAAGGCAGTCGTACGAGGGCGAGGAATATCACCTCTGCTGTGAAAAATGCAGAATGGAATTTCTGAGCGATCCTGAAAAATACGCCGCGAAGGTAAGCCGTCCGGAACGCGGACAGGAAACACAGGGGGCTATCAAGTGCTCTGTGTGCGGTGAGAAAGTCTCCGAGGAGGTAGCGGTGCAGCAGGAGTACCGCGAGGAGCAGTCGGACGAGAAATATTACTTCTGCTGCGAGAAGCACAGGATTGAATTTATCGCCGATCCTATGACTTACAAGGGACTTTCAGGGAAGCACGTTACTCCCTGATTTCTGAATCCTAACACGATTAAGGAGGCGCGACATGTTTAAAAAGAGCCTGATTGCTATGATGGGAATTTTCATGCTGATCGCGGCATATGCCTGCGACGGCGACAAGACGACCGGCGAGGTGATAGACGATACCCTGATAACGTCGACGGTGAAGACGAAGCTCCTGGCCGATTCCGACGTAAGCGGTTTTGACATCGACGTCGATACCGACGAGGGAGTCGTCGAGCTCAACGGGATGGTGAGCACGGACGCCGAGTCCCAAAAGGCCGAATCCATAGCCGAGGACGTTGACGGCGTCGTTTCCGTGAAGAACAACCTGACGGTGGACTCATCCGCGGCGGATTCGATGTAGCCGGGGATCAATAAAAGGAGGCGGCTATGCAGCTCAATCTGGAACTGACACCGGTTGTATCGCTGATAGCGGGGGTTCTGATTCTGATATTCCCGCGAATACTCAATTACGTGATAGCGATATACCTGATAATCATAGGCATTCTCGGCCTCGTCGGCTGAGAAGTGCAAAGACGGGAGGGAGCATCCGATGACGAAACTTGGACGATTTCTTTTCCTTGTCCTCCTGGGGATTTCGGCCGCCGGCATATATGCATGCCCCGATAACGACGGGCCTGCCGAAAGAGCCGGGGAGCGAATAGACGACGCCGCCGAAGACGTCGGCGACAAGATGGAAGACGCAGCGGACTAGGAAAGGGTACGTAGTTCATGACGAATGGCTGAATGCAGTAGAGCGGACGTCTCGGCGTAACAACCGGTTGAGAGTAGAGGGTAGGGAGTGGACGGATATGACGAATATCGAACCCGCTCTCGCCGGACTCGGGCCGGACGCCTGAAAAAGAAAATAAAGCGAGGAGGTGTTTAACATGCTACACTGGACTCTGGTTTTTCTGGTGATTGCGATAATAGCGGCAGTGCTGGGGTTCTCCGGAATAGCGGGGGCTGCGGCGGGTATAGCCAAGATTCTGTTTATCGTATTNNCATGAGTAAGGCGAGATACGCTTTTTTGTCCGCCTCCGATTTCCATGGATGGAGCAGAAGATCGATATAAAAACGCGGGGGTTCTATTTTGATCTTTTCGCTCGTTCTCTCCGCCCTTATCCTGTGAAAATTATTCGCACCCCGTCCGTAATTGTAATGCTGGCGTATAAACCTCTTGAGGGTAAGCGGATGTGCGTGCCTGACGACGGCCTCGGGGGCAAATACCGTCTTGAGGCCGAAATGCACGCACCTGTCGCAAAACTCCCTGTCCTCGGCGGCCGCCAGCTGGAAGGTGGTATCGAACCCGCCGATCTTTGTAAACACTTCTTTTGAGAGCGCTATGTTGTTCGAGGTGAGGAAGCGGGCGTTCTCTTTATTGTAATAGGCGTTTAAATAATCGATCAGCATCTGGCTGGCCGTGGAATAGGGATTGTCCGTAAGGGTGTTAACGGTGTTGCCGGCGACGACGGAGCCCGGGTCGGCGTCGAGGCGGGACTTGAGCCTTGTAAGCCAGTCGGGAGCCGGCATACAGTCGTCGTCGGTGAAGGCTATGAATGCCCCGGACGCCTCGCTCACGCCCCTGTTCCTTGCGGTAGCCGGGCCGGCGTGGGGCTGAATGACGAGCCTTANNGCCCTTATAGGTCTCGACAATGCTCTCGGGCGAAGAGGGGCTCCCGTCGTCCACAACCACGACCTCGAAATCATCCCCCGGGTAGTCGAGGCGGCTTATTGAATGGAGGCATTCCCCGAGCTGGTCGAAGCGTTTGAAGGTCGGTATTACTATCGTGAAAAAAGGCCTCTGTTTCATTACGGGACCAGGAATATATCCTGCAGGGTTTTTCGTCCGAGGCGGCCGGATATCTAAATGCCGACGGTCTACGGTGCGTGCTACCGGATTGTCCGGGCTTCAACCTCGCTCCCCCAGCCCTAATGAGAGAATACGATACCCGAATACACGGGAAAATGAGAAACATTTATGCCGCGGTTTGCTCAGGGGTTCAGAGCTCTAAAGGGAGTCCCTTCATCTCCTCCGGAACCGGCCGGCCCAGAAGGCTCAAAAGGGTGGGAGCGATGTCGAGGACGCTTATGTCGCCGACCGGTCCTCGCTTTTTGATCGACGGGCCCGAGAGTGCGAAAAACCCGTAGCATGAATGGTCGCTCCTCCTGAAGAATTCCGGCCGCTTCATGCTGATCTCCTCGCCTTCGTACGTAACCCTGTCCATGAATCTTCCCGGCTTGAATTCGACGAAGAGGTCGGGGAGGGCTGGGTGGCTGTCTTCTCCGAAGAGCTCGCGGACGCGGCTTACGGAAACGACAGCGGGCTCGCCCGTTTCGGCGTCCCGGAGCTTCATGAGCGCCGCCTCTATCTCGTCGAGGAGGGAAGTGTATTCCGCCCCCGGCGAGACGATGCCCTCGGGCTCGCGGCCCTTGAGATTGACCCTTATGAATCCGGTGTAGGAGACCGGTATTGAGAACGCCCGGGTGCGTTTCCAGTCGGTGCCGTTCGTAAAGCCGTCCGACAGTAGCTGCTCTCTCTTGTCACGTGAAAGGCCCCTTGTGAGTGCGACCCTCACGCTTTCGGGAAGGAGCCGCCGCGCGATGTCTATCGGGCGGAACGACATACCGCCGGCCTCTGGCGCGGCCTGCCAGCCGAGGAGCCTGCAAAGGGCTTCGGACAGTGCTGCGTTCGGGAAATCGTCCTCCATACCCACGGAAGACAGTATGCATATGTTGGCGTCTTTTCTGGTTTCTATGATGTGCCCGATTTCCCTGTCTATCGCTTTGTATACGCTCAGGATGGCGTCGGTGAGCTCGCAGTCTGAAGAGCCTTTCTCTCTATTCCGCCTGAGATATTTCCAGAACTGGTGGTTCGCAGCATGGGACTCGCCGAATATTATGACGGAGAGGTCGTACGCGTCCTTGTCCAAAAGGTACCGGGACATCTCTCCCTTCTTTTCCACGTGGGTGAGGAGCTTTGCGTAGATTTCGAGGTCTTCTTCGAAGGTGCTCGAGTGGTTCTCCCTAACTACGAGCTTTTCCCCGAACCGTTGTCTTATGTCGTCGATAACGCCGGGGGGCTCGGAGGCTGTTACGAAATGATCGGGGTCCCAGTTATTGTGGGTCGCCCAGTTGGCTACCTGAACCCCGGGGATTCCGGGATAGAGCTTCGTGTCGGCCGCGTCGATCACGAGCGACTTTACGCCGCCGCCTGCGAGCCTCGACCAGAACGGCGGCGCGTCCACGTCGAGCCCGGTCACCGATTTCAACCCGTAGGTTCCGGGGACGAGCTGCCTGAAGTAGTAGTAACCGTGCTGCCCCCTCGAAAGCCCGCTGAATATGGATATCCAGCCGCCGTGCTCTGTGACGAGCTCTGGTGGCCGGAGGTCCTTCCGCTGAAGCCGCCTTTCATTATGGAGTTTATCGCCGGAAGATGCCCTTCATCCGCCCACTCCTGTATGAACCTGTGGTCTCCGGCGTCTATACCCAGCACTATAAGGGGAGGTCTTTTATCTTTTGAAGTCATTTTTTAAATCTGCCTTATTTGGGTGGATATTGATAGGATTTAAGTCGAGAGTCCACTCCGGATTCGTTTCCCCTTGCCTCTATTCTTTGCCAGGAGGACGGAATCGTAAATCCTGAATAACTGCCGGAGGAACGCATCCTCGCTGAATCTTTCGGACGCCGCTCTCTTTGCCTCGGCCGCCATGCATAGAGCGAGCCGCTTGTCGGTGAGGAGCGCCGTCAATTTTTCCGAAAGGGCTTCCACGTTTCCGGGAGGCACCAGGAATCCATTGGTGCCGTCATCGACTATTTCGCTCAGGCCGCCCGAGCTGCTTGCAATGACTGCTGTGCCCCTCGCCATGGCCTCTATCGCTACTATGCCGAACGGCTCGTCCCANNCCTGGCTTTCGGGACTTTCGCCGACACCCTGGCGAACGCGCGGAGGAGTGCGTCCGCTCCCTTTTCCCTGACGAGCCGCCCGGCGAAAACCGCAGTAGGCTCTTCAGAGAGCAGGGTTTGTTCTCCCGCGCTCTCTATACCGTAACACAGGACCTCGACCGGCTCGATTCCCTGTTCCATAAGGCGTTTCCTGACCCATTCGCTGTTTGCCATTATGGAGCCGAATACGTTGTGCCACGACTTGAAGAGCCTCAGCTGGAGCATGAGCGGAATCCAGTCGCGGGCGGGGAGGCATCCCTCCGTGTAACATGCGGAGCCTGCCTTAAAGGCACATCTGCTCCCGTCGGGAAGCATCTTCGTCCCTGTAGGGCAAATCGGTCTGTACCACGCGACGTGATAGACGCTCGGGACGTCTTTGAGGAGGGGAAGTATGAGCGGAGACATTTGAGTGAGGAACATTTTCACGTGGACGATGTCGGGCTTGAATTCGCGGATTATACGCCTCAGCTTGAAATACGCCCAGGGGTTAGCCGTCTGGAGGAGAAGGCGGAACGACGACTTGGTCCCGGTACATTTGTAATCCGCGGTGTTATTCATACCGGGGCTTTCGACGCCGGTCGTAAAGAGCCTGGCATCGTGGCCCCTTTCACGGAGCAGCCGGCGAAGCCTGTAAATCTGTATCTCCGCCCCGCCGTCCGGGGTTCCGTAGTCGTTCACAAGCAGTATTCTCATCGTCGGCATCCACGGTAGTTATGCGAGCTTTTCAATGTGCTCTACGTCTTCCTCTGTTATATATCTGTACCTGTCGAATTCGTAACCATTGATGTATACCTGGGCCTTTCCGTGCCCGGCTATGTAGCCCCAGATCTTCCCGGCCATGTGCGAGATGAGCCCGGCGGTGATTATGGGAAGGGTGCGGGGGAGGAGCTCCCTGGATTTGCCGGAGCGGCGTATGTTGCCGAGAGTGCCCAGGAAATGCTTCGCAATTATCGGCGGCTCCATTATTATCCCCTTAAGCCGCCCGGCGCGGGAAAGCCCTTTGTAGTCCGCGAGCGCCGCCGTGTAGAGCCATCCGTTATAAAAGAGGTCGAGAATGATGGACGAGGTTTTCGACACGTTAACGTGGGAGACGGCTGCTCGATTCTCTATATAAAGCCGCCGGCCTCTGCGCCTCAAATCCATGTGGAGTATGTTGGCCCTTACGAGCAGGGCCCCGAGCCTGTCGCCGTATTCGAGCAGTGTGGCCCGTTTGTATGAGCCGTTGTGCCCCGGAAGGTCGTTTGCTTCCCCCGCCGTAACCGGCTCGGTGTATTGTCCGTATGTCATGTAGAGCTGCGCCCAGCTGTTGGCTGTACCCGGGTTTGCATTCTTGAAGACGCATCCCACGCCGTCCCATGGCCCGTTGTGCGCCTCTATTACGGCCTCGGCCCACTCGGGCTCGGGAAAGGCGTGGTTCTCGCCTAAGGCGACTATGGGGGCGCGGGCTTTTTTGATAGCCTGCACCCAGGCGTCGTAGAGCCCGTTGTCGAGGTCTACGTCGATAATTTCGTACCCGTAAAAGCCGCCTAGATTTTCTTCCATGCCGTCAGGCCACGCGCTAGGCGGGCCGAGGATTATAATCTCGAGGTCGGCGGCGACCGTCTGCTTTTTCNNGCCTTTGTTGTAGCCGGAGGGCGTGAAACGGACGGCGAACGAGTTATACCTATCGGCCGTCAGTTTGCCTTGGGTCCCGTAGACCTCTATTTTGTCTTCGTCAATGGAGTTGAGCGAGAAGTACGACTGCACGTATATTCCGTTTTCCATTTTCATTTCCATAAATGCGTTGTCGTCCTCGGATCCCCTCGATTCTATGCTCGCCTTCACCTCTGCAATTTCAGAGCCGAATATATACCTCGGGAGGTCCGCATGATGCGATGCGAGGTCGAGCAGCACACCGCCGCCCGTCGCCCGTTTCCGCTTCCATTCGGGAAGGCCCCTCGAAGACGAGGTGAATACCGTCCTAACGGAGTTTATGTCGCCTACCGTACCGGAGTCGATTTTCTCCTTCAGCTCCTTATATATCGGGTTGAAGCGGAGATTAAGGCCGGCCATGCCCGCCTTGCCGCTCTTGCTCCATGCCTCTAACACCTGTGCCGCCTCCTTTGTATTCTGTGCGAGCGGCTTTTCGAGGTATACGTGCTTTCCGTGACTGAAAGCCTCGGAAGCCGCCTCGGCGTGGAGGAAGGTCGGGAGGCATATTATCACGGCGTCGATGTCCTCGCTCCCGAGAAGCTCCTTGTAATCTCCGTAGACCTTCGCCCCGGGCATGGCTTTGGCGGCGGCGTTCGCACAGCCGCTGTCCGTGTCGGAGACGGCCGAGAGCCTTACGCCGCCCAGATTTTTGATGCTGCTCAGGTGGACGAGCCTCGCTATGCGTCCGCAGCCTATGAGTCCCAGATTTATTCGCATGGTTATCAGAAGGTTGTTCTATAATAATTAATTTCTATGCGATTGTTAATTCAGTATCGATAAAATAATCGNNAGGTTGTTGTATAATTGGGAATCGCTATTGAATTTCGGATACTAAAGGAGGGGACATAAATGAGGAAAGGCTACTTTTTGTTTATTCTTTTTGCGGCGCTTACAGTTACCGGCGCGTTTCAGCTCGCGGCCTGCGACAGTACGAACGGGCAGGGCGGGGAGCCGGTCGAGGCGGGGCCGAACCAGTTCACTCCCATAATCGTTTCGGCTCTTACGGAGCCTCATCCCGTACTCGGGTCTGACGGAAAATATCATCTGGTATACGAGCTTCAGCTTACCAATACGACCCCGCTCATTTGGCACATAAATTCCCTCGAAGCCCTGGACAGGGATAACCAGTCCCGGGTGCTGGCGTCGTTCTCGGGCGACGAGGTTGCCGGGAAGAACCGGGTGATTCCGGGGAATGCGCTGTCCGCCGAAATCGGCGGGGGCGAGACTTCGCTCTTCTTTATAACCTTCACCGTGGATTCCGCGGACGACATACCGCCGGCGATTACCCACCGCATTTCTATTACCGTCCCCGGAGGCATACCCGAGGGGTTCCTTGCGTTCCTCAGCCTTCCGCCCGACGAGACGGAGATCGCGTTCGTATACGCCGATATACTGGTGAGCGGCCGGGAGCCGGTGGTGATAGGCCCTCCGCTAAGGGGCGGGAGATGGGTGGCCGCAGACGGCTGCTGCCTCGCGCACAGGCATGTGCGCGCGGCGCTTCCTATTAACGGGAGATACAACATAGCCCAGCGATTCGCCATAGACTGGGAGAAGCTGAGCGACGACGACCTGATTTTCGTCGGGGATCCGAATGACGTGCATAGTTACTTCTCGTGCGGTGAGGATGTGC
>JRYE01028839.1_pt1 | contig 10190 bp, 9 predicted proteins | sample 235321 | NCBI WGS metagenome assembly JRYE01 (sample SAMN03074214, study PRJNA261473) | activated sludge metagenome | biome: Common Effluent Treatment Plant; feature: Wastewater; material: Activated sludge; isolation source: activated biomass in a lab-scale reactor treating industrial wastewater at... | reverse complement strand
GATCAGCGAGAACCACAGATAGAAATTGCCGTACCAGAAACGCAGCCCGAACAACGGCTCAACGATGTCGTACTCGAGCGTAATGGTCGCCGTGCCGATGAACAGAAGAATGAAGCCGAAAAAGATCGCGGCATGCATGCGGCCGGCGGCAGGATCGCGACGCTTCAACGTGCGATGGGTCAACATGGTTTTCACCATGTCCATGAAGCGCTCCCAGAGCATGCCCCATGCGCCGTCCGGCTGGCCGCGCCGGTACTTCCGGATCTGCGTGTAGACGCCGTAGATGAAAACGCCGATGGCCGCATAGCCGATGGCGTAGAACAGATAGACGGCCGCCGGTGGGAAATCCTCGAACAGTATGCGTGTTATGTCTTTGGGATCCACGGCAGCACCCAGATCTGATGTAAGGGAACGGCTCTGCACGATCACCGATGAGACCATGCGGGCCCCATGCCGATGAACGTCCACTCGCCTCGCTTCTGCTACTCTAAGCTTCACCGCTGAAGGATTCTCTCGCAATCCCCACGACGAACTACCTCCAAGGGAGTACTTGGAATTCCACGGCGGGATAATAGGATCTCGATCGCTGGCCTGAGAGGATCGGAGGACGCGGGAAAACGCGCTGATACGCATTGCGCCAGCACCGGTAATACTGAGCTCCGCTGCGGCCGTGTCGGGACGGAACGGGTCTCTGGGGATCCCGGCGCCTGCGCATCTAGGGGGGCGTCGGCCGGGCCGCCTCCGTCGAGAAGGGATGTCCGGCCCGCTACGGCGCCGCGTCGTCCGCTCGGCCCTGGCACTGCCCACCTTCGGCACTGCGAACCGCAAGTGCGAGATAGACCAGCGTCAGTGCAAAGAGCGCCACGAACCAGCCCTGCCACACCTCCCAGCTCGAGAAGATCTCGGCCATGAACACGGCGAACGTCGCGAGGGCGTAGGGCTGCGCGCGCTCGGACATCCGGGCGAGCGCACGCAGGGCGGCCAGGCCCGCCACGAGGAACAAGGCCGCACCGATCAGTCCGAGCTCGAACCACGTCTGCAGGTAGACGTTGTGGGCATGCCGCGGCACTTCGGTTTCGCCTCTGGTGCCCTGAGGATGGTTCTGCGCAAGCTCTTCGCGATCGCTCAGCACCAGACCCGAGCGCACGCCCGAGCCGATGATCGGCGCATCGGCCACGCGGTCCGCCACATTGCTCCAGATCAAGATCCGCGCCTGCGCCGTCCCCTGCAGCCAGGAAGCCTCATGGAGAGCAAGCGGATCGTACGCAATCCGTGCCGCAGGCACGGAGCCGAGCACGGCAACCGTCCAGACCAGCGCCATGAGCCCGATGGCCAGGCGAGGCCGCAGGGACGCGAGCCCGAAGCACAGGAGCCCCGCCGCGATCGCAAGTTTCGACGTCTCATGGTTGGAGACGCCCGTCGCAACGGCCGTGCCCACAATGAGCAGGAATGCAAGGACCCGGCGCGTCCAGCCGGCCCAACAGCAGAAAGCGCAGAGAACGGCCGGCCACAGGAGCATGTTTGCAACCGCGACCGATCGGTTCAAATCCCAATCCGGAACCCGGACTCGGCCCCCCGCATCGAGCCAGTAGTGCCTGTTCGGCGCCGTCGGCATCAGACCGAACGCATCGATGATCGCACGCCGGATAAGCTGGTCGGAAAAGAGCTCGGTGAGGAGCACGCCGCCGCCAACCAGAACCGCGATGACGAACCAGATGGCCGTATGGCGGATGCGACGGATAGGCTGCTCACCGAGCCACCGATGGATCGCGAGCCACGCAAAGAGAGCGAGCATGGCCGTCGCGGTGCTCGCGAGCGTTACGCCCGCATCCGCCGACCAGGCCGCGCTCAGCATCCCGAACATCAGCAGCGCCGCGACGGGGAGCGCTTCCGGGACCGGTTTCACGAGCGTGCGCAAGGGCACGCGCTCGGCACGGGCGAGCGCCATCACCATGACGAAAAGCACCGGCAATACGACCGCGGTCGAGCGTGCGGCGATGATGCTGGCGGCGGCGGCGATGCAAAAAAAGGTGGCGACGACGCGGTCGGAGGGCCTCACGGATGAGCGGTCCAAGCCCGTTGCGCCTTCATTTAGCGCGTGAGCCGCACGTGCTCGTGAATCTTCTTGCGCCACGTCGCCGCCCATCGCCCCACCTCATGCACACGATTGCTTGCTGCATCGGCTTTGACGGGACCTCTCAAATAAATCCCTCGCCGGACACGTGGCGTCACGGAACGCGGCTCACAAAAAAGAGAAAAACAGCAGCGCAGGAAGGCTCGCGGCCTGTTCCGCACCTTGTAGAAGAGCGCGAGACGGGAGGCAAGCCGGCCGCAGCCGGCCCGTGGGGCGCGACTGACCCCCCAGCCTCGGTCGACCGCTGACGAAAGTGCCGGGGTCAGAGCCAGACGTGCTGCAGACCCGCCCGGTTGAGCCACGGCTGCGCGGCGATGGCGTCGCGCGCCTTGAGCGGATTGAGCCCGATGAAAAGCACCTCGACATCGGAGCCGATCCGCTCCGGCCGGATCACCGGGACACCGAAAAGCGTCGTGCCCTCCAGATGCGGATTGCGGTCCAGGAACGACACGAGGTTCACGCTTCGGCCCACCCGGCTCGAGATCCAGCTTCCGTAGAAGCCGGCCCCGTAAACGGCGGCCTTGCATCCGCGGAACCGCTCTGCCTCCGCCTCGAGCCTCGCCGCGGCCGTCTCCCACGACCGGCAGATATCCCGGGCACCGTTTGCAGTCTCCGCCGCTGAGGGTGTCGCGATCGGCATCGGACGGGCCTCCGGCGCGCGTTCGCAAACCGCGAAAAACGCGCCGGGAAACGACGTCCGGTCGATCGTCCGCAGCCGGAACCCGCCGGCCGAGAGAGCATAGGCGAGCGACGCCGCGCTGAAATGGTTGAGATGATCGGCGACCGTCATATCGCCCGGATTGGCGGCCACATCCGGCAGCGACAGCAGCAGCCCGCCGTCCGGCTTGAGCAGCGCACCGAGATCGCGGACGAACCCGACCGGATCCGCAACATGCTCGATCACGAAATGGCTCATCGCCGCGTCGAAGCGACCGGCCCACGCGGCCGGCACCGTGTAGATCGCCTGCGCCTCCTTCGCCACCCAGCCGTCCCACGCGCCGGCATAGTCCGCGCTGACATCGAACACATGCGGCCGGATGTCGGGACGCGCCGCAACCATCTTGCGCAAGGTATCGGCCTTGGCAGCACCGTAGTCGAGAACGAGGGCATCCGGCGGCAGTCCCAGGAGCCCGAGCGCAATCGCGGCCTGATGATCCGTGCGGAAGATCACCGCCCCGTCCGCCTTGACGGCAAAGACCTGATCGTGCCCCTCGCCCGCGAGTGAAATCCGGTAGGTGCTGTCGTAGAAGGCGCCGATGTCCGGAATGTCGTCGCTCTGGGCGTGCCCGCAGCCGTCGCACACGAAAACGCGCGTCGGCACGTCGAGAAGCGTCATGACCGACGTCAGCGCCGGCGCCGGCGCGTCGTAAACCGGCACCGGAAGGTCGCCGCCGCAGACACGGCAAGCCGTCATGCCGCATCCTCGCGGCGCGCGACCAGCTCCGGCAGCACGTCGGCAAACTTCACCCCGGCCGCGAACGAGCCCTTCCAGCCGATGCGGATGCCCAACGGTTCGGCGAAGTTGAAATAACGGAACTGGATGCTCCAGCGCGGTGTCCGGGAGATGTTGTGTCCCGATTGGTGCAGCGTCAGGAAATCCATGAGGATGAGATCGCCCGGCGCACTCGACGGCGCAACGATGTCGTAGCGTTGAAGCCGCTCCTCGGCGCGATCGAGATGCAGCGCGTAGGCGCCCGTCTTGCCGGCGCCCGCATCGTCCTCGTAGACTGGAACGAGCCCTTCGGCATGCGAGCCTTCGGCGATCTGAACCGGCCCCATATCCGCCGTCACCGGCAAAAGCGGCGTCCAGAACACGATGCCGTCGAGACTGCGCAATTGCGAGGGGAACTCCTGATGCCACTGGGCCCGGAATTTCTCCTCGCCCGGGTTGTCGATGCGGATCCCGTAGCCCCCGGCAGCGATGCCCGGCACGCTACCCGGCCGCAGCATCCTGAAGACGTCGCTGTTGACCTCCTGCGTGACAAGCCGCAGGAACGCCGGGATTTGCTTCACTGCATCGTAGATCTCGCCGCCCCAGCCGCGGTTCTTCGCGATGAGCGCGGGATAGGCGATGCTCATGGCCTCGGTCGGCGTTCCCGTCGGCGCATCGACGCCATACTTCCGGCAGGCGAGTGCCACGATCTCTCGGATGCCCTCCTGGATCGGCGCGATGTCGGTGGCCGGATCGTAAAATCGAGCCAGCACGGCATAGCCCTTCGAGGCGAAGGACTGGCGTGCCGCGTCCGAGAGCCGTGCGGTCCCATGCGTCATGACGTGAGCGCCTCCTGCTGCAGGAAATCTCTCCAGGGAATCGTCGCCGGATTGAGGTGATCGCGCGCCGCCGGCCCGGTCCGCGCGATGAGATCGAGAATCGACACGTAGGGCGTAAAGGCGCCGCCGGGCTGCGGCCAGCGTGTACGGCTGTAGGCCATGTAGGCAACGTCGATCCCGGCTTCGGCGAAGGCGGCGTGATCGAGGTACCTCGCCGCTCCGTGACCGGTGACGTAGCGGGTCCCGCCGGCCTGGCGCACGAGGTCGCGCACGCGCCGCCACGACGTTCCGGAAACGCCGAGCGCACTCGACCGCGCGACGATGCGCTCGCGCCCGACGCCGAGGTAGCGCGCGGGCTCCTCGATGCTGGCGATCAGAAGCTCGACGAGCGACGTGCGCCGATACACGGCATCGAAAATGGCGAGTGCATCGTCGAGGAAGGGGGCGCCGATGAGCGACTGGCAGAGGAGCGCCCGGTGACTCGCCTTCCAGGCGTCGCCCGCCGCTTGCAAGGCGGAGATCGTCTGGAAGCTCCCTTTTCCGGCGAGCGGGATCGTCATCCAGGAGCGCGCGGGCCCTCGCAGGACCTGGATGCGGTTCGTGAAGCTGCCCTTCGAGAACTGCGCGTCATCCAGATAGATATAGGTGTCGGCGAGCATGAGCTGCTCGAAGAACCCCGGCCACGGGAACAGCATCGGCTGCGTAATGACGACCGTCGCCATGTCACGCCTCCCTGACGATCCGAGGATCGCAACATGAAGCGGTGTCCGGGCCGGGCGTCACGGGCGCGTGCAAATCAGATACCCCCCGGGCGAGCTGGCCAGCACGAGCTTGCCATTGAGCACAGCGTCCGGCGTGAAGCGGTCCGTCTCGAGCAGGTAGGCTTTGAGCGCAGCGTAGGGCTCGTCGCCCGGATGCCAGACCTTGGAGCGCCGGGTCGGCGTCTGCGAAACGTCTCCGCGGCCGAGCAGCGTGTCGGCAACGACGAGATACTGGCCCTCCGTGACCAGGGGACCATAGGCCCGAAGCTCGGCGAGCACGTGATCGCGGCTGTGGTCGCTGTCGAGAACGGCCATGACGGAGGCCCCGGCCGGGATCTCCGCGGCCACCTTCGCCAGCGTCTCCGCCGCGGTCGAGGGGCCTTCGATCAGCGTGATCCGCGACGCGAGCGGATGGCTTTCGATGGTGCTTCTGTTGTGGGCGCGGATATCGATGTCGACGCCGATCACCTGCCCTTTGCCGATCACCTGCAGCAGCGACGCCATGAAGATCATCGAGCCGCCGCGCGCCACGCCGGTCTCGATGATGATATCCGGCTTCGTCGCCCAGATCGCCTCCTGCGTCGCCAGGATGTCGGCGGGCATCTGGATGATCGGCACGCCCATCCAGGACCATAGGTAGGAATAGTCGTACCTGTCGAGGCCGACGAGCGTGCTCAGCGCCTGCCGGAACACCTCCTCGTCCTGGCCAAGCGCGAGCGACATCCTGCGCTTGTGCGCTTCGAACTCGAGGCGGTCGTCCTTGATCGTCTGAGCGCTCATGTCGGGGTTCCTAGGCCGAACGGCTGAGACGGGCGTCACGGCGACCCTCGCCCCGCGCGATCGCGATCAGCGTCTCGGACACGCGGCGGATATCGTCCTCGCTCATGTCGTGATAGCTCGGCAGGTTGATGGCCCGCCCGGGAATGTCCCAGGCGTTCACGTTGTCGCGCCTGTCCTCGAACATCGCGAGGCTCGAGAGCGGATGGAAGAACACGCGCGCGTCGATGTCGGCGGCCGCAAAGCCCCGCTGCAACGCCTCCCGCGTGATGCCGGTCAGGGGATGGAACACCGCCGTCGGCATCCACGCGCCGTTGACGGTGCCCTCGAGCTCGCAGTTCATTTGGACGCCCGGAAGCACGCAGAGCCGGATCCGGTAGGACGCCAGGATCTCGCGCTTGCGGGCCACGAGCTCCTCGATGCGCTGAAGCTGCGCACAGCCGATCGCGGCCTGGATATTCGACATCTTGTACTTGAAGCCGATCTCATCGGCCCAGAACTGTTTCGTCTGGCCGCGCGCCCGGCCGTGATTGCTGAGCGTCAGGACGCGCTCGTAGAAATCCGGATCGCTGGTGACGAGCATGCCGCCTTCGCCGGTCGTGAGCGTCTTGGTCCCGTGAAACGAGAAAGTTCCGAACAGCCCCATGGAGCCCGCGCGGCGATCGCCCCACATGGATCCGATGGCCTCCGCCGCGTCCTCGATCACCGGAACGCCGGCCCGCCGCCCGAGAGCGAGCAGCGCGTCCATCTCCGCGAGATTGCCGTAGAGATGCGTGACGATGATGGCCCGGGTGCGCGGCGTGAGGTGCCGCTCGACCGCCGCCGGATCGATGCACCAGGTTTCGTCGAGCACATCGACGAAGACGGGCGTTGCGCCGAGATGCACGATCGGCGCCGCGGTCGCGACCCAGTTGGAATCGGCGAGGATCACCTCGTCTCCGGGGCCGATGCCGAGCGCGGCGAGCCCCATATGCAGCGCGCCCGTGCCGCTCGAGGTGGCGATGGCGAAGTCGCTACCGATGTAGGATCCGAACTCCCGCTCGAAACGCACGATGTAGTCGTAGCAGGCCGCGCCCCAGCCGTTCGCGGCCGCATCCGCGGCATAGCGCGTCTCGAGCTCGGTGATCGACGGCTTCGTATAAGGGATTCTGCCGGTCATGCCTCCACGTCCTTCGTGGCAGCCTGCAACGTACGACGAGAGCACGCCAACCGGTCCGGACCCTAGGCCGTGAAGCTGGCGCGAAGCTTGGCGGCGCCGGCCGACGGATCGCGCCCTCAGACGACGATATGCTGGGCCAGATCGTTGTCCGTGAAGATGAGATTGGGCTTGTAGCCGAGAGACACGAGCTGGTCGCGGCGCGCCGGGTCGGCGATGAACACGGCCGTGTTTTCCGCCTCCTCCGCCCTGTGCGCCTTTGGCTCGTCGATGATTTCGATTTCCTGGGGAAGACCGAAATCGGACAGCATGTCTCCGATCGCGGCCCGGTCGGCGACGCCACACAGCATCAGCCGCTTGAGGCCGGCCGTCGAGGTGAGATGCCAGGCGAGCGTCTGCAGCGCCACCATCACCGGCAGCGAGTTGCGCAGCTTGACGACCTCGGGATGCTCACCGAGCCCGCCGACGGCCATGCGCGTATAGAGCTCGTAGACCTTGACGTAGTCCTTGCGCGCCGCCCAGAAGCGGATGGCGACCGCCATCCGGTTGAGCATGAAGATCCGGCACTTTTCGTCGTAGGCAAGCCGAGCCTCTCGCGTGTTCGGGATGCTGCCGCGCTTGAGGCCGAGATAGAGAAAATATTCCAGTCCGCCCCGGTACTTGTCCCAGTCAGTCATGACCTGATCGTTGCCGGCCTGCTGGCGGGTCGGAGCGATCTTGGACAGCACGACCGAGCGGTAGAAGGGCTGCTGGAGAAAGGCGACGGCCCCCTGGTCGAGAAAATGCGCGAGATAGGAGAAGGCCCAGAAGCAGAACTCGCGCGGCACCCATGCGGAGCGCAGCGCCGCCCGGCGATAGATCCCCGTCTCGGGAAAGACATGGCGCTCGAAAATGAACTGGAACATGTCCGCAAAGCTTGCCTGCGCAAACTTCCGGTCCGCATCGAGCGCGTAGAACTGGCTGACGTCCCGGTCCGCCACCTCGTCGTAGAGATACCAAGGGGCGTGACAGGCGGACACGTCGGGATTGTCGTCGAGATAGCGGATCGCCTGCTTCAGCCCCTCGGGCACCAGGAAATCGTCATCCGCATGGTAGAGGACGTAGGTGCCGACGGCCTGGTGGAAGGCGCACACCGTATTGGCCAGCGAGCCGCCATTTGTCGTCCGCCGATAGTAGTGGACAGGCAACCCCCGTTGGGCGAACTCCGCCGCGACCTCGGCCGTGTCGTCCTCCGAGGCATTGTCGGAGATCACGATCTCGTAGGGAAAGTCGAAGCGATAGTGCGTCTCGAAGCGACTCAACGCGGCCCGGAGATAGGGGGCGCGATTGTAGGTCGGAATGCAGATGCTGAGCTTGATGCCGCTCACGGGGACAGCCTCCGGCACGGTGGCTCTTGAGAGCGCCGCAACGCCCTGAAAAGATGGATGAACGCCACGCGTCATGCACCGGAGACCCACCTCGCCACAGACGGCGGGCGGTCTCGGGGCTCGGAGCCTTTATCGATCAGGGATCTTGAGCGAGGCTTGTGGCAGCCGCTATGAGGGTGCGATCCGGGAAAGCCCGTCGCCAACCGCGCACGTGCCCCGGAAAAGGCGAAGCGCACGCGAGACCCAGGCCCGGACCCATGAAACGCGCGCTCGACATTGCCCTGGCGGTTGCCCTCGTGCCGTTTGCGGTGCCGGTCGTGCTTGTCTGCATGGGCGCCATCCGGGCCACCTCACCAGGCCCAGCCCTGTTCCGCCAGGCTCGCGTCGGATCGGGCGAGGCGACGTTCACCTGCTACAAACTAAGGACGATGCGCACCGGAACGGGCGACGTGCCCAGCCACGAGGCCCCGGCGAGCTCGGTGACGCCGGTCGGAGCCTGGCTGCGGCGCCTCAAGCTCGACGAGCTGCCCCAGCTCTGGAACATCCTGCGCGGCGACATGAGCTTCGTCGGTCCGCGGCCCTGCCTGCCGTCGCAGACCCGCCTGATCGCCGCGCGCCGCGCACACGGTCTCTACGCCATCCGTCCCGGCATCACCGGCGTCTCGCAGGTGCAGGGCGTGGACATGGCGGACCCCGAACGGCTCGCGGCGCTGGACGCGACCTACCTTTCGGATCGGTCCCTNNGCTGGATGCGACCTACCTTTCGGATCGGTCCCTTCGCGCCGATCTCCGGCTCATCGTCGCCACGGCGTTCGGCGCCGGCCGCAGGGACAGCGTCCGACAGCCCCCCGAACCTCGCGGCGAGATGTGACTTCTGAGGCCGGCTGTCCCTTTGGAAGCGGATGAATGTGCTGTCCCGCGGTGGGGAGAGGCCACCCAGGACCCTAGCTATTTCCGCCCTGCGCCCTATGTTGGGGTGATCGTGACCAAGGGACGACCGCCGTGACACATCGGCCGCGCGGCCGGCAGCGAAGCCGGAATACCTGGTCTGCCCTTCTGGCCGCCCTCCTCAGCGTGGTTGCCAGCGCGTCGACGTTCACGCTCTCGGCGAGTTTTGCCGGCGGCCTGTCGATCGCCGGCCACAGCGCCGACACCCGCACCACCAGCACGCCGGCGGCGGTCCGCCCCGACAGGCTCGACGCTGCCCTGAACGTCGGCGGCCTCGACGATCCGACGGCCGCGCTCGCGGCACAGGATTACGAACCCGCGCCGTGGACGGGCGGCCTCGTATCCGCGGTGCCGGCCGCGTTCACGCTCCCGGCCGACGTTGCGCGCATGCGCGACGGCCGCACGCGCGCCCCTCCCCACGCCTGATCACGTCCAACCTCTCCATCACATAGCGATCTCGCGTCGATCCGTCCGGAGCCACGGCTTCCGGCGGCCGTCGGCTTTAGGGGACTTCGATCATGCTTCACTTCTCGCGTTTCAAGACGACTTTCATTCTGGGCCTATGCCTGCTCGGCATCCTGCTCTCGATCCCGAACGTGCTCTCGCACACGGCACTGCCGGCGTGGATCCCGCAACCCCGTGTTAATCTCGGCCTCGACCTGCAGGGCGGCTCCTACCTCCTGCTCGAGGTCGACATGAACTCCGTCATCAAGGAGCGCATCGCCAGCACCCGCGCCTCCGTCGCCGACACATTGCGCAAGGGCAAGGTGCCGATC
>JRYE01026976.1_pt1 | contig 10194 bp, 10 predicted proteins | sample 235321 | NCBI WGS metagenome assembly JRYE01 (sample SAMN03074214, study PRJNA261473) | activated sludge metagenome | biome: Common Effluent Treatment Plant; feature: Wastewater; material: Activated sludge; isolation source: activated biomass in a lab-scale reactor treating industrial wastewater at... | reverse complement strand
TCAAACTCTCCATTGTAAATGTGTTGTTTGAACTGACTGTGTAATTTCATTGGAAATTAACGTCAAATTCTAAATTAATATTTGCGCTAACATTACCCTTTAAAATCTAAAAGATTTTTGCTGCTGTTTCCAAACTTTCAAAGATCTTACGGCTTACTTAAGCCTTATGATAATCAAATCACTATTTCAAATTTCTTAAGCCCTTTTTCCCTTTTCCTCAACCCCTTTTTTGATTTGGGAGTGCAAAGGTAAGGGAGGGTGATTTACTAACCAAATATTTCTTTTAAAATTTGAAAAAAATATGTGAAAATGTTTAAGAACTGGGGGCCTTTTTTCAAAAGCGGACGGCAAAGATACATGCATCCCGGTTACCAGCAAAGTTTTTTCTGATAAATATCAGCTTTGGTTTTATTTTTTAACTGTGCATATCTTTAAAACCCAGTGCCATACAGGGTTTCAAAATAATCTGTTTTAATGAATAAAGTTCGAATGCCACTACCGTTTATAATGGGTACTAATACTTTACCCGAATTAACTTCAAACCATGGGCCGGGGCTGAGAAATCGGCTTTTGCAACCTCCGTTTTTTCAAATAACTCCATAAATTCATGCAGCGTTCGTTTTTCTCTTGCCACCTGCAGCATGGTAGCTACCAATGCCCTTACCATCCCTCTTAAAAAGCGATTTGCCTTAACCCTGTATTTAATCACATCCGCTTCCTGAGTCCATACACTTTCAAAAATCTGGCATTTGTATGTTCCTACTTGTGACTTTTTCTTGGAAAAAGCATAAAACTGTTGTTGCTCCTTTACGATGGAGGCCGCTTTAAGAAGCAAATTAAAGTTTAGCGTAAAAGGATAATAATACGCTACTTCCTGCAGAAACGGGTTTTTCTTTTGATAGAGGGTATATTCATACTCCCTATATTGGGCATTAAAACGGCAATGCATTTCTTCGGGTACTTCATAGATGGTATTAATCACTATATCCTGTGGGAGAATGGCGTTTAAATGATAGGCATCTTTCTCAAAGTTTCTTTCCCGGAAACCCAATACATCGGCATGAAAGAAATTTTGCAGTGCATGCACACCAGCATCTGTACGGGAGGATCCGGTTAGAGCTATCGGGAATTTATAAAAAATTTCAAAGGCTTTTTCAACTTCAGCCTGAATGGTATTGGCATTATTTTGTTTTTGAAAACCTGCATAGGCAGTACCCTTATAAGAAACGTCAATAAAAAATCGGGGCATTGTTTTATTTTATCAGCATGGCTTTAAAACTATTGATATATATTTCTTCGGTTAGCTGACTTTGGAGGGTATGAAAATTACTGCTGTCGTAAACAAACGGATAGGTCATTTTAAAAAAATCCATTTTGTTTTTTTCGCTAAGGATTAGTGAAGAAAGCCCTTTTACCTGGTCGGTAGAAAAACATTTTTGTTTAAATATTTTTTGAGCTTCCCGGATCATTGCATTCTCGCTTTCCTGCGCCACCATTCTTCGGCGTAGTTCTATAAAATCATCCTGGCTTGCCGTCGTTTTACAATCGGAATTGTAGTTGAGCTTTCCGTCACTTGTAATAACAGATGATGGCTCCGCTTTGACCTGCTGGGTTACTGCGCTTTCCGAATTGGGATTGGGAAGTTCAATGGGCAAAAATTTTTCATCGGGGATTTTACTGTCATTTTGTTTTACCGCTTCCGTTCTTTTTTGATCTTTTTTAAAGGTTTCAGCTTTTTCATTAACCGAAATAACCGGCAGGTAAACTCTTATGGTATCATACTTATCCGATTCTTTAACAAGGTATATCATTGATTTTCCCCCGAGTTCGGAAATAGCCTGATATAATACCACCGGGTTATCTTTTTTAATTGAAGCCTCACCCGGACTTGTTTTTGTGGGTAACGATACCGTTTCTTCTTTAACCGTAATAACTTTTGTTATAGTATCTGTTTTGGGGGTTTCTTCCGGCAAGCGGCTTTTGGGCTCTTCTGCTTTAATTGTTTTTTCTTTGATGGATGGGGTGTTTACCACATTGGCTAAAATATTGGAAAAGGCATCTGTAGCAGTATCCTTGCCTTTTGCAGGTAAAGAAGGCCCCGATGCCATTACTACTTTCATGGTTTGAAAATTAAATAATCCCCATCCCTTATCGCCAAAGTCTTTTACCAGGAAACCAAGATCTTTACCATTTATGGTAACGCCAAATCGTTGTTCAGCTTTTTCACTTTTGGGGAAACCGATCGTCAACGGGTATTCACCATTTTGCAATTTGGGAATAATTAAATAACCCGAAGCCGAAGAGCTTAAAACCGTATTATTCATTTTTACAAAAAAAGGCTGATGATTATCGGTTTGAAAATAGGCAAAATAGTGCTGCTGAGCCCGGACCATTACGGCACAAACGATAAATATCCCAAGAAGAAAAATACGTTTCATGTTTTACAAAGCTAAAGAATAGCCCTAAATTAATCATTAAGGAACAGAATATCCTTAAAAAATACCTTTTATAAAAAAATAACGAACTGTTTGCAATTGAGCCGTTAGCTTTGATGCTTTAACTCTATTTAAGATGAAAAGAATTTTATTATTAGTTGTACTACTTATTTCGTTTACACAAATTTTTGCCCAGTTTCAAGAGCCGGAAGATACGAGTTGGAAGCACATTTACCGGGAAACCGCAGCCATTACCAACAACCTGGTTCATACCAAGCTTGAAGTGAAATTTGATTTTGACAAATCCTGGATGTATGGTAAAGAATGGTTAACCCTTCAACCCCATTTTTATGCAACAGACTCCGTGAGACTGGATGCCAAAGGAATGGATATTAAAGAAGTGGCCCTTGTTACAGGCGCTCAAAAAAAGCCCCTGCAGTATAAATATGATGGCCACCAATTAAATATTAAGCTGGATAAATCCTACGCAGGAGGTGAAAAATACACGCTGTATTTTGATTACATCAGCAAACCCAATGATTATAAAACACAGGGCAGCATGGCCATCACCGATGCCAAAGGGCTTTATTTTATTAACCCAAAAGGAGAGGAAAAAGATAAACCCACCCAAATTTGGACCCAAGGTGAAACCGAAGCCAACAGTGTGTGGATGGTAACCATTGACAAACCCAACCAGAAAACCACGGAAGAAATTTACATGACCGTTCCATCCAGGTTTACCACTTTAAGTAACGGTTTAAAGATTAGCGAAAAGAAAAATGCCGATGGCAGCAGAACAGATTACTGGAAAATGGACCTCCCCCATGCCCCTTATTTATTTTTTATGGGTGTGGGCGAATACAGCGTTGTAAAAGACAAGCCTTACAAAGGAAAAGAAGTGAGTTATTATGTAGAACCTTCGCAGGCGCCGTATGCAAAAGGTGTTTTTGGAAACACACCTGAAATGATTGCTTTTTTTTCCGACAAATTAGGGGTTGATTTTCCCTGGCCAAAATACGCACAAATTGTAGGAAGGGATTATGTGAGCGGCGCCATGGAAAACACTACTGCCACACTGCACCAGGAAAGCGCTTATCAAAATAACCGGCAACTGCTGGATGGCAATCATTGGGAAGAAACTATTGCCCACGAACTTTTTCACCAATGGTTTGGCGACCTGGTTACCACCGAAAGCTGGAGTAATATTACCGTAAACGAAAGCTTTGCCAACTACAGCGAATATTTGTGGGATGAATACAAATATGGAAAAGATTTTGCTGATGAGCACAATTTTGAGGACATGAGCGGATATTTAATGAGCGGCAGCAACCATAAGGATTTAGTACGATTTTATTACAGCGATAAAGAAGATGTATTTGATGCGGTGAGCTACAATAAAGGCGGCAGAATCTTACACATGCTCCGCAACTATGTTGGCGATGCTGCATTTTTCAAGGCTTTAAATTTATACTTAACTACCAACAAGTTTAAGTCGGCCGAAGCTCAGCAATTACGTCTTGCCTTTGAAGAAGTAACCGGAAGAGATTTAAACTGGTTCTGGAATCAATGGTACTATGGAAGCGGGCAACCTGCATTGGATATTAAATATGGTTACGATGCAGCTACTAAAAATGCAAGTGTAATTGTAACCCAAACGCAAGCGGGTGATAAGATATTTAAACTGCCTGTAGCTATTGATGTATATGAAGGCGGACAAAAAACAAGGCACCAGGTGTGGGTAGAAAATAAATCGGATACTTTTTATTTTAAAAGCGAAGAAAAACCCGATTTGATAAATTTTGACGGCGACAAAGTATTGCTGTGTACAAAGAAAGAAAATAAAACACTAGATGAATATATAAACCAATATAAATATGCCGGCAACTATTTGGACAGAAGAGAAGCTATTGACTTTGCCGCAAAAAATCAAACTGACGAAAAAGCCATCGGACTATTAAATGCAGCACTGAAAGACAAATATTTTAAACTGCGTCAATATGTTATTCAAAAGATTGATTTAAAGAAAAAAGATGTCGCCGCATTAGTTGAACCTTCTTTAGCCGATATTGCTAAAAAGGATGAAAAAACTGTTGTAAGAGCTGACGCCATTGCAAAACTGTCTACTTATAAAAACGAAAATTATATCCCTCTCTTTAAAGCTGCTGTTTCCGATTCCTCTTACTCCGTTTCCGGCAATGCCCTTTCTGCATTGTTTGAACTGGATAGTGCAGGCGCAGTAAGTGAAGCGAAAAAATTATCTGCCTTACCGGCAAAAGGAAGTCTTTCAGATGCTATTACTGACATCATGATAGCTTCCGGTGATGAATCTTATGCTGAAGTCATTTTTTCTGAATTTGAAAAACTAGGATTGACACAGAAGAAATTTGGCTTAATGCAATCTATTGGAAGTTTTGTTGGTAAATCCAAAAACTTACAATTGGTAAAAAAAGGAATTGATGCTATTGTAAAATTCAGAGATGCTATTCCTGAAGCCTTTAAAGTACAAACTGATCCATTCATCAATGGTATGTTGTTGAAAGGTTTGGTAAATCAAAAAAAGGAAGCCGGACTTATTGAACAGGCAGATTATATTTTATCTATGTTGCCCGAAGCTGATAAAAAAGGTTTCTGATAAATGTACTCAATAGAAAAAAACAGCCTTTTTAACGGGCTGTTTTTTTTATGCTTTGGAATTCAAATATTTTTTTGAGTTACCAACCTCCACTTGCTCCGCCACCACCACCGCTGCCGCCACCAAAGCCGCCAAAACCACCGCCTCCACCGCCTGACCAGCCACCGCCACCACCAGACCAGCCACCACCCGACCAACCACCGCCTCTCCAACCGCCAAAGCCACCACGGGAAACATAAGTGCCACCTGCGCCGGGAAAAATTCCTCCCAAAATAATTATAATGATGAGTATAAGAATAATTGCGCCAATAAGACCTGAGTTGTCTTTATTTCGGTTCTTATATCCTTTTGGAGCTTTATACTCACCTGCGGCCGCTTTGATGATTTCATTGGTTCCATCATCAATCCCTTGATAAAAATTACCTTCTTTAAAACGAGGCGTAATAAAATTATCAATGATGCTTTTTGCCGTAATATCGGGTATGGCCCCTTCAAGACCATAGCCGGTTTCTATTCTTACCCGCCGGTCATCTTTGGCTACCAACAACACTACGCCATTATTGTTTCCTTTATTTCCCACGCCCCATCTACGCAGTATTTGCAGCGCCACTTCTTCTACAGAATAATTGCCGGTTGATGAAATGATCACAACTGCAATTTGATTGGAGCTGGTATCATCATAAGCTACTAGTTTATTTTCCAGTGCATTTATTTCTTCCTGCGATAATGTATTCGTAAAATCATTTACCAGCCGGGGAATAGCAGGCTTGGGCGGCACCACTGTATCAATTTGCGATTGTGCAGCGAAAGCCCAGAAAATAAAGAATATGGAAAAAAATTTTTTCATTGTATTACCTGCCAAGCACGATTTCATCGGGGAGTTCATTTTTATCAACCTCCCGGTTGTATGGGAAATTTTTATGCAATGTTTCGCCCAGTTGAATAATACAGTTTATGATTCCTTCAGAAAATTTAGCAACACTGAACTTGTCCATTATTTCATTTACAGCATCATTCCAATATGCTTCACCGGCGGCCTTAAAAATTCCCTCATCGCCAAAAATGGCCAGTTTTTTATCTGTTGTAGCTACATAAATAAGCACCCCGTTGCGATGCTCAGTTTTTTGCATTTTCAGTTTGTAAAAAATTCTGGCAGCACGGGTAAGCGGATCTGTCTTTTTGCATTTTGACTCAATGTATAATCTGATTTCGCCACTGGTCATTTTCTCAGCATGGCGAATAGCCTTGACAAAGGCATGGTGCTCTTCATCAGTAAAGAATTTATTTTTCTTTCTGAACAGATTAAACATCAGTTTGAAATTATGTTACTTAATATTAAACTGGATGTCCGGGTTCTTTTCTGATCCGGGGTCTGATTTGTAAAATGCTTTTTCAGAAAATCCAAAAATCCCAGCAATCATATTGTTTGGGAAGCGTTTTACATTCAAATTATAGGATTCTACCACCTTATTAAAATCCTGACGGGCTACATTGATTCTGTTTTCGGTGCCCTCAATTTGTGCCTGAAAATCCTGAAACGCTTTGGTTGATTTAATATCAGGATAGTTTTCTACATATCCCATCAGATTTGAGAATGCACCTCTCATTTGCCCCTGAGCCTGCTGAAATTTATCCATGCTTGCCTGATCGTCCACATTAACAGTAACCTGACCCAACTTGGCTCTGGCTTCTATCACATCCTTAAGCAAAGATTTTTCAAAATTGGCTGAGGCCTCAACGGTTTTAACTACGCTGCTGTATAAATCAGTTCTACGCTGATAATTGGTTTCAACATTGCTCCAGGCTTTCTTTACTGACTGTGAGCCGGTCACTAACTTATTGTAACCATTGCAACCCCATACAAAAAAGATGAGTACGACTGCACCAACAATTAATAAAGTAAGATTACGGGTTCCTTTCATTTTTTCAAGTTTTGATGAAGTAATAAAATTAAGAATTAGTAAGCTGAAAGAATTTGTTTTTTCGGTGAATAGAAAAAAGAAAACGGCAAATCAATTCGAGAACAAAAAATCTATCCTTTCATATATCGAATGTCAACCATTTAAAATAGCTTATTCCACTTTGCGAATGCAAACGAAATGATATTCGTCAACTTTCTGTACATTATAAAAAGCACCTGTGTACCAGTATTTTGATACTGCCTGTGTGGCATTGGCTTCTGTTGAAGTCCAGATAGTTCCTCTTTCTTCTACATTAAATTTATCTTTAAACGCATAAATCGCATCCGATTCGTCTTTTGAAGGCAAGTACCAATCTTCTTTGCCGCCGGCTTTTGATTCTTTACAAAGTTTTGCAGCATAGGGTTTTCCTTCAAACCCGGAATTATTGCCTACAAAAGCTACGATAGCAGCAGTATTTGTAGCACCATTAGATTCACTCTTGGCGGCATTTGCAGTTACTTCTTCATTATAACCACCCCAGGTAATTTTTCCCTTAGCGGTCATATCCAATACTTCATATTTTTTTCCATTGTGTTCAATTGGAATAATTTTTTGAGCATCAACAGCAATGACTGTTGTGGTAAACACTACGATAGACGCAAATAATTTTTTCATAATTAAAGGTTTGGAAATAAAATTAATAAAAAAATCAAGACTGTACAGCAGCAATACCGGGCAAAGTTTTTCCTTCAAAATACTCCAGCATAGCACCGCCTCCGGTGGATACATAGCTTACTTTATCGGCAAAGCCAAATTGGTTTACAGCCGCAACAGAATCGCCACCACCTACCAATGAAAAAGAACCTTGCTGTGTAGCTGCAGCTACAGCTGTTGCTATCATTTTGGTGCCGTTTTGAAATGCTGGCATTTCAAAAACACCCATTGGACCATTCCATAAAATGGTTTTTGAATTTTTAATTACTTCCGCAAACTGCGCCTCAGCATCTTTTCCGATGTCTAAACCCATCCAACCTGCAGGAATATGATTGCTTGGCGTTGTTGCTGTTTGAGCATCAGCAGCAAATTTGTCGGCAACAATAGAATCTACAGGTAAATGTATATTTACATTTTTAGCAGCAGCTTTTTCCAATATTTCTAATGCAGTATCTATTCGGTCGGTTTCGCATAATGAATTTCCGATTTCTCCGCCTTTTGCTTTTATAAAAGTATATGCCATGCCCCCACCTATGATAATATCGGTTGCCTTCTCAAGAAGATTTTCAATGATTAATATTTTATCGCTCACTTTGGCACCACCTATAATGGCAGTAAAGGGTTTTTCTGATTGATGCAATACTTTCTCAGCGCTTGCCACTTCGCCCTCCATCAACAAGCCAAACATTCTTTTTTCTGCAGGGAAAAATTTTGCAATTATGGCAGTAGAAGCATGAGCCCGGTGTGCAGTACCAAAAGCATCATTTACCCACACATCGCCCAGTTTGGAAAGTTTTTCTGCAAACTTTTCATCGCCTTTTTCTTCTTCATTATAAAAGCGAAGATTTTCTAAAAGCAACACTTCACCTTTTCGCAACATACTTTCGGTAAGAAATGCCTGCTCACCGATACAGTCATTTGCAAAAAAAACTTTTGTTCCGCCCAACAACTCGCTCAAATGCGGAACCAAGTGTTTAAGAGAATATTTTTCGGATGGTCCGTCTTTGGGCCTCCCCAAATGACTCATCAGAATTACTTTGCCTCCATCGGCAATAATTTTTTTGATGGTGGGTACAGCAGCCCTCATTCGGGTATCATCAGTAATTTCAAATTTTTCATTCAGCGGAACGTTAAAGTCAACCCTTATCAATGCTCTTTGATTGCTGAAATTATAAGCTGAAAATTTTGACATAAATAATTTTTAGTTTCAAATGTTTTAAACAAAAATGCCCCGTATTGCAAGTATGCAGTTGCGGGGCAAAATTATTATTTCAGGATTATTATTTGCTGATAAGTTTAGCGAAATAATGGACGGTACGCACTAATTGGCTTACATAGCTCATCTCATTATCGTACCAGCTAACGGTTTTTACCAATTGCTTATCTCCCATAGTTTGCACCTTGGTTTGTGTAGCATCAAACAATGAACCGTAATGAATACCAATAATATCACTGCTCACAATTTCATCCTCGGTATAGCCAAAACTTTCGTTGCTGGCGGCTTTCATGGCTGCATTGATTTCTTCAACGGTTACGGTTTTATTTAAAATAGAATATAATTCTGTCAAACTTCCGGTAATGGTAGGTACACGTTGTGCGCCGCCATCTAATTTACCTTTGAGATTAGGCAATACCAATCCGATTGCTTTTGCAGCACCGGTACTATTGGGAACAATATTTGCAGCAGCGGCTCTTGCTCTGCGCAAATCTCCTTTAGGGTGCGGAGCATCTAATGTATTTTGATCATTGGTATAAGCATGTATGGTGCTCATTAACCCGGTTACAATGCCGTATTTTTCATCTAACACTTGTGCCATAGGAGCCAGACAGTTGGTAGTGCAAGAAGCACAGGAAATAATAGTTTCAGTGCCATCCAGCAATTGATGATTTACATTGAATACAATGGTTTTCAAATCTCCCGTTGCCGGTGCCGAAATGACTACTCTTTTGGCTCCCGCAGTAATATGTGCTGCAGCTTTATCCTTATCTGTAAAGAATCCGGTACATTCCAGTACTACATCTACATCATGTGCTTTCCAGGGTATATCGGCCGGATTTTTTTGTGCATATACTTTTATATCATCACCATTTACCACTACAGAGTTTTCTGTAGCTTTTACTTCTGCATCAAAGCGACCTTGTGCACTATCGTACTTCAACAAGTGGGCTAAAACTTTGGGACTGGTAAGGTCATTGACAGCCACTACATCAATTCCTTCCATTTTATAAATCTGGCGATAAACCAGGCGGCCAATGCGGCCAAAACCATTGATGGCAACTTTTACAGTACTCATTTTAGACAGGTATTTAACGTTTAAAATAAATTGAGAGTGCAAAGGTAATGAAAGTGTGGCGGGTAATAGGGAGTTGATTTTTGGGGTGGAAACTAAATAAGCATGGATTGTTGTCTTAGGTTGTAAATAGAATAGAAAATATTCACTTATTCAATTGAACAATTTAGACAAAAAGTAATGAAAATAAAAAAACATGCCCCCATCGCATTTGATTTACA
>JRYE01002889.1_pt1 | contig 10194 bp, 8 predicted proteins | sample 235321 | NCBI WGS metagenome assembly JRYE01 (sample SAMN03074214, study PRJNA261473) | activated sludge metagenome | biome: Common Effluent Treatment Plant; feature: Wastewater; material: Activated sludge; isolation source: activated biomass in a lab-scale reactor treating industrial wastewater at... | reverse complement strand
GCGCGAGACCTTGATGGAGCAAATACAAGCTCCCGCAGGGTCTCTCGAAGAGGCCCCTGCGGAAATCCAAGAACCGCAGGGTCCCGGGGCGAAGACCCTGCGGGAGTTCCGGAAATTGCTCCCTCAGCGGTCTCCCGAAGGGGACCCTGAGGTTCCGGGCATTCTGCAGCATCAAGGTCCGCTGCGCGAGACCTTGATGGAGCATGTTCAAGAGACCGTGATGGGGCAATAAGGATCGGTACATGTTCCTCCGTGTGTTGCGTCTGGCACGGAGGTGCATCGGAAGGCCGGTGCAGGTTCCCTTCGCAGCATTACCTGCGCAGGTTCATCGGGTATGATCTCAGCACCGCAACTAGGCGGGCACCCCAGTGGAAGACGGGGCGAAGGTAGGGCCGATCGGAAGATCGTCTTCAACTGTTGCCTCCGTCGCTTCCTGGTGTTGCTCACATGGACTTGAATGGACGGGATGGACGCGGTTTCGCGTCCATCCCGTCCGAAAATCCCCCAGCTCCCTCAGCGGTCTCCCGAAGGGGACCCTGAGGATTCCATGATCGCGTTCACGGCTTGCTTCAACCGCTCTTCCTCTTCACCGCTGATCACCGCGTACGGCTTTTTCAATCGCTCCAGTGTTTGCCGGTACACCCCGAACAAGCGGTCACGGTCGTACGGGTTCTCGCGTTGTGGATCATACACCCATGGGATGTCCGGCGTACACAACAGCCACAGGTCATACGCGCGTTCTTCCGTTTGCTTCACGATCCACGGATCGCTCCGCCCGTACTTCTCCTCGCCCCAGATCCGGATGGTGATCAAGTCGGTGTCGCAGATCAGCAGCGAAGCATCCCGTTGTGCGGCATGGCGTTCCTCTTCCGTGCGCAGTTGCAGTTCCGCGATCTTCCGCAGGTCCGCTTCGCCATACGGCCTTTCCAGTTGCTCCAAGTAGGGCCGCGCCATCTCCGGCACCCATGGCACGCCTAAGTGTTCCGCCAATTGCGCGGAGAGCACGGATTTGCCGCTGCATTCGGGACCCGTGACCACTACCTTGCGCATGGCAGCAAAGTAACTTCGTATCGGGGCAGCGATTTTCCGTCGGCCTGCGTCTTGTCCATGAAAGCAACCCAGCCTAAGATGAAAACAGCATCTACCCTCGCGTTCGCCGTGCTCCTCTCCGTTGCGGCACAAGCCCAGCTTGCACCCCAGGCGGAAGCCCCGCTATACCGGCACATGCTGGAGGTGAACGCGCAATGGCAACACATGGACCCGGCCTTGGCGCAAGCCACGGAACCTGTCCATTTCAGCAACGAAGCGGCGCGCATCGCCAAGCATCTTCATCTGGTAGCCGCCTTTCTGCGCACGCATCCTGCGCCGAACTCCGCTCCTTCCGCCTTGGCCCAACGCAACACCCTGTTGAACGACCTGGATGCATATGCTGACCGGGGCATATTCCCCAAGAATTACGTGCTCCCCTACCGCAACCCGGTCTTCATCGACCCAGGTGGCACGGCATGCGCCGTGGGCCAATTGATGATCGAAAGCGGGCACCGCGACCTGGCTGAAAGCATCGACCACGAGCAGGAGCTGGCGTACGTGGCCGAACTGCTGGATTCCCCAACACTTGGTCCGCCGATCGCGGCTTGGGCCGAGGAACACGGTTTCACCGGTGATGAGTTGGCATGGATCCAACCCGGTTACCCGCCGGCCACGGAATGGAATGCCTTGGGCGGCGGCACCGACGGGCCGGTGAAGGTGCTGCTGAACTTGCCCGGCAGCTCGATCGTGGTGGCCGGCGCCTTCACTTCCGCAGGGGGAGTGGCTGTACAGAACGTGGCCCTGTGGAACGGCACCGGCTTCCAACCCTTGGGCAGCGGGGTGTCCGGTACCATTGTGTGCGGCGCGGTGAAGGGCAACGACATCTACTTGGGCGGCTACAACCTGAACGGCATCAACGACCTGGCCCGGTGGGACGGTACGCAATGGAGCTTCAGCACCGTGTTCGATGGCAAATTCCCGCAGGTTTTTGCACTTCATGTGCTGGATGATGTGCTGTACGCAGCCGGTGAAACGCAAGGCTTCGCGGGGCCCGACGAATACGTGATGGGCCTTTCCGGTGATACATGGACGCCGTTACCCGGACACTTCAATGCGCCGGTGCGCTGCTTGGGCGAACGGAACGGGCAATTGGTGGCCGGCGGTGGGTTCACGGCCATGGTGGGCGGCGGACTGATCGTTCAGCATGTGGCCTTTTTCGGCACCAGCGGCTGGGAGCAATTGGGCAACGGGCTGGAAGGCCCGGTGAACGCATTGGCCAACACAGCGGACGGGACACTGTTTGCCGGAGGCGCCATGTACAACGGCACCACGCCGCTCTTCGGGCTGGCGCGGATCGGCATGGGGCCCACGTGGGAACTTCTCCTGCCCAACTTGGCCAACTACATCGGCACGCCTTCATCCCCCGACCTTGCGGAGGTGAGGACCTTGGCAGCCGATGGCGCAGGCGTGTGGGCGGGCGGCTCATTCACCGTGAGCCAAGGAACCTTGATCGGCAACCATCTGGCCTACTGCAACGGGGTACCGGACGCGTTTGAACCAGGGGCCTTCTTCAATGAACCGGTGAATGCGCTGGTCCCTGCCTTTGGGGGTACGGGCGTACAGGACCTGGTCGCCGGCGGCGACTTCACCAATGGTAGTTCCGGCCCGGCACCCTACTTGGCGGTAGCCACCATCGGCACCGGCGTGCATTCATCCGCGCCCGCAGCCGGTTTTGTCTTATCGCCCAATCCGGCACAGAACGAGTTGCGCATCCTGTTGGAACAAGCCCCGGGGGCCGGTGCCCATTTAGAGGTGCTGGACGCCCAAGGCCGCACGGTACTGCGCAATCCCGTGGCCGATCGAAGTGCCACCCTGGACATTCAGCCTTTGGCAGCAGGGCGGTACTCCGTGGTGCTGCACAACGGGAGCAGCGCGGCGCCGGTGGCCTTCATCAAGCATTGAGTCCGGGCCGCTGACGCGCCAATAGTTTTCCCCACTTCACCAAGCCGACCACGGACAGCACCAAGTACATCACGTTCAAGGCCGCGTAGCCCATGTAGCCCACGCGCCAATTGAGGTAGATGCCCACGCTGTCGGCCACGATGAAGTAGGCCCAGTTGCCGATGTACTTGCGCGCCATCATCCAGGTGGCGATGAAGCTGAACACGGTGACGAAAGCGTCCAAGTGCGGGAAGTTGCCGTTGAGGTATTGCCCGAGCAGCACTGCGGTGAGGTAGGCCAGCACCAGGCCCGTCGGGATTACAGCAGCATGGAAGGCCCACCGCTGGGCGCGGATGCGGCTTTCATCACCCCGGCCCCAGCTCCACCAACCGTACACGGCCATCACCACGTAATATCCGTTGAGCACGCTCATGGCCCACGTGTGCGCCAATGCGTACAGGCCCACACCGATCACACCCGCCACAAAGCCCAGCACCCAGCCGGTGCGCTTACCCCATGCGATGCACAGGGTGAAGGCCACGTTGAGCAGAACGGCCCCCAGCTCAAGGATCAGGAGGGCTTCAGGGGAGAAGGGATGCATGCGTTGCCCGGCAATTCGTCAAAACGCCCGGTTCACCCGTTGCCGGATCACTTCCGCACATTGGCCCTGCGCAGCACGAAATTCTGGCCGAGGTACACCTTGCGCACCTGTTCATCCGCCGCCAGTTCCTCCGCGGTTCCCTGCTTGAGGATCTTCCCCTCGAAGAGCAAGTAGGCGCGGTCGGTGATGCTGAGCGTTTCCTGCACGTTGTGATCGGTGATCAGCACGCCGATGTTGCGGTCCTTGAGGTGGGACACGATGCCCTGGATATCTTCCACGGCAATGGGGTCCACGCCGGCGAAAGGCTCATCGAGCAGTATGAACTTGGGCTCCGTGGCTAAGCTGCGGGCGATCTCGGTGCGCCTGCGTTCACCGCCGCTGAGCACGTCGCCCATGCTCTTGCGCACGTGGCCCAGACTGAATTCGTCGAGCAGGCTTTCCAGCTTCCTGGACTGCTCCGCCTTGGTAAGTTTGGTCATTTCCAAGATCGCGCGGATGTTGTCTTCCACGCTGAGCTTGCGGAACACGCTGGCCTCCTGCGGCAGGTACCCGATGCCGAGCTGCGCCCGCTTGTACATGGGCAATTGGGTGATCTCGGTCTTGTCCAGGAACACGCGGCCTTCGTTGGGCTTTACCAGGCCGACGATCATGTAAAAGCTGGTGGTCTTTCCGGCCCCGTTGGGGCCCAGCAGGCCCACGATCTCGCCCTGGTGCACCTCCACGCTCACGCCCCCCACCACCGTACGGCGTTTGTAGCGTTTCACGATGTGGTCGGCGCGCAGGATCATCAGAAGTTGACGGCGAGCTTCAAACGTAAGGCGAAGAGGTTGGTGCCGGCGTGGTCGTTGTAGCGCAGGCGCCAGACACCGTCCACGCGCAAGATCTTCAGGATGTTTTCCACCCCGGCGCTCACCTCCACAAAGGGCCCGTTGTCCAGGCGGTACATGCCGGGCAGCAGGAGCATTTCCTTCTGGGTGCGCGCCAGGTCCAGGTCTCCAGCCACAGCCTTTCCCACCACTACCTCCCGCCACTTCAGGCGGCGCAACAGGGGGATCCGGTTAAAGAAGAGACCCTCGAAATGGTGTTCCACAAACAACTGCGCGTAACGGTCACTGATGAACTCGAAGTAGTTCATGGTGTTGAACGCGAGGTCGTCGTAATAGAACGTTTCGTTGCCGCTGTGCAGGATCAACAACGGATACGGCAGGTCGCCCCAGATGCGGCCGGCCTCGGCGTTGATACGCATCCAACCGAATGCACCGAGCTGCAGGCGCTGGTACACGTGGGCCACTACCTTGCTGTAGCCGTATTCGCTCCGGGCCATCTTGGGCAGGCCCGTGGCCAAGTGCAGCTCCACCGTAGGGTATTTGGTGCCCAGGCTCATGCGCGTGAAGTCCCCGCTGACGTACTTCTCCTTGTAGGCAAAGCGGGTGTTCAGGGCCACTTCGGCGGTTTGCAGCGCGTTGATCTTCACCGCCGGTTCGCCGACAGGCCCCGGCCGGAGGTACTCCAGGTCGCCCAAGGGGAACAACGTCCGGTAGCGCAGCAATAGCGTGTTGTCGAAGCCGGTGAACCACTCGCGCTGGTAGCTGGCCCGGCTCTCCTCCACCAGGGTGAGCTTGGTGTTGGGCGTGCGGCGAAAGACACTGCTGAGGATGTTGTCCTGCCGGAAGGCGTTCACGCTTTCGCCGAGCTGCTCCAGGTCCTGCTTGTAGCCCACCTCGAGGATCTGGCGCGAGCGCTTGCTGACAAACATTTTTCCGCCCACGCCGAACTTGAAGCGGCCGTCCCGTGTGCCGTAGGCCCCGTAGGCGTTCAGTTCGTGCCGGGTGCTGAAGGCGGAGCTGGTGCGCCCGCCGATGCGGAAACGGTTGCCCTCCACCGGATTGAAGCTGTACGTGGTGAAGTACGGGCCAAGGTCGATCTTGCCTTTGGTGTAATAGCCCGTGGTGATGGCTGTAACGATGTCCACATACGTGCGGAACCGCGGAATGGTCTTCATGGTGTCCACCATGTGGTAGATGGTCACCTCCTGCTTGGAGAGGTTCTCGTGCCGGTTCTCGTCCCAGTAGGCCGCGCCCAAGCTCAACGGGTCGATGTCCATCACCACCTCGTCAGCCCCGGCGTAGAACGCATCGGGCATGGGCTTGTTGATGGTAAAATCGCGGTAGCTGGCCTTCCGCCGGCCATAGAAACCCTGCACCGGATGCTTGGGGTCCTTCCCGCGGTCCTTGATGACGTTGAGGTCCACCAGCAGTTCATCCCGGGTGAGCATCCACACCTCGGGCTGCACCTGGCCGTACTCCTGCTTCACCTGGAAGGCTTGCACGAAATTGAGGTTGGCACCCGGGGCGATGGTGGCCTCAATGCTCTTCACGGCATAGCTGGTGTCATTCACCCACATCTCACCGGTGAAGGCCAGTTCCTGCACGCGTTTGGGCTTGAAGGAGATGCGGTAGCACCAGTTGTTGCCCACCCAGTTGCTGTCCAGCAGGTAGTAGTCATAGAAGGTGCGGCCGCCGTCGGCAATGGGGCTGATGAAGTTCTTGCCGAAGATCACCAGGTAGTTGTCGTAGATGTTCACGTTCTGGTACATGTCACCCATGAAACTGGCGATGCTGGGGTTCTCCAAGCCGCTGACCTTGGTGCCGTGGATCACCTCGCGCCGCGTCCGCGGCTTCTGCCGGTAGTACACTTCGCTGAGCGTTTCCGTCATGAAGATGGGCAGGAACGGCTTCCCCCCCGTGGTGTCCACATTGTCGAAGATGAAGGCGAAATCCTTGAAGATCTTCTTCTTCTCGAAGTCCTCGGTGATGTTGTTCAGATCAAACTCCACCTTGTTGTAGGCCTCGTACTGGTACGCCTCGAGTTTTTCGCGGTTGTTCACGGGCTTGTTGGCCACTAAGCGGCGCAGGATGGGGAAGGCGGGGTTGCCCTTGTAGGTGACCACCACCTCGGCCAGTTGTTGGGTGGCGGGCTTCAGGCGGATGTCGATCTGCTGGGCCTGGTCGCGCCTCACCTTGGCCATGAACGGCTCGTAGCCCACGCTTACCGCACGGATGCTGTCGGTGGCATAGTAGGTCTCCATGCTGTACCGGCCGTCGAAGTCGGTGACGGCCGATACGCGGCTGTCCATGAAGCCCACGTTCACGAACGGCAATGGCTCGCCGGTGGCGGCATCGGTGACCGTGCCGGTGATGCGGGTGGTTTGTGCCGAGGCCATCAGCATGCTTGCGGCCGCCACGCCCCCCAACAGGATGCGCAACACGGATCGGCTCGGGCGGGGGATCATGTGCGGGCGTGTTCCGGTGCGGGCTTTTCGCGTATGCGCCGGGTGCGCGCAGCCAGGAAAATACTGCCCTCGTACAGGGCGATCAATGGGATGGAGACGATGATCTGGCTGGTGACATCGGGCGGGGTGATGATGGCGGCGATGATCAAAATGGCCACATAGGCATGGCGGCGGTAGGTGCGCAGGAAGGAAGGCCCCACCAAGCCCGTGCGGGCCAGGAAATACACGATCATCGGCAGCTCGAACATCACACCCGTCCACAGCGTCAGTGAGGTGATGGTGCCGATGTAGCTGTTGAGGTCCACTAGGTTGGGTACGCTGGCGCTCACGGTGTACGTGCCCAGGAACTGGATGCTCATGGGCGCCAGCACATAGTAGCCGAAGACCACCCCGCAAAGGAAGAGGAGGCTGGCGAAGAAGACCACGCCCCGCACCGCCTTCCGCTCCCCGGCCGCAAGGCCCGGCTTCACAAAGCGCCATGCTTCCCACAGGATGTACGGGAAGGCAAGGATGAGCCCGGCCACGAACGACACCATGATGTGTACCATGAACTGCCCGGCCATGGTGGTGTTCATCAGGGTGAAGCCCGAATGGTCCATGCAGAAGGAGCGGTCCAATCCCAGCTTCAGCGCCAATTGGCAAAACACGTGGTAGGTCAGGAAATCAGGCCGTTGGGGTGCCAGGATGATGCGGTCAAACACCACGTCCTTAAAAACGAACGCCGCCACCATGCCCACGCCCACCGCCAACGCCGAACGCACCAAGGTCCACCGCAACGCCTCCAAATGCTCCAGGAACGTGAGCTCCTTCCTTGGTTCCGCCATGCCCCATCGGCCAAAGAAGGCCGCGCCAAAGATAGAAGCGCACGAAGGCCAAGCTCTTGCCATACGGCCAGGTTATCAACGCCCGGCCGCTGCGCTCCCAAAAGCACCAAAGGTTTCCAAGATGATGGCTCGGATGTACCGGACATTGCACCGATCGCACTACCTTTCAGCGGTAAATCCATTTTATCGGCAACCATGCCGAACAACCCGATTATGACGAACGTGGATATTTCGCCCAAGGAGGCCCTTGGGCAGTTTTTCGGCTTCAACAAGTTCAAAGGTGACCAGGAAGCCATTGTGCAAAGCGTACTGGATGGTAAGGACACCTTCGTGATCATGCCCACCGGCGGGGGCAAAAGCCTCTGCTACCAGCTGCCTGCGCTGATGAGCGAGGGCACGGCCATCGTGGTAAGCCCCCTGATCGCCCTGATGAAGAACCAAGTGGACCTGCTGCGCAGCTTCGGCGGCGAGGACGGCGTGGCCCACTTCCTCAACAGTTCGCTCACGCGCAGCCAGGCACAAAAGGTGAAGGAGGACATCCTGGCCGGCACCACCAAGCTGCTGTACGTGGCACCGGAATCGCTCACCAAGAAGGAGAACGTGGAGTTCCTCAGCGAGATCCCCATCAGCTTCTTCGCCATCGATGAGGCCCACTGCATCAGCGAGTGGGGGCACGACTTCCGGCCGGAGTACCGCCGCCTGCGCACCATCTTCAACGAGATCAAGCGCGTGCCCATGATCGCCCTCACGGCCACAGCCACCGAAAAGGTGCAGGAGGACATCCTGAAGAACTTGGACACGCCCAACGCCAATGTGTTCAAGGCCTCCTTCAACCGGCCCAACCTCTATTACGAAGTGCGGCCCAAGAAGGACGTGATCCGGGAGATCATCCGGTTCGTCAAGCAGCATGCCGGGCGAAGCGGCATCATCTATTGCCTGAGCCGCAAAAAGGTGGAGGAAATGGCCGAGGCCCTGCAGGTCAACGGCATCAAGGCCCTGCCCTACCATGCGGGCATGGACGCCGCCCAGCGCGCCAGCCACCAGGNNGAGGGCAAGTGCGTCACCTTCTATAGCTACAAGGACATTGAAAAGCTGGAGAAATTCCTGCAAGGCAAGCCCGTGGCCGAACAAGAGATCGGCAGGCAGTTGCTGGCCGACACGGTGAGCTATGCTGAAACCGGCATGTGCCGCCGCAAATACCTGTTGCACTACTTCGGCGAGGAACTGCCGGGCGACAACTGCGGCGCCTGCGACAATTGCCTCAACCCCAAGGAATACTTCGAGGCCAAGGACGACCTGGTGCAGGTGCTGAAAGCCGTGAAGGAGAGCAAGGAACGCCATCGCGCACGGTTCATCTGCGACCTGCTCACCGGTACCGAGACCAGCGAGATCAAGAACTACAAAGGGGACAAGCTGAAGTCGTACGGGGCGGGGAGCGACCACAACGACCAGCACTGGATGGCCGTGATCCGCCACGCCAGCGTGGAGGGCCACCTGCACAAGGACATCGAGAGCTACGGCAACCTGAGCCTCACCGACAAGGGCAAGGCCTTCCTGAAGAAGCCGGTATCCATCACCTTCACCAAGGAACGCGACCGCGTGGAGGACGACAGCCCGGACGATGACATCACGTTGAACGGCAAAGGTGGCGGTGCTGCGGATGAGCGCCTGATGAGCATGCTGGTGGACTTGCGGCACGCCGAAGCCAAGAAACACAAACTGGCGCCTTATGTCGTCTTCCAGGAAAATTCATTGGAGGAAATGACCTTCCGTTATCCGGTCACCCTCGATGAACTGACCCAGATCACGGGCGTGGGCTCCGGAAAGGCACAGAAATTCGGCAAACCCTTCGTGAAGCTCATTGCCGATTACGTGGAAGAGCACGAGATCGAGCGCCCCGACGATACCGTGGTGCGCACCGTGGCCAAGAAGAGCAGCAACAAAGTGCACATCATCCAGAACATCGACAAGCGCCTCTCCCTGGAATCCATTGCCAAATCCAAGAACCTCACCATGGACGCCCTGGTGGAGGAGATGGAAAGCATCGTGGGCAGCGGCACCCGCTTGGACATCAACTACTACTTGGAGGACAAGCTGGACGAGGATGCACAAGAGGAGATCATGGACTACTTCCGCGATGCGGAATCCGATGACCTGGAGGATGCCTTGAAGGAATTCGACGGGGACTACAGTGAAGAAGAACTCCGCCTGATGCGCCTGAAGTTCATGAGCGAGGTGGCCAACTGATCCAATCCGGCCAGAACACGACGTTGCACATGGGTACACGGATCGCCATGGTCATTGGGCTCACGGCCCTCTTCATCGGTTGGTTGCTCTACCGGCTTCTGGTAAAGCGCGACCTGCGGGAACACAAGGACACGCTTGCCGTTGTCGGCTTGTTCATTGGAGCATGGGCGCTATTGGCCTATTGGCTCTGGGGGTGATGCCGGAGCTCCTTCAATTGAAGTTGGGCAGTGGCCGGCGGCTGGTGATTGGTGATTGGTGAT
>JRYE01008616.1_pt1 | contig 10196 bp, 12 predicted proteins | sample 235321 | NCBI WGS metagenome assembly JRYE01 (sample SAMN03074214, study PRJNA261473) | activated sludge metagenome | biome: Common Effluent Treatment Plant; feature: Wastewater; material: Activated sludge; isolation source: activated biomass in a lab-scale reactor treating industrial wastewater at... | reverse complement strand
CAAGGCGATGGCAACAGGTCTGTTGGAATCTCGCCTTTTTCGGCAGGGGATCGATGTTGGAGCGATTGAATTTGACCGTTATCCAGATCTACAATACTATATTGATGGTGAGCAATTTATGCGGGTTGCTCAAAAGCGAGGCCGTTTACGCATGAGTGAATCATATATCGTGCTCAGACCATTATCTTTTTACTATTGGTTCTGGCAGGTTGATTCGGACGGGGTGGATTTGAATGGGGGAAAACATGATGGAGGGCGAAATGAAAAGCAGAAAAGAGTTGATTGAGAACCAAACACAAGCAGAAAATGGGAAGCGGGGTTATCACAAGCCCGAGCTTGCCGTATTCGGTGATGTTCAGGAACTAACAGCTAACACCTTTGCGTGGGGTAGTGAGGAATGGTTTTTTCTTGATGTTAGAACTGGATAAAGATTAGTTACTCGGGTGCATCCCTATCGGCCTGTGTCATTCAGATATACTGTTTATGGGCTTCGGATAGAATCAGATCGGCCCCTGCCCGGCGTTATTAACCTAACAAATGACGCGCCGGTTGACGTTCGGATTGAGTTCAAGGATCCCGGCGAACGTCCCAAGGCCGATCCGGCCAGTGTGCGCCTCTCCTATCANNCCGAGCCGGGCTATGCCCGGTTTCTTTATGCCGATGGGTCCGAGTTCGTCATCGACGATGGGGGAACCAGAGTCCGGGTCTATTGGCCGACTTCCGCCACCACAGCAAATGCAATTTCCTATCTGGTTGGCCCGATCCTGGGCTACGTGCTTCGATTGAGAGGCGAAGTCGTTCTCCATGCCAGCGCCGTCGTCATCGACAACGGTGTCGTCGCGTTTGTCGGGCCATCCCATTCCGGCAAGTCAACCCTCACGGCCGCCTTTGCTCATGCCGGCTTCCCCGCCTTCTCCGACGATCAGGTGGCGGTGGGCGATAAGGAGGGCGTGTTGATAGCCCAGCCCGGCTATCCACGCCTCAGACTCTGGTCGACTTCGGCATCCGTCATCCAGATCCCGCACGAACACTTGCCCCAAATCGCCCCCGAAGAAGGCAAGCGCTTCCTCGACCTAACGACCGGCCGGTATCGATTCCACAGCGCTCCCCTTCCTTTGCGAGTCATCTACATCCTCGGCGCGCGAAGCACCAAGGAATCGCCGAAGACGGGGATCGAACCGCTTGGCGAGAAAAATGCGATGCTACAATTGATCGCAAATACTTATGTCAATTATTTGCTAAGCCCGGAACAACGACGGATTGAGTTTGAGGCGCTGGCCAACATCGTCCGAAAGATACCGGTGAGAACGCTCACTTCCCCGGGGAATCTGACTGAACTGCCTGAATTTTGCGCTACGATCCTCGCGGATTTGAAGGAAACCACGAAATTCAGATGATCAAGACGGCCGGTTGGAGCCGGCCGATAACAACCCACCCAAACCCACCAGCCAGCGCCGGAGATAATAGAACGGCCGCAACCACGGACGGCTGATCCCATACCGCTCATCCATATACGCCGCTGATGGAAACAGATTGCGATCCAGGAATCGCAGCCGCGCGCCCCAACCGGGTATTTCACTCAGGTCAGACAGCAGGCGACGGGCGGGGGGACGATGGCCTGCGGTGAGTTGATGGTAAACACGGGCTTCATCGGGTCGCGGGACAAGCGCTGCAAGCCGGTACAGAACGTCGGGCGGCACGGGCGCGGCCCAGCGTTCGGCCGCTTCCGGCAGAACGGCCTGCAGAGGCATGATCAGGTTCAACGCCTCGGCTTCGGTCAGGAGTCTGTCCCAGTCAAGGCGGTCGGCATCGCAGGTGATGAGGTCGGCGATGTCGTTCCACCAAAGGAGGCCGACGCCGCGGTGATGGAGCGCCAGGTGACCGCAGAGATGCAGGAGTTCGTGTTCCGGCGATAGTGCGCAGGCCGTTGATCCCTCAAAGGCCACCGACTCCGCTGTCTCCCACAAGGTACCCTCGGGCAGGCGTTCCTGATAATAAGGCGAATCAAACAGGCTCCAGTGCAGTTCGATGACCCAACCCGACCGGTCGCGCTTGCGAAGCAGAATCTCGTTCTCAAATTCCAGGGCGGCATCAGGCGAGATCTCCGGCCCCTCAAACCGATAACCAGCATCCTGCAGGAGCGCCAGAGCTTGGCAAACGTTCGCCTTACGTACAAGCAGATCGATGTCGACCATTGGCCGCAAGGCGATATTGCTATATACGCGCTCGGCCAGGGCAACTCCCTTCAGCAGGATGACATCAATGCCCCCGGTGGCCAATGCCGCCAGCAAGCCGGCCAATTCATTGAGACGCAACGCATTGAGCAATCCTGTTTCCGTGTAGGCTTTATGACAACGATGGAGGAGTTCATCCGGCAATAGATGGTGGCGACGAGTTGAATGATAGAGGAGTGGCGCAACTCGCTCCGATAAGGCCAGCGCCCCAACGGCATCCCAGTCCGGAGCTTGCGCGGCAATTTGTTCGGCGAGCGTCGCCAATAGTTCAGGACGGCGACGAGCGACGAGGCAGTCGATTAGGAATTGACGGGCATCGGCGACGGCATCCATCACACGACTATCCGGTGCTTCTCAAGCCGAAAGTCGGGCAAATCCAGCAAGGCGAAACGGTCGGCGATATCGGTCGCGTCGTTGACCACTCGCCCGGCATATTCGACCCAGGCATGGGCAACAAAATCGTTACCCACCTTGCGCACGCCGATGCGGATTTCGGCCGGCATCCCATAGCGATGAAGCATATGCCACAATACCAGCGAGCGAGGAAGGCACGTCGGCCGATAGAGGGGAAGATTGCGCGCGGCGATGTCCACCGCTTCGCCGACCCATTCGGCCGTTGCCTTCCGGTTGTTGAGTGGGGGACTGGCCAATCGCCGGTATGTCTTTTGGAAACCCATCCATTGCAGTGACGTCGCTGTGAGAGCCAGCAAAACCGAGGCTTGAGCAACGGCCCGTCGCTCAGGCCAGGTCATATCCATGAACCGATTCAACTTATGGTGCACGAAATTCCAACAGTTGTTTTTCGATAAATTGTTCGAGCAACGTCTGCATATCGACACGAAGCGTTTCCGGCTCAACGTCATACTGCTCCAACAGCGACTGATAGGCCAGCTCGATGGAATCCGCCTGAATCATCTCATTCCACATCGCCGTGCCGACCTCGTCCAATCCGAAGTATGCTTCGGATGCCAGATCCAGAATCACCATCTCGCCATCGATCTGTCGGGCCAGTACTTGCTCCGGTTTTGTAACGCCCTTCGAGAAATCTAAAGAGACAATGCCTTCCATAATTCAACCCCCATCCCATTATATGGACGTGAGGCGAGTGATACAATGCCGCTTGTCGATCGAGAGCGGATTTTTCACAGCATATTTACTGCGAGCCAACGCTGAACGTGTACTCCGCCGGTTGCAATGTCTCCGGAGCAACGGCAGCAACGATGAGGATGGGCCGCCTGGCGTTCGGTGATGTCTCCCATGAATGGCGCAATCGGCCGTCATCGCCGACATCCAGTAGCTCTACCGTGGGGCGGCCGTCGGCATCAAAGGTGATGAGTTGCAGTCGCCAGGCCTGGGGCAGGTCGGCGCGCCGTCGAAAAAGCCGATCTCCGGGATGGCGATGTCGTCGAGAGCAAATCCGCCGTAGGTCAGGATGAGATCGGTGACATATTCGAACCGTAACAATATTTCTTGTCCACTGAAGGACGACAGGTCGATGGATTCCTCTACCCACCGCCCCGTCCGGCCGGTGTAATAGCGCTCGGTTAAGGCGCTGTCGGAGGGATCGTCAGCCGGATCAAGCCCCTGCATTCCGTCGGCGACCAGACCCTGCCATGTTCGGCCGCCATCGGTGGAGACGGACACATAGGCGAAATCATAGCCCTCCTCGATATCGGCGAAAACCCGATAGCGCAAGGTCGCCTCGGCCGTGTCGCGCAGATCAACGGCGCGAGTCAGGCGTGAGTTACTGGTGTTGGCCCGTTGCGCATACCAGAAAAAGTCGCCCGACGGCGCTTCCGAACCCAGGAGCGAGACCGTCGGCGCGCCGGCAAATTCGAGCGCCCCTGCCCCGAGCGGGAGTTCGTAGTAGTCGGCCGCGTACTGGTGAACCGTCGTCTCTACGCTCTCGGCTGCATCGATCGGCGTCATGGCGACCGGATCAAGTTCTGGGCCGTCCCAACGGTATCGCTCGGGCGTGCCGGAGACATCCGTGAGGGCCATCGAGGCCAGCCAGTCGAGCCACAACCCTTCGCCGGATATGTCCAGCCCATTGGCGGCGGCGATATCATCGACGCCCGTCAGACCCGGCCGGCGGCTCAACGTATACGCATGGTAAAGTTCAGCCCCCAGGCGATCATACAGAAACCGGTTGACCAGGTAACCCTGACCATAACGCGGGCCTGTGTTCCCCTCTTGCCAGCTATTGAGCTGCTTGTCGGGATCAGCTAAAAACTGGTTAGCCCGGTATTGGGGCAGGAAGCTGAACCCCGCCAGGTCCTCGGTCAGCATGGCCGCCCCTTCGACAACCCAATCCTCATCCCCCAGATCGTAGGTGTTTCCGAGCAGATGGCGCAATTCATGGGATAGGGTATCGATATAGGTGATGCTGCCGAACTGGTCGGCATTCATGACAAACATCTTTCGCTCGTTCGACTGCGGATCCACGGAAATGGGCAGCAGATCGCGCGACGAGAAGTACCCGGCCAGACTGCACTGGTCGGGAACATCGCACAATCTCGACGGCGCGGCGTGAACGATATGGACGCGCTTTCCCTCGTCCTCAGGCGCGCCGAAGTACGGGAACAGTACGTCAAAGACCTTGTCAAACGCCTTTGTCTCCGCCGCCAGAGCCGTCTTGTCGGGATCGACCGCGTCCTCACCCAGATCGAACCAGAAGTAGGCGTGCTCGCCGACGCTCATCAACTCCGCCTCGATCACGCTCATGGTGTTGCTGTCCACATTACTGATGAAGAACTCCTGGATATCGCCAACCTGCAGATTCGTAGCCACCGGAGGCGTGGCCGCAACCGTCTCCACGCCGAGATAGGCCACGGCCAGGCCGATCGGGTCGCGGTTCGGCGGGATAATCTCGACCAGTTCGGCCGCCGTCGTAGACCGGGCCAGAGCGAGAGCCGCCGGCGGTAAAGGTGTGGCTTCTGGCGAAGGCGTAGCGTCGGGCAGGTTCGCCGTTGGAGAACTGGTCGATATCGGCGTGTTCGTCATCGCCTGCACCGGAGAAGGTGAAGGGGCCGGGCTTGCCTCCTCCGTAGCCTCAACGACAGCTACGGTGGTCGGTGATGGGGACGCCTGGCCCAGAAGAGGGTCTCCCCCCGGCAATAGACGACAGGAGGCTGTACCGATGACAACGATTAACAACAGGATGATTGAGCGCATGAGGAGGGATTGTACCTACCCACAAGCTTTCCCAAAATAGGGTGATAGGCTGTTTAGCCGTTTCTTATCGAGGAAGCATCTGCGATCTCTTGCAAGTTGCCGATCAACTTATCACCGATATAACAGATCAGGCAGAAGCAAGCCCGAATCATTGTTATCATCTGTAACAGGTTCTTCTATTCATGCGACGGATACAATAACGGCTATGCTGTCACTGGATCGACAAAACGAATGGCGCGAGCGGTATCGCGCCGATCACCCCGGCTGGCAACCGGCGACGGAACTGTTCGCCGATCAGGTGCACAGTGTGCTCTCGTCCGGCGGCCGTCTGCTGGACATCGGCTGCGGCCGTGGCGGGCTGATCGAGCAACTGGGTCACGCGACCGATCGGATAGTCGGCGTCGACCCGGATTTCATCTCCCTTTCGGAGCACCGTATGACCGGGCTACCGCGTGCCGTGGCCCTTAGTGACGCCCTGCCTTTTGCAAGCAACTCCTTCGATGTAGCCATCGCCGGCTGGTTGCTGGAGCATCTTGGCGATCCGGTCGGCGCGCTGGCCGCCATCCGACGCGTACTGCGTCCGGGCGGCTATTTCATTTTCATCACCCCCAACGGCCGCCACCCCCTGGGCTGGGCGAACAGGATGGCCGGTCAGCTCGGACGAACGCAGGGGCGGCTCGTCGACAGGCTTTACGGCCGGGCCGAAAACGACACCTTTCCCACAGCTTATCGAGCCAACACGCCGCAGACTCTGGCCCGATTGGCGGAACAAACCGGCTTCTCAATCGTTGCCCTCGACACCGTCGCCGACTCGACCTATCTGGCATTCAACAGAACTCTGTTCACCCTCATGTGCGCCCTGGACGACTGGTTGTCGGCCGACCGTCGCATCCATATCGTCGGCGTCTTCCGAAGGCCGGGCCACCTCACTCAATGAGGGCCGGTGGCGGGCGATTCTGATTCGATTACAATGGGGGCGATGGAATCGATATCCCCCTTGCGACGCGCCTGTTACGCCTGGCTCGGCCGCGTCTATGCGCTGATGCACGCCATCCAGCGCCGTTCTCTCCTGGGGATTCGCCTGGTCAACCTCGTCCGCTGGCTGCCGGTGATCCTGCTTCTATATGGGTGGCGGCGACATTGGCCCTTCGGGCTTCTGCTGTTCCTGGCGATCATGATCCTGTGGGTCAACTTCAGCCTCTGGCGGGCAAGGCGGAACAACTATCACCGCTTCATCGCCGATAATGCTCCATCGACCGAAACGGCCGCACCCGATCGATTGCCGGCCAACCGAAAGATCGCTGTTGCGGCGACGGGGCTGTTCAGCGTCAGCGGCCGCGAGAACACCCTCCTGCTGCGTCCCGCCAACTATTGGCGCGTTCCACTGGGCGAGCATATCGTCATGGTCGAGGAGAGGCCCGGCAAATTTCTGTACCAGTTCTTTAGCGCCGGAAGCTTGCAGGAGGTTCGCTCCGGCTGGCTCTTGCATGGCCCGCGCCCGATCGAATCCCTGGCAGTCACGTTTCTGGCTCGCTGGGGGCCGGATTACACCCGGTTCGGCCAGACGCTGGAAAACGGCGACGATCGCGATCTGCCGCCACCCAGACGCATCACCGTCTATCTGAGCACGGCCGATGCCGATACCCGACGCAGGATATGGCATTCCATCAACGACGACGCTCATCTCGCGCGTCGGGAATAAGGCCAGGGCTGCTGTTCGCGCGTTCATGAGAACATGGGTATATTAGAGGGCCATGAACGAATCCGAAGCGCTTCTCATCGTGGAACGTGGCCCGGTTCCCACGACCCAGATCCCCCTGCAAAGCGATCAAATGACCGTCGGACGCAGCGCCGGCAATGATATCGTCCTGGCCGACCCGGAAGTCTCGCGACGTCATATACGGATCATTCGGCGCGGGGACGGATTCGCCATCGAGGACATCGGCAGCACCAACGGGACTTTCGTCAACGGTCAGCGCATCAGTCACCTGACCCTCTTGCAGGATGGGGATGCCATCGATCTGGGCGATACCGTGCGGCTGAGGTTCATGTCTCTGGGGCAACCAACGGCCGAACCCTCTGTCGATCTGACGGACAGCCCCACCCAGATGGTCGCGCAGCCCCGGCAATTCGATGTCGAACAGGTGGCACCATACGATCCGGTGACACCACACGATCCACCGGCGATCGCCCGCCCGCCTTACCCGCCGAAATACAGGCCACAGACCCCTCCACCCGCCGTCGACGTCGCCATGGCTCCGCCCGAATTCATTGTGGACGAGCCGCCGTCCCGCGGCCGTGGCCTTATGATTGGCTGTGGGCTGCTGGTGGCATTATTGCTCGTCTGCGCCGGGACGTTTCTAATCCTCGACGCCTACGAGCAAGGCCGGCTGCTCTATTGCGGCCCCCTGTCGCCCTTCTTCGAGGTCCTCTTCGGCCCGCTCGGCTTCGCCCCGGTCTGTCCATAGAGATCGACGATCCTCTCTCCCATCCTCCTGTGTCCGACAATAAACCCCGCTTGCGACCGCCTGATCGGATTCCGGTCACCTTCTCCTCTCGCCTGTCACTTGGTCATCATCCGGCCAAAGTTCACAGACAATATGTAAAAAGATTCCGATAGGTTGACAGGCCTATTGACTTGGGGAAATTACTGTTGTATTGTTGCAATATGTTGTAGTATCCCGCATGACAAGTTCTCTTAAGGATCAAATCTCAATTGGAAATTGAGGCCTTCAAAGTCTGCGGCGGTCATTATGAACAAAGACACTTTATTGGAAAACTACTCTGATGTCGATCAAGTCAGCAAGCGCCTGGGCATACATCCTGAATCGGTCAGGCGCCTGATAAGGGATGGAAAGTTACCGGCTATAAAATTTGGCAACAAATGGCTGGTTGAACGTTCAATACTGGAACAGTTTGCCAGTGGTTATGACGGGCGACCGGGAAACAAGGCGACTCTATTCTAGATAACCGGTCATTTAACCCGTCCAGTGTCTTTATTCAGCAGGGAAGGAAGGAAAAAGAGGATGCAACAGACAACGAAATCGGATAGCGCCGCCAGCATCCGCGTTGTGGGCGTCGGTGGAGCGGGAAGCAACGCGGTCAATCGCATGATCGCCGAAGGGCTGAAAGATGTTGACTTCATCGCCGTCAACACCGACAACCAGGCCCTGCAACGATCAGACGCGCCGGTACGAGTCCGTATCGGCGATAAACTGACCAGAGGGCTGGGTGCCGGGGGCTTCCCCGATCAGGGAGAAAAAGCGGCCGGGGAATCACTGGAGGAGATCAACGCGGTGCTCCAGAGTGCCGATATGGTTTTTGTCACCGCCGGAATGGGCGGCGGCACAGGAACCGGAGCCGCGCCGGTTGTCGCCCGAGTGGCCCGCGAGCTTGGGGCGCTCACCATCGGCGTCGTCACCCGTCCCTTCCATTTTGAGGGCAGCAAACGTGCCGCGGCCGCCGAACGGGGCATCGAACAACTCCAGAAACATGTCGACACCCTGATCGTCATACCCAACGACCGGCTGCTGGACATCACCGACAAACGCATGCCGCTGGATCAATCGTTCCAGTTGGCCGACGATGTGCTTCGTCAGGGCATCCAGGGCATCACGGAACTAATCACCACACCCGGACTGATCAACCTCGACTTCGCCGACGTGAAGACGATCATGACCCAGGGCGGAGCGGCCTTGATGGCTGTCGGCCGCGGCTCGGGCGAGGACCGCGCGCGCATCGCCGCCGAGCAAGCCATTAGCTCGCATCTGCTGGACGTCACCATCGACGGCGCGCAAGGGGTGCTGTTTAACATCACCGGCGGGTCCACGCTGAGCCTCTACGAGGTGAACCAGGCGGCCGAAGTCATTCGTGAAACAACCCACCCCGACGCGAACGTCATCTTTGGCGCGGTCATCGATGAGGCGCTGGGCGACGAGATCCGCATCACCGTCATCGCCACCCGCTTNNCCCGGTAATCTCGAAGTACCCGCCTTCCTTCGACGAAAGTAACGCTTACCGACCGTCCGGCGTTAGTTACCCGCCCGGACGTATAAAACGCTTGCTCGCAGGCTACATCCCCTCTCTGCAGCTCCCCCTGTTTCGCAGGACAGGGGGAGCACCTTTTTATCCGCCGCTTTCCAGCAAGGTGAATTGCGAGCCGCCCGACACCCAGCAGTTCGAGCCGTCGGCCTCCGGCGGGCATTGAATTCGCCACCAACCGCTGGCCGGGTCTCGGCCGATGACCGTCACCCGTTCATCCTTCAGCAAAAACCCAACCCGATCGAAGCGCACACCGGGGCCGGAGCGGACGTTCAAATCGACCAGAATACGAAGGGTGCCCTGGGCCTCAACAGGCGCCGATTCGGGGGACAGCGTGGCCGTCGGCGCCAAACCGGGCAACTCCTCCGGTGCCTCGGCCGTCGCCGGGGATGTCGCCGGAATGGGCGGTGGCGGCATCGACGAGTCGGGACGCCCGGCAAAGGCGTTGCAGGCCAAAGACACCAGCGCCAGCAATAGCATTCCCAACCCGATCACAGTCCGATCGCCCATACAAATACCTCAATCTTCTCCGCTTTTATTATCCCCGACCCATTATAGTCCAAACAGCCTCATCGCACCTTCCGTCGCCCCTCCGCGATCCCTCGGCTATAATCCTTGTCGAGTAAGGAATATCAAACCATGAGTTTTCGCCAATTCATCGAACACGCGGCCGCCGCCGGCGATCTGACCACCATCGATCTGGCGGTTGATACCACCTACGAAGTCGCCAATGTCGCCCATGCGCTG
>JRYE01006010.1_pt1 | contig 10200 bp, 5 predicted proteins | sample 235321 | NCBI WGS metagenome assembly JRYE01 (sample SAMN03074214, study PRJNA261473) | activated sludge metagenome | biome: Common Effluent Treatment Plant; feature: Wastewater; material: Activated sludge; isolation source: activated biomass in a lab-scale reactor treating industrial wastewater at... | reverse complement strand
CGCATGGCGAACGAGGCGCTGGAAAGGCTGCGCAAGCGGTTGCGCAAGACCCTACCGGAGCGGCAGCGCCTCAAACTCAAGGACGAGCGCTTCCTGCTGCTGCGGCGCCAGCACGATCTCAAGCCCGAGGCGATGGATAGGCTGCTGGCGTGGTTCCAGCGCTTTCCGCAGCTCAGCGAGGCGCACGCGCTCAAGGAAGGGTTCTTGTCAATCTGGGATCAGAGGGGTCGGTCGGCAGCGGAGGCGACCTATACGGCTTGGCTCGGCAACGTCTCGGCCGAGATGAAGCCAGTTTTCAAAGACCTGCTTAGCGCGATGACGAACTGGAACGACGAAATCTTCGCCTACTNNAACTGGAACGACGAAATCTTCGCCTACTTCGAGCAGCCCATTACCAATGCCTATACTGAATCGGTCAATGGTCTGGCCAAGGGGATGAATCGCATGGGTCGCGGCTACAGCTTTGATGTGATCCGAGCACGCATGCTCTACGACCCGAAAGCGCGTAAAGCTGGCTCCGTGCAAGCTCTCGAACCGGCGCCCGAACCCGAGGCCGGTACGTTCGTGGGATATATGACCACCCGGATCATGCAGTCGCCTGTGAAGATGCGACGCCGCACAATCGAATACGGAGCGCACATTCCAACCTTGGTCAAGCTACTTGAATCCGGATATTTCGAGCAGCCAAATTCGAACGACCCGTCATGATGCGCCGCTGACGACCGGTCATAGTGTGCCAGTTGTGGCCGGGTCGAAGTGTTCCACCATTTGCGCACACAACACCCAATGTTCTGGGCGGTCTGCTGCCGGCGACCTAGGCGGTTCCGGCCCCGCCTTGTTCACATTGCCCCTTATCGCCACTTTTCGTGGCCTGCGCCGCTATGGTCTACCGAGGGGAAACCATTCAGTTCCAATTACAGACTTGTTCCCAGTGTTATCGTGACCAACCGCCTACGTACATCGAGAATCGGCCGCGGGAGTTGACTGCCAGATCTTGGATGAGGTAGCAATGTCAGAAACGCGTCCGTTGATGAATGAGAACACGTATGTGTCTCGAACGAACTGGCAGGTCACTTTCTCCGCAAAGCCTCTGCGCTCCACCGCTGTGCGACGGCGAATACTGACGTAGATCCACTGATCAGCACTAGCGTGTTCGCGAATCTCTGCAGGCTCTCCCAACTCTACACGCAGTTCGTTTTTTGAAACCTGCCTGATCTCATAATTTTTGGACTGGGTAGCACCGATGAAAGGACCCGAAACGGGAACGAATGGACCATTGCGGAAGCTGACGCATGCTGAGAGCAGAAGGCCGGCGGCAATCACTATGAGGGTTCGTCTAATCACGGAGATCGCCTCACTGAGGTTGGCCCGGGCAGCCAAAGCACTTCTCTTCAAGATCATAGCTACTCGGCTCACCACTACCGAGAAGATGGTTCACTTCGTGAGCTGCTGTGGACGCNNCAGTCTTTAAGATCTGGGTTATAGATAAAAATTGCTCTGTTTAATTTCTTTATCAATCGATCTTTTCTCTTGCGATCTGGGTAGCATTCGCAGTTCTCACCGTTTGCATCACACACTTGACATTCGTCAATCTTTCGCTTTGCCTCATCGACAGCCCGACGCATCTCAGCCTCCCGCTGCGGATCAAAGCCTCGGTATTTCGTCAGACCAAGTCGGTCGAATGCTGTCAGGGGGTCTTGACGTACGTACCCATATGTAGATGGACCATCACCTAGCCCCGCGGGATCGCTTTGAATATATCTCCCGGTGCCCGACTCGAAATCGCGAAAATAGTTGTATTGCATCCCATTCTCGGCGTCGAAATATTGCCCCGGAAAGCGCAAGTTGAGCACAAAGGGTTGTCCGTTGCTGTCAGGATCCTGATTGGGTGTTGCCTCCCCGAAGGGATTGCTCGTCCAGTCCCAGCGCCAGATCACCGTGCCGGCCGTGGTCGAGACGGCACGCGGCGTGCCGAGGTGATCGGTGTGCACGTAACTCAATGTCGTGACCGGTGCCGTTGATGGATCGAAGCCGTTGGTGAAGATCCGGTCCGCGGGCGTCAACGGGATGCCGGTGCTGTCGAGGATCGCCACGGGCATACCGTCGATCCATAGATACTCTCGCGTGAGCGAAGCGGTGTACTCACCCAGCAGGTGCGCGTTCTCGTCGTAGTTGAACCAGCGGGTGTCCGCTGCGGGGAAGGTCGCCGCCTTGTGCGTCCGTTCGCCCCTGCCGTTGTAGGCGTACGTGGCGATGGTGGTGCTGTTGCGCTTGACCTGCGACAGCCGGTTGCGGTCGTCATAGGTGAGGTCCAGCGTAGCTACGCCCGTGGTCTGGGTCGTGTTGCCGGCGGCATCGACGAGGCGCGCATTGGCGCCGACACCGTCCAGGTGATGCGTGCCCGGTGTATAGGTGTAGGTCTGCGTTGCCGCCGGCGGTCTTGTCTTGGTGAGGCGATCACCGGTGAGGTTGTAGGTGTAGCCCTCGATCAGGCCGCCCGCTCCGTCGAGAACCCGGTTCAACCGGTAGTGGGCATCGTAGGGATACTGCTCGATGGGCGGCACCGCACCGACCGTCGTGCCGTAGCGGTCGATGTTGCCCATCGCATCGCGACGGAAATGCAGGTTCAACGCATTGCCAGTGATGCTGGTCAGCCAGTAGTTCGGGTCGTAGGTGCGTGTTTGCGCCTGGGCACCGCCAGCGAAGGTCGTGACGAGCGGTGGTCCGAACGGCAGCCAGGTCTGGTTCGTGACGATCGACGTGGAACTGCCGCCCGCCGGCGTCACGGTGACGGTCTGGATGCGGCCATCGGCATCGCGCGTATAGGTGAGCTGCGCACCGCTCGGGTAGTTGATGCCCATCAGGCGATCGGCCAGATTGAGCGTGTAGCCGGTCACGAAGCGATAGCCGGCAGCGACCTGGGTCTTGCGGGTCACGTTGCCGCGCTGGTCGTAGCAGTACGTCGTGCTGCCGCTGGCATCGGTGATGCGCGTCAGCCGGCCGATCGGCCACGAGGTCGTGCAGCCGGTGACCACGTTGTCCTGATCATAGGCATAGGTGATATTGAGGGTCGAGGTGGGATAGCTGATGCCGATTAATCGATTGAGTGCGTCATAGCCGAACGACGTCGCGATGCCCCGCGCGTCGAGCTGGCTGATGCGATTGCCGGCCGCGTCCTGCGTGTAGGTCGTGACGCCGGAGTCCGGGCTCGTCAGTGCATCGAGGTTGTTCTGCCCGTCGAACGCATAGCTCGTCGCGAGGACATCCGGGTCGGTGATGCCGGTCAGGTTGTCCCTGGCGTCGTAGCTGTTGGCCGTGGTGGCATCGGCGGTAGCCGGGGCCGAGCCCTGATAGTCCGCCACCGTCGTCTTGAGGCGATTCAGGGCGTCGAAGGTCCAGTGCGTCTTGACGCCCAGTGGATCGGTCTGGTNNCTTCGAGTGGACGATTTTCTTGGCCCGGCGGCCGTCCGGGTAGTACTCGTAGCGGGCGACAGGCGCGAAGGTCGCCTTGTCGCTCACCGAGACGAGCCGGTCGAGGGCGTCGAACACGAGGACGAAGCGGCCGTCGTCGGTGCGGTTGCCGTTGTCGTCGTAGCCATACAGGTGGTAGCGGGACAGACCTTGCGGGTCGACCGGATACTCGCGCTCGAGGCGCGCCAGCGCGCTGTACGTACGCGTCAGCAGGCGCTTCGGCGTCGAGGTGTCGGCGATGTCGAAGGTCCTCTCGGCCGTGCGATGGCCCATCGCGTCGAGCGTGTAGTCGACGTAATGGCCGAGGTTGTCGGTGATGCGATCCAGTCGATGCGCGGCGTCGTAGCGATAGTCCAGATACACGCCATCGGGCTGGGTCAGGCGGGTCAGGTTGCCGACTTCGTCGTACGCGAACAGCGTGATGGCATCGTTGCCGGACGCGGAACCGTCGGCGTTGGCGCGCACCGTGCGCGAGGCGATCCAGCCGCGCGGGTGCCAAGTTGTATCCGTGACTACACCGTTGGCATCTTTCCAACGCGTGATCCGACCGACGCCATCATGGGCGACGATCTCGGTGACGTGACCGAGTGCGTTGATCGTCTTCCAGAGGTCGCCCCGGTGGAAGGCTTTCGGAGCTCCCGTGTCGTCGGCAAGGCGGTACTCGAAGGTCGTGCGATCGAGGACGTCGGTACGCGGACCGTCGATTCTGCGCAGCAGACCGACCAGCGGGCACCCCTTTTGCAGATCCTCGCCGCCAACACCGATCGGATCGGGCGGGTTGAGGTTCACGGCATTGCAGTAAACGTAGGTCCAGGTACGCGCCACTTCGTTGCCGCCGGGCGGTGGCGGGGAACGGGTGTCGGTGAACGTCTTCGTGATGACCTGACCGCGTGCATTGAGCGTGAAGGTCGCGGTGCGACCGGGCTCGGTGATCGTCAGCGGAACCCGGAATCCGCTGTCCCAGGTCGTGCCGATCGTGCGCTGCTCCGGTTGCCCCAATGCCTCGATGCGTTGCGTCTCCAGTCCCCGGCTGTCGTAGTCGAAGTCCGTCTGCACGTTGCGGAAATCGGTGACGAGATTGGGATAACCGTTGCTGTCGTAGGTTTCGGTCTTGGTGCGGTGGCCGCAGTAGTCGCAAGGCACATCGAGCGCGCCGAGACGCGCCACGCCGAATTTGACGTCGAAGCCGAAGGCGCGCGCCTGGCCCAGCGGGTCGGTCACTGTCGTGGTGCCATTGGCGTTGAACGCAAAACCGGTGCGGTTGATCGTGCCGCCGACGAACGGGCCGTGTACGGAGAGGTTCGCGCGTCCCGCCGCCGTGTAGCCCCAGCTCGCGTGGCGCTGGAGGTTTTCGTCCTGGATACCGGTCAGCGCGAACGGGCGAGAAGTCCCGCCGGTCTGTCCGCTCTCGTTGTAGAAATAGGTCCGCGTCTTCGGTGTGCCGCTTTCGTCGGGGTAGGTCGCCGAGGTGAGGTTGCCGCCGGTGTGGCCGAACGTGATCGTCATGCCTGCGCCATCGGCCACGCTGGTCAGGAGACCGCCGGTATAGCCGAAAGTCAGCGTACGCCCTTCGCCGTCAGTCACTTTCTGTACCTCGTCGCGCGGGAGATTGCCGCTGTCGATGTAGCTCAGCGTCTGCGTGAAGCCGTCGCGCGTGGTGATCGACGTGAGGCGACCTTCGGCATCGTACTGCTCGACATCGTCGGTGGACGTGGTGACCGTCCAGCCGAGGGCGATCTGCGAGGACTCCTGCCAGATCAGGCGCTCGGTGACGTCGGGCTCGGGTGTCCAGGTGCTGCCGGAGCGGCTGAACTTCAGGATGCGGCCGTCATGGCGATACAGCACCGCGCGGTTGATGGCGCCGCCGCTAGTGGAAGGGAAGGCCACCACGCGCCGGAGATAGATGTGCGACCAACCCGTGCCGATCGGGGTCGGGGTGTTCGAGCCGGTGCGGTTGCTGTTGTAGGTGCGCTCGAAGCGAAGCGGGAACGCGCCCGCTCCGACGAAATCGATCTCGCGCTGGTACTTGTTGCCGGACGCGGAATGAATCGGATTGCTGCCGTTGAAACCGCTTCCGCCGCCGCCACTGAATCCGCCCCCGCACGTTCCGCAGCACTCTCCCGTGCACTTGGGCGGACCGCACTGGCCCGTATCGGCATCGCTGTAGCCGGGGATGTTGCAGGCATCACTCGGGCCGTTCGGGCCGTACACGAGGGTGTCGACGGTTTCGACCGTGACCCAGGTGACCGTGAAGGTTCGCTCGATCACGCCGCGGCAGAAGCGCTCCTCCAACCCCTGTTCGGGACCGACGTTGATGCCGCGGAATCGGTATCGAACCGATGGATTTGTTTCGGCGGCCCGATGGCCGTCCGTGCGCCGCTTCAGCTCGCCGGTGACGCAGGCCTCTTCGGGCGTGCGGTAGTGGGGAAACGCGGAACTGAGACGCGAATCCAGCCAGTAGGTCTCTCCAAAGGCATGGGAGGCGATACTCCCTGCGATCAGAACGATCCAAACCCTCGTCCAGACAGCCATCGTGGCAACCTCCCGAAGTGCATGTTCCTATGCCCCCGTTTCCGGTGCGCATGCCAAGGCATGTCCACCTACTGCTTGGCGAGCATCATCCGCTCCCGCCACAGCGAATACAAGCCACCACGAGTCCGACGCGACGCTCGACGACTTCTCGGCGCAGGGGCCATGACCGTCTAAGGGGAAGCATCCACGGGCAACAAGATCCCCCTACACTCGCGGCCAGAGGCCGCTTCGGCAGCATTAGTGCAAACCCACAAAGCGAGGTCGAACTGCCCGATCCCGCGAACCCGGATACCCACAGCGGAATCCGAATACCCTTTTTTTTGCCATCGCCATGCCGATTCCGACCAACGACCTGCGCCCCATCGTCCAGGCCCTGCAGGGCGGACATCCCCGGGAGGCCGAAGCGCTCGCACGCGCGCGGCTTGCCGCCGGCGTGCACGACCGCTCCGGCCTGACCCTGCTTGCCCTCGCCCTGCAGGCGCAGGATCGCGCCGGCGAAGCCCTCGCCGTGCATGCCGAACTGACCCGCCGGTATCCGCACGAGCCGCTGGAGTGGAACAACTTCGGCACCATGCTGCGCCAATGCGGGCAACTCGAGGATGCCGCGCGCGCCTATCGGCGCGGCCTCGAACTGGCCCCCGGCCATGCCGGCCTGCTGTTGAATGCCGGCCTGCTGGAGAACGAACGCGGCGATCCGGTCGGCGCACTGGAGTGTTTCATGCGCGCGCACGCGGCCGATCCGCGTTCGCTCGAACTGCGCATCCACGCGGCGCTGGCGAACATCCAGTGCGGCGAGGTTCCGCTGGCCCAGGAACTGGTTGGCGGCTGGGCGGCCTGGGAGCCGGTGGCGCCGGAGCATCTGCTCGATCTCGGCTGGGCGCTGGGAATGGTCGGCCAGACCGCCGATGCCGAAGCACTGCTGCGGCGTGCACTGGAGGAGCCGGTCGATGCCGTCTCCGCGCAGGCACGCCTGGCCATGCTGCTCGAACGCAACAACCGTCTCGACGAGGCGCGCGCCCTCGTCGACGGCCTGCCGGCTCCGGCTGCGCAGATGCCGACGGCCCTGCGCAACGACATCGTCAGCGCGCAGGCCGCGCTGGCGATCCGCGAATCCGAGCCCGCCGGTGCACGCGCCCTGCTCGAGGGCATGCTCGCCCAGGCCGATGGCCCGGTGGTGCGCATGAACGTGCTGTTCCTGCTCGCGCGTGCCTGCGACCGCCTCGATGACCGCCGCGCGGCGATGGAGTCCCTCGGCGAGGCCCATCGCCTGCAGACCGCGATCGCCGCCCGCCTGGAACCGGAAATCGCCGTGCCGGGCTACGAGCCGCTGAAGCGTGCCGCGCGTTACCTCGATGCCGCACGCTTCGCGGCCTGGCCACGCCTCGCGCCGGCAGCCGATCCCGCCACGCCGGTGTTCATCGTCGGCTTCCCGCGCTCGGGGACGACCCTGCTCGAACAGGTGCTCGATGCCCATCCGGGGCTCAGTTCGATGGACGAACGCGCCTTCCTGCAGGATCTGATCGAGCACATGCGCTCGGCCTGGGGGCTCGACTATCCGGATGGCCTCGGCGAGCTCGACGCGGCGCGCTGCGACGAGCTGCGCGCGCTGTATGCATCGCGGGTGGCGGCGACCGGCTGCCATCGCCCGGGTACCCGTCTGGTCGACAAGAATCCGCTCAACATCCTGCGCCTGCCGCTGATCATGCGGCTGTTCCCGGATGCGCCGATCATCCTCGCCCTGCGTCATCCCTGCGACGTGATCCTCAGCTGCTACATGCAGAACTTCCGGACCTCGGTGTTCGCCCTGCTGTGCTCGACCCTGGAGACGCTCGCGCGCGGCTACGTCAACGCGATGAACTTCTGGATCCATCACGCCGCGTTCATGCGGCCGAACGCCTGCGTGCTGCGCTACGAGGAACTGATCGGGGATTTCCCCGGCCATGTGCGCCGCCTTGCCGACCTGCTCGGCCTCGACGACGTCGAGCCGATGCTGCGCTACCACGAGCACGCCCGCGGCAAGGGCTACATCAGCACGCCGAGCTACGCGCAGGTCGTGCAGCCGCCCAACCGAAAGGCGGTCGATCGCTGGCGCCGCTATGCTGACGACTTCGCGCCGATCCTGCCGATCCTGGCGCCGCTGCTGGAGCACTGGGGTTATGCCGACTGACCTCGCCGCGCGCCTGCCGGTCGATCTGCTGCGCAGCTACATCCAGGTGTTCGACGACGCTCTGCCGGCGGAGTTCTGCACGCGCCTGATCGACTCGTTCCAGCAGATGCAGCGTTTCCACGTGCGCAACGGCCGTGGCCGGCGCGCCGGCCTCGAGCAGAGCGCGTGGACCGAACTCGACGTCACCCCGCTTTCCGACGCCGGCTTCCAGGCCTTCTTCCACCGCTGCATCATGGATCACTGGCAGCGCTACAACGCGAGGCTTGGCCTCACCATCCCGGTGCCGCCGACGCGGCACTTCGCCGAACTGTGCATCAAGCGCTATGCCGCCGGCGGCGCCGAAGCGTTCCAGCCGCACTTCGATTCGATCAACGAGGCGGCCAGCCGCTATCTGGTCTTCCTCTGGTACCTCAACGACGTGCAGTCCGGCGGCGAGACGCGCTTCTGCGATCTCGGCATCGACGTTTCCGCGCGTCGCGGGCGCCTGCTGATGTTTCCGCCGTACTGGATGTTCCAGCACGCCGGCCTGCCGCCGCAGTCGGAGGACAAGTACATCCTGTCGACCTACATGCTGTTTCCGCCGTCCTCGCCGGCGGCGAAGGAGACGCCATGATCACGGCCGCCGGCGACGCCGTGCGGGCGCATGCGCAGGCCCTGCGCGAGCACCTCGCGGCCGGCGACTTCGCCGGCGCCGAGCAGCGTTGCGCGCGCATCCTCGAACTCGACCCGGCGCATGTCGAGGCACTCAACGTGGCCGCACTGGCCGCGTTGTCGCGCGACCGCCACGATGCGGCCATCGACCTGCTCGAACGTGCGCTGGCGGTGGCCGCCGGCGATGCCGCGACCCTGCGCAACCTCGGCATCGCCCTGCGCAGGGCCGGCCGCATCGGCGCGGCACGCGACATGCTGCGGCGTGCGGTCGATGCCGATCCGCAATCGTTCGTCGCCCGCCTCGATCTCGGCGAGGCCTGCGAGGCACTGGCCGACGGCGACGCCGCGCTCGCGGCATATTTCGGCGCCATCCGCCAGGCCCAGGCCGCCGGTCGCTGGCGCAACGACGCGACCACCGCGCCGGCCCTGCGCGCACGCGTGCGCCATGCGATGCAGGTGGTCGACCGCGGGCGTGCGGCGTGGTTCGAACGGGTGGTCGCACCGCTGCGCGAGCGCTTCGGGCGCGACGAGCTGGTGCGTGTCGAGCACGGACTGGCCATCCATCTCGGCGAGCGCCCGGCGGTGATCGCCGATCCGCGCCAGCAGCCGACCCTGTTCCATCTTCCCGGCCTGCCGGCCACGCCGTGGTTCGAGCGCGCGCTGTTCCCCTGGCATGCGGAACTGGAAGACGCCTTTGCCGGCATCCGCGCCGAGCTCGAGGCCCTGCTGGCCGATGCGTCCGGCTTCGAGCCGTTCCTCGACATCCCGCCCTCGGTCGATGCCGGCGCCTACCTGCAGGGACGCGAGGTTGCGCCGCAGTGGAACGCCTACTTCTTCCATCGCCACGGCGAACGCTTCGAGGCCAACTGTGCACGTTGCCCGCGCACCGCCGCCGCCCTCGATGGACTGCCGCTCGTGCGCATCCGCGCGCATGCGCCGGAGTGCCTGTTCTCGCTGCTGACACCGGGCTCGCACATCATGCCGCACTACGGCGTGACCAATACCCGCATCGTCACCCATCTGCCGTTGATCGTGCCGGAGGATTGCGTCCTGCGCGTCGGCGGCGAAGACCATGTCTGGCAGGAAGGCCGCTGCGTGAGTTTCGACGACACCTTCCTGCATGAAGCGTGGAACCGCAGCACGCGCACGCGCGTGGTCATGCTGATGGATACGTGGAATCCGCACATGAGCGAGGCCGAGAAGATCGCCACCGGCGAGCTGGTCGCCGCGATCGGCGATATCAATCGCGCGGCGATGGCCTGAACCGGCGCTCCGCGGCCGCGCGGACGGCGCGACGTCACCCAGGGGGTCAGGCGGCCGGCGGGGTGGCAGGGGTGGTCTCGCCGCGCATGCGGCCGACCAGTTCGGCGATGCGCTCG
>JRYE01000263.1_pt1 | contig 10215 bp, 5 predicted proteins | sample 235321 | NCBI WGS metagenome assembly JRYE01 (sample SAMN03074214, study PRJNA261473) | activated sludge metagenome | biome: Common Effluent Treatment Plant; feature: Wastewater; material: Activated sludge; isolation source: activated biomass in a lab-scale reactor treating industrial wastewater at... | reverse complement strand
ACCCGCAAGAGCGAGGTGTTCAGCACGGCCGAGGACAACCAGACGGCCGTTGACATCCACATTCTGCAGGGCGAGCGGCCGATGGCCAATGACAACAACGTGCTGGGCGTCTTCCGGCTGGAAGGATTGCCGCCCGCGCCGCGAGGCATCCCGCAGATCGAGGTGACATTCGACATCGACGCCAACGGCATTCTAAACGTGACGGCCAAGGACCGGGCGACCGGCCGCAGCCAGCAGGTGACGATCACTGCCAGCACAAATCTGACCGAGAGCGAGATCCAGCGCATGGTGAAGGAAGCCGAGTCCAACGCGGCCGACGACCAGCGTAGCCGGGAACTGATCGAGGCGCGCAACACGGCCGACCAGGTCATCTATCAGACCGAAAAGAGCCTGGGGTCGATGAACGGCACCGCCCCGGCGGATACGCGACAGAAGCTCGAAGGCCAAATCGCTGACCTGCGTCAGGCGATGCAGGGCGAAGACACCGGTCGCATCCGCAGCCTGACCGAGGCCATTCAGCAGGCGGCCATGGCTCTGGGCGAGGCGATGTATCAGCACCAGTCCCAGCCCGACGCCAACGGCGCGAGCCACGGCGAGGATGAGGATGTCGTCGAGGGCGAATTCGAGGCGGCCTAAATCACAGTTGGGGCGGGTCTGCGACTCAGTCTCTGAGGATACCGGACCGCCTTCATCGTCGAAGGACCGAGGTCCAAGGCCGGGGTGAGATTCATACTCACCCCGGCCGTATTATATACTCCGGATAGCCTCGAGTATCCGGCAACCAAATCAGTCATTCATCACCGACCGGCAAAGTTGTCAGGGAACAGCCACATCCAGTACAGCAGGCAGGAACAGTGAATAAGTTGCTGTCCCGGGTTGGAAGGCAGCGTTGATGATCATATCTTCCGTGATAGTCACCCAAACTGGATTGCTTTTGCTAACAAGGTCGCCGGACCATCCGGCAAAGTAGAACCCTTCGCTCGGGTAAGCCCTCAATTGAACCTCGGTTCCATGACTAAATTCCATCCCCTGCGGGTTTGTGGTCACAGAACCGCCGCCATCCAGAATATAAACCGTCAATGTGTAGGTCTTTGCCTCAAAGTTGGCGGAGATCGTTTTGTCCCCATCCATAACGATAGTCAAAGGATTGGTCAAACCGGTCGCATTACCACTCCAGCCGGTAAAGTTGGAACCTTCCCCAGGCACGGCTGTCAAGGTGACTACCTCGCCATGCAGGTAACCGGATTTTGGAGGATTGATATTAACCCCACCATTGCCGTTCGTCGTGATGGTTAGCTCACGTTCAGGCGCGGTCGTAAATGTGGCCGTCACCTGTGTGTTCTGACCAATTGTAACATTGATTGGGTTACTCGTGCCGGCAACGCTACCGCTCCAATCGCTAAAGAGATGGCCCAGCTCAGGAAATGCCTCCAGTGTTACATTGGCCCCACATTCATACTTTGTCAAATCAGGGTTGGCAGCAACGGAACCGCCACCCTGGGTTATGATTTCCAGGCTACAGTCTTCTACCTTATTGAAGATCGCCGTCACCGTTTTATTACTGTTCATGGTGATAGCGGCCGGATTGTCCGTGCCGGTTAAATCACCACTCCAGCCGGCAAACGCTGAACCGGCCGCAGGTTGGGCGGTCAATTGAACGACATCGCCAAATTGATACGTCGGCCCGGCAGGGTTTCGTTGAACTGAGCCGCTACCGGTGCCGGTGGAATGGATAGTGAGTGTCGGTGCCGTCCGTGGCGAAGCCAATTCCACCTTTACATCACCAAAGATGGCGTCGACATAATGGGCCACCAACAGGACAGAACCACCGGACGGTTCAAATTTACTGCCTGTTCCTTCAATATTCCACACCGTCGGCTCAGCCTCCGTCGACGGCCATACCTTAAAACGATAGGTTGCGGCATTCGCCGGGTTGGCGGCCGACTGAACCTGGACCTTGAAATAGTAGGTTTTCCCAAAGGTAAGCTTTGGGGTCTCTGGCCACGTACCGATCTTGTAATTTTTTGCGCCGACAAGTTGCAAACCTTCGGTTTGCTTTTGCCAACGATACCAGGCTAAGGCTCCCATATTCGACCAGCCTGTATAGGGAGGTTGCTGACCCGGAAGGGCGTAATGGCCGTTCCATCGAGTGAGTATGCCGATGCCGGGGCCATTACCCGCAGAATCAATGCTGTAAATGGTGATGGGCACGGTAACAGTGTAATCCTGCCAGGACATATCGCCGATAGCCAGCAATCGGTCAAAGCCAATAATAGTTGCCTTCACGCCACCGCTTTCGAGCTTCCATTGGCCGTCGACTGGTTGGGCCAGGTCAGTGACCTTACTGGCCGTGCTCCATTTCCATGTATACGTTCCCGACGTCCAGGTTGCACCGGCGGTAGAATAGACGACCGTCACAGGCAGGTCACTAGCGCCACCTGTACTGTCAGCGGCTGAAATGAGAACCGTGTTATCGCCGGGTATAAGCTCGGTGTAGTCGATCTGGATATTAAAGTCGCCCGGTTTAGCCAATCGCGGATTGCTCGGCCACATTTGCAGTGGAATAGCCGGCCCACCATTTAGGGTGTAGTTAAGGGAAGTGATACTCCCTCCAGAGCTAACGTTGCCAAGTATATTGACCCAGGTTTGCGGGACGCTGCGCTTGCCGCCACGTGTACCAAAAATCAGTGGCTGACCATGCCAAACCTGGATTGCCGGCGCATCGGTTGATGCGATTAATACAGGAGAGCTGGAATAATCTCCATTGATATGCGGATCAGTCTGGGCCGCTAACTTATCGCCATTGGCAATACCCATCAAACCCAGAACCAGTATTAATAAAGTAATAATTCTTGCTTCAGAGCGATTTTTCAATGTCACCACCAATAATTCACTTTCTCATTTTTCGCGCAAAATACCATCTGCCCACGCCTGCATCGATTATCAAGCTATTTGACAATAAAATGACAAAAAAACGAAGGCCGACGTTCTCATAAAAACTCTGCTCGTATTCTGCTATGTCAAATACCGGCGGCTGAGGATAATATATCCTCAGCCGCCGGCTCTCATCAATATACCGAATACCTATCCGGCTTTCAGGGTCGCTCTCTCGATGACAATTCAAAGTTCCATGAATTGCCGCACCTCAGCTTCATGCATCCAAAGTGGAGAGCGAGCTTGATTCAACCTGGTCTCTGGATCGTGTGCGGTAAAGCCTTCTCGCCTAACATATCTCACATTAAAGTCGAACGTGAAAATCATCAGGCCGACTATTTTACCCCCATCGGTATGTACACCTTGAATTCATCTTTAACGATTACCTTTGTAAAGGTCGCCGTTACGCTGTAACTACGTGAAATAACGATATTCCCCGACGGGTTAGAACCGGACAAATCACCACTCCAACCGCTAAACACCCATCCCTGTGCAGGTAAGGCTGTTAGAGTAACATTTTGGCCACATGCATATGGGGGTTGCGGATCCAGACCGATAGCCCCCTCGCCAATCACATTAGTCACAATGTCAAATCCATCCATCCCTCCGCCATCTTCCGGATTGATGGGTGATGCGGTGTTGAAGAAATAATCCACGATCGCCGTGTGTGCCGGAGCGGGCATCGGAGTTGTAGCGGTATTGCCGGCAAACACTCCCGTCTTTGATACTGTCAATTCAGCGTCGAAGGCGCCGGCTTGCGTCCAGGCCTCTCCATCATATGAGTAGGCCAAAATCCATTGATCCCCGGGGCGAGTGACCCGCAGATAGGAAGGGGTAGCGCCTGCTATCGCCTTACTGATCCGGGTTTGAGGGACGTTGTTATTAAAGCTGGCCGCATACAAAACGACGCTATTACCATCGTGATGAGTCTCAAACCGCAGGAAGTTAGCGGCGTCTTGCTCAACCAAAACACCCTGCATTTGGTATCGTTGAGTAACTTCAGATTCAAACTTGGCCTCAATCTCAAATGAGGCATCCTGAGTAGGTTGCATCAGGCGAACTGAATTATTGCCGTCCGACCAGATATTATGGGGAATCCCGGCGGGAACGTTAAGCATCACCTGAGTTCCATTTACCTGATACGATCCATCACCAAGCGGGTTTATAAAGGTCCAGAGGTTGGTATTAAGGGTGCAGCTATGGAAGTCATCCGAAATGGGCGAATCGGTATTGACGATCGCAAAGCTGGCGGTAATTTCCTTTGATTTATCCATAACGATAGTGACCGGGTTCGCTATGCCGATTAAATCACCGCTCCACGCCGAGAACTTATAGCCCGGACTCGGCTGCGCAGTTAGCGTAACCAACTCACCGTAGAGATATGACCCCTTATCCGGTTCAACCTTGATGGTTCCGCTGCCGTCGTTGGTGATGTTCAAAGTAGGCTGCTGGGACAAAGATTGCATAACAGCGCCGACAGTAACGTTCCTCGTGATTTCGAAAACCAGCGGATTCTGGTTACCGGAGAAGTTTCCTGTCCAGTTTTTCAACCCAAATCCCTCGTTTCCTTCAATCCGGATTTCAACCCGCTCGCCATATTCATACTCTGTTTTCGAGGGGGTAACGAAGATCGTGCCGTTGGCCGGTTGATTGACATTGACCTTGAATTTTGCGTTCGTAATCGGCTGAACGGTTACATCGCCAAATCGAGCCATCATTTGATGGGCCACCAGGAGGACCGCGCCGGCTTTTGGTTCGCCGGGAAGGCCTCTGGCGCTCAGCAACCAAGGGACGGGTTCATTTGTACCCTGAAGCCAATATTTAAAGCGATAGGTAGCCGACCCGGATGGATTGGATTTAACGCTGAGTTTAAAATTATAGGTCTTATTGAACTCAATCGCGCCGCCACTATCGACGGAGGCAATGGTACCGCCGCCATTGCCGGACAGTTGAAAACTACCCTTTTGTTGTTGATTCCAGTGATGCCAGGCCAGCGCGCCGATCCTGCGCCAGTTGGAATTTGGCTGAGTGGGAACAGGTCCGGCAGTATGGCCTCTCCATCTCGCTATCATGCCGATGCCTGCACCGAATGAGGGTTCTCCCAAATCGCTTGTATTAAGAGACATAACCGTGACAGGCACCGTGGCTTCATAATCAATCCAGCCCATATCACCGATTGCGAAGTTACGGTCAAACCCCGGAAGCGTGTTTTCCAGCCCTCCGTTATTAATGCTCCAAAGACCGTCGACGGGTTGTCCGGCAGAATGCAGGCCAGGGACTGTATTCCACTCAACCTTATAGGGCAACGGGATGATATTGTCGGGGGTGTAATTGACTGTTACTATCCTCGTAATAAAGGAGGCCCCATCGAATGCTTTGATAATAACCTGATTGGGCTCTCCTACTTTGAGATCATCCTTATCGATTTCAACGTTGAAATCACCAGTATTATAAAGGCGAGCCTTAGTAGTTCCGCCAATGGACAAAGGCTTATCCGGCTCACCATTTAAAGAATAAACAAAGGTAGTAATGGGGTTCGGACCGGAAACATTTCCGAGGATGTTGATCCACTCCTGAGGAGTGCCAGGCACGCCGAAGTTTTGTATATCCCCATACCAAACATCGATCGTTAATTGATCGGGAGTGGATGGGCTTGCCGTTTCATCCGAACCCGGCACATAGCTAATGATCGGAAACGGGTATGGGCTACCTTCTCCCACGTAGGGCATGTTTTCCACAGGGCCGGGCTGATCGATGGGGGGCAATGCCGGTCCGATTGGTTCACCCTGGAGATCCGTCTCTGCATGCAAAAGCAAGGGGAAGCTGGTGAGCAACAAGATCGCCGTTGCCAACAATAGTACGCTTTTTAATTGTCTCATTTATTGTTCTTGCTCCTTACCAAATATCTAGACCCTATCGAACCCTGCTTACGACCCCACTTACGGGGCAAGCATGAGATTGACAAGTCTTGGCCATTCCCATAACCTCGTCGCTCAGTCTAACTCATGATTTACCCGAGCATCCAGTTTGAGAGGCCTTTATTAACGGTTATTAAAGTCTGATGGACATTCCAGCGACGGAAAATTTGTTGTATGAGTATCTATCATGCCATCGCCTCACCTGCCATCGCGCGCCTTTTTTGATGGTCGTAGACCGCTCGGCAGCAGACGAGGCCAACGCATATCGAGCTTAAGTGCAACAATAATTAGCTCGTACAACTCGAGGATGAGGGCGCGCTCAAGAATCAAAACCAGGGCAATGTAAATAATTGCTCCCAAACCGATGACCAAAATAAGTGACAAGGCATTAGGCCCCTGGGTCATCACGATAATCGAATCCTTGGACAACGCCACACCCAAGCCCATCAACCCACCCGCCATAAAAAAGGACAGGCTTTGGGTAAAGGTCTTCCATGCGGTTCCGGGAAGTATCTGCTCTACCTGATAAACGTTGAAAAGCATTGCCACCAAACTGGCGATGGATAGGGCGGCCGCCGCTCCAGAAATCCCGTAAGGTTCAGTAAGAATTACCAGGAGCGGTACCATAATTCCCAATAATACGATGCTGGCCGACAGGTTCCTTCTAGGCTGGCCTACTGCCAGAAATATCGGGGAAGAGTTATAAGAAATCGGCTGGAGCAAACCGTATAGCGACAGGATTTGCCACGCGGGGATCATAGCCAGCCACCTTTTGCCCAGCAAAACGGGGACAAGCAATGGTGCCACGATAGCCAGGCCAATTGAGATAGGCACGATCATCAGAAACACCATTTTCGTGCTTTTAAGATATGCCCGAGTCAGCCGCGGGATATCATCCTTCACTCTGGCATAGGAAGGGAACAGCACGTTACCGAATATTGAAGACGTCAACATGGTGGCTATCATGGAGGTGAAGTTATAGGCTTTACCGTATAAGCCGGCTTGGGTCATGCCGAGCGTGCGGCCAACATACCAGGTATCGATCTGATTTTTAATCAGTTTTACTGACGTACTCAATCCACTGACGAGACCGAAGCGCAATGTCCTGCGGAGGACTTCGAAATCCCAACGTTGCGGCTTCAACCATATCCATGGCCTATAGTAAGTCCAAATCAGGACAACCTGCAAAAGCTGCCCCGCAAGGTAACCGATTACCAGGCTCCATACACCAAATCCCGCCCAAGCCAATAAAATCGCGCCACCGGTCGATGTCAGCTCGGCCGGGATCTGGGACAAACCAACTTCCTTAAATCTCAGATCGCGCTGTAGCAGGCCTTGGGGAACAGGAAGCATCGCGCCGACGGTAATATAAACCGACATCCAGCGAATAATTTGTGCCAATTGTTCGCTGCCACCCAGCATTCTGGCAAAGGGATCGGCAAAAATTACAACAAGCACGTTGGCGACAATGCTGGTAGACACATTGATGACAAATGCATAATGGGCTACTTTATTAATATCTTCGTTGGTTTGTACGATAGCCGGCTGCATACCCACATTAGTGAAGATATTCACCATGGTGAACAATATCATGGCCATGCCCACCTGACCGAAATCTGTCGGAGTCAGTAGCCGCGCCAGGATAATTGTGAGGACCATGCCGATAGGTCGCATACCAAACGATATAGCGGCATAGAGCATACTGCCACGTGCAGTCTTTAGTTTGAGGGCGGACAATCGATTATGACTCCAGCCGGGCTTGTTTGCCCGAAATTCAGTGATTTATCCAAGGATATGATAGGCAGGTTTATCTTCGGAGCTAATTATCCAACAATTGCTGATACAAATTGATGTATTGCTGCGAAACTTCAGGCCAGGTTAGGCCATGACGACGATTTCGGGCATCTTCGTAATTATCCTGCAGGAGCGCGCGATCGTTAACGTATCGCAGCATAGCCTCTGCCAGAGATTCAGCCGAGTTTTGCGCAAGCAATCCGGTAACTCCATGCTCAACCAGTTCACGGTTCGGCAAAAAATCGGAGGCAATGATAGGTATACCAAGCGCTCGATACTCGATTATTTTCATCGTCGGATGATACTGCCAATCAAGTGGCACCTCCGGCACATATGCCAGGGCAACATCGTGAGCCAGAATCGCCTGGGGCACCTGGTTATGAGGAACGGAGGGGTGAATGGTCACCAGATCATCAAGTTTCAGCCGGCGAATAAGGTCGGGATAGAAGCCATCAGACCGATCAGACCCTAACAGGGTAATGCAAAACTGGTCGGTTTGCCGGCACATCAGGTCGGCCGCTTCAATGATGCGTTCCAACCGACGGACGCGCCCCAGGCTTCCAATATAAATGAACCTCACCGGTCGATCGGACATCCCGCCATAATCCTGGCTGCGCTCTGCGTTTAGAAACGGCTCGCTGGTCGCCAACGGCACGACTGTGGCCCATCGCCTCCACTCATTGCCTAGCACCTTTTGTGCGCCGGCCTCGTGCAAAAATGTCGTCCGATCAAACGAGAAGCGCGAATCGATCAAACGTGATTTATTCCGCAACCCTGCCAGAGCTTGGCCAATTATTCCCGTGCCGTAAACCTCATTTATTTGTCGCATATCGTGGATAAATTTGGTTTTACCGGGCATTCCAAGTGGCATCAATCGGAACAGGTTATGGGCGTCGATCTGGACGATATCCGGCTCTGTCTCCCGGATAAAACGGCGAACATCCCGAAACAACCTGTATTTCGCCAATCGCCGCCCTATCGTCCCCTGTGCCTTCTCATAGTGTGAATTCTGGACGGCTATTATCTCCTTACCATCATGCCATTGGATCGATTGGTCCTGGCCTGGAGTACCAATCCATACAACATGGCCATGACCGCGCATGATATGTGCCATCTCGGGATAGTCCGGAGGCAGGGGATAATAAAATTGCAGCAAGAGAACATGCATGGTAATCGGCTTCTTTTCGATCAATAATTCAATAAAACCACACCCTATCAATCGTGAAATCGAAATGTTTGAATATGGTGAACAGTTTGGTTCGATTGTCGGGTTAACATTTCTTGACGAGTCTAATAGGCATAGCCATTGGGGTTTTTCTGGTGCCATGTCCAGGCCGTTTCAACGATTTGGCGCAGATCGGGATATTGTCGTCGCCAGCCCAAATCGCGAATGATGGCATCGCTGCCGGCGATTAGGATATCAGGATCACCGGGTCGGCGCCGGCCGACAATAGCCGGGATGGAATGGCCTGTGACCTGACGGGCAGTTTCGATTACTTCCTTCACACTAAAGCCCCGGCCATTGCCGAGGTTATATTTTCGGCTGCCGCTGTCTATCGCGTTCAGGGCCAGAATATGGGCCTCGGCCAAGTCGACGACATGGATATAATCGCGCACGCAGGTGCCGTCCGGTGTGTTGTAATCATCGCCAAAGATAGTGATCTTATCCCTTTGACCTAACGCAACCTGCAAGACAAGCGGTATCAGATGAGTTTCCGGATCATGGTGTTCGCCACGCTCCTCTGTCGCACCACAGGCATTGAAGTAGCGCAGGCACGCGTAACGAAGGCCATATATCCGATCAAACCACCCCAGGTACCTCTCCAGGATATGCTTGGACTCGCCGTATGGGCTGCCGGGAACTATACGTTCGGTCTCATGAATCGGTATGCCCTCCGGATCATCAAATAGATTAGCTGTGGATGACAGGATGAAACGACGAACGCCATGTTCAACGGCGCTCTCCATAAGGTTCAGACCATTGACGACATTATCCCGGAGATAGAGGGACGGTTTCTCCCATGACTCGCCGACTAGCGTATGAGATGCGAAGTGCATAATCCCGTCGGGTTTATGCCGGCCCAGCACCTCATCGACGGCCTCTCTATCGGCCAAATCGCCGCGGATGAAGGTCGCCTCAGGATGAACGGCCATTTCATGCCCCTGATAGAGATTATCGAAAACGATTACCGAAGCCCCATGTTTGATNNATCAGTCTTGAATAGTACGTATTCGAAGTTACGATGCAGCTTAAGGCAAGGGGTTGAGCACGTCGTTCAATGCTTCATGGAGGGTATCGAAAACCATCATCGTGGATCGTTCGGCCGCGGAAAGTAATTGTTCCTGGTCGCGGCCGCGTCCTGTCCGCACCAGAATGGATTGTCTCACCCCCGCGGCCTGTCCGGCCTGGATATCAGTCAGGGCGTCGCCGACCATCACCGAGTTGGATAAATCAAGGTCAAGTTCTTCTGCCGCTTTCAAGAGTAATCCGGGCAACGGCTTTCGGCAATCACAGTCTTCTTGCGGAGCGTGAGGGCACATGTAAATCGCATCGACACGCGCCCCTGCC
>JRYE01002763.1_pt1 | contig 10228 bp, 11 predicted proteins | sample 235321 | NCBI WGS metagenome assembly JRYE01 (sample SAMN03074214, study PRJNA261473) | activated sludge metagenome | biome: Common Effluent Treatment Plant; feature: Wastewater; material: Activated sludge; isolation source: activated biomass in a lab-scale reactor treating industrial wastewater at... | reverse complement strand
GAGCTGCGGCTGAAGGAGGCCGACCGCATTGCTGCACGCGAGAAGCTGAAGGAGACCGAGCGCAAGTTGTCGGGGCTCATCTTCGAGCGCGGCGTGGACGAGCGCAGCTTCGGCAACATCCGGCACGAAGGCGACTGGGCCTTGTTCGGCGGGCACGGCACCCAGGCGATGAAGAAGCGCCTCGGTGTGCCCGATAACCGACCGCTGGCCGATTTCCTGCCCACGCTCACCATCAAGGCCAAGGACTTCGCCACCGAGCTCACCAGCCACAATGTGCAGGAGAAGGACCTGAAAGGCGNNGAAGCGCGGCGTGAAGCCCGAAGACCTACCGCCCGCCGAGGATGTAGAGAAGGTGAAGCGGCGCCTGAGCAGCGAGCAGAAGCAGGCACTCACGCCTGCGAAGAAGGGGAAGCCGAAGAAATAGGATCGCTCAAAAAGATCCTTCGCATTCCGACCATCCTACCCCTTGCTCTCCCTCGGATCCACGCTCCTCGGATAGGTGCGCTCTTCCTGGATCCTTCCATTGACCCCGTGGATGTACACCGAAGCGTTCCCGACGTTCTTCGCCATGTCGATCGTAGCCTGTTGGGTCTCGGCTTTCGTATCGCGCACGACCGATGCGCGTTCTGCACCTTCCAACTTGCCCTGCCAAGTCCCGTCGGGCCTACGGGTTATATGATACTTGTTCTTCATCCTTTGCCCGATCGCCGGATTTGTCGTCGATCGGCCGCCCGATAAGGTAAGTACTGCTCAACCGTGTCTGTGCGATCAGTTTTCCACGATCGTGCCTGCGCGTTGTTCGATCATCAACCGCATGTTCCCCATCTTCGCACAAGATCACTCATTGCGCGAGAGCTTTTCATGCCCACATTGAACTGGATCGGCAAGGACGCCGTCATCGACCACCACCTCAAGGTCCCTTTCCACCTGCTGCGCGACGTGCCCGAACTGGCCTGCGGCGAGCCCGGCAGCGGCAACCTCATCGTGGAGGGCGACAACCTCGTAGCGCTCAAAGCCCTGCTGCCCTACTACGCAGGCCAGGTCAAATGCATCTACATCGATCCGCCATACAACACAGGCAACGAGAAGTGGATCTACAACGACAACGTGAACAGCCCGATCATCCGCGAATGGTTGGGCAAGGTGGTGGGGCCTGAAGGTGATACCCTGGACCGCCACGACCGCTGGTTGTGCATGATGTATCCGAGGCTCGCAATACTCCGTGAATTCTTAGCGCCAGATGGTGTCATATTCGTGTCCATCGACGATCATGCGCTGCCATATCTGAGAATGCTGATGGACGACCTTTTTCCGCACCCCCAGGCGAAGAATCGACTGGCTTGTATGGTCTGGCAAACCGACGGCAACTCGGACAATCAAGGCAAGATTAAGTACGTCCACGAATACATCTTGGCATACTCGAAGCGCTTTGAAGCTTTTCCACTCCCACCTGTAATTGACCCGAACATCAGTGGAACCAGCAAACTCTACAAGCCAGAGATCCAGAACACGATTGTGAAGAATGGCGTGAAAAATCCACCTGCAGAATTGCACCTGATAGCGGGCTTTCCAGCCAGTTTTGAGGAAGGTGTAATTCCAGCGAGAAAAAACAAGTGGCCCCACTATGAACACGACCTTATCGTCAAGGACAGCAAGCTCGTAACCCCAGCTGTAGCTTGGAGCGGTTGGAGTTCTAATGGACTCTGTGAGGAGTTCATGGCTACCGGCTTCAATGATGTGCTTGATAGTAAAGGGCAGAGTTCGCGGTTCGTCCTTACCAAGACCGGTGCGATTGAAGTGATAAAGACCCGCTCGAAGGAGCAGAGCCATGTGATGTCTGTTATCCGCGAGGTCGGGTCAACACAAAACACGAGCAACATGCTGGCCGAGATGGGTATCAAGTTTTCTTTCCCAAAGCCTTTAGGCCTTATAGAGTACCTTATTTCAATGGTAGCTGATAAGAACGCTTTGGTCCTTGATTCGTTCGCGGGTTCCGGAACCACTGGCCATGCCGTTCTGCAGCTGAACAAGAAGGATGGTGGTAGACGTCGGTTCATACTCACACAGATTCCGCATGAAACCGATGAACAGCGAACAAATGGAANNAACAAATGGTACAAGTATCGCGCGCGACCTAACTGCTAAGCGGGTTGGCACTGTTGTGAAAGGCTACACGACTACAAAGGGGCAAAAAGCCGACGGCCTTGGAGGCGGGTTCAGATTCTGTCAACTAGAATCTTCGCTCTTCACCGAAGACGGCAAGATCCGCGACAGCGTCACCTTCACCGACCTGGCGCGGCATGTGTTCTTCACCGAGACCGGCGAGCCCCTGCCCAACGATGAGGTGAAGCGCTCGCCCTTCCTCGGCGCGGTGCGCGGGGTGGGTGTTTATCTGCTGTTCAACGGCATACTCGGCGACAAGAGCGCCAACGGCGGCAACATCCTTACGCGTAAGATCCTCGCGGAGCTTCCGCCCTGCGATGGCCACAAGGTGATCTACTGCGCGGGCTGTTTGCTCGGCAAGGAGCGCTTGCAGGCCGAACGCATCACCGTGAAGCAAACCCCGTACGAGATCAAAGTGTCATGATCCAGTTGAAGGACTATCAGGAACGGGTGTTGGAAACCTTGCAGAAGTATCTGAAGGATGTTTCACGCACGGGCAACCCGGCAATGGCATTTCAGGATCACCAACACGGCATTGGTGCCCGCATCCAGCAATACGTCCCGGTGCAGGCGGCTGGCCTTTCGAACAGCATGCCCTACGTGTGCTTGCGCGTGCCCACCGGCGGAGGCAAGACCTTGCTGGCCTGCCATGCAGCGGGTATCGCGCAAAGCGAACTGCTGCAGGCGGACCATTCTGTGGTGCTTTGGCTGGTGCCCAGCAACACCATATTGGACCAAACGGTGGACGCCTTGCGGGACAAGCGCCATCCGTATTGCCGGGCGTTGGAAATGGCCTGCGGTCCGGTATCCGTTTACGGCATCGGCGAAGCGCTGAACCTGAGCCGGGCGGCGATGGTGGGCCAAACGGTGGTGATCGTCTGCACCATCCAATCCTTCCGCGTGGAGAAGACCGAGGGCCGCAAGGTCTATGAGCAGGCGGGCGTGTTTGATGAGCATTTGCAGCACGTGTCTGCGGACCGCATCGCCGACCTGGAACCCGGCGCGGACGGCAAACCAAAACGCTCGTTGGCGAACGTGCTGCGCCTGCACCGCCCCACGGTGATCGTGGACGAGGCACACAACGCGCGCACCGAGCTCAGCTTCACCACCCTGGGCCAGGTGATGCCCTCGTGCATCATCGAATTCACCGCCACGCCGGACCGCAGGAAGCACCCGAGCAACGTGCTGCACCACGTGAGCGCCGCAGAACTGAAAGCGGCGGACATGGTGAAGCTGCCCTTGCGCGTGATCACGCGGCACCCCAGCCAGAAGGACCAATTGCTTTCCGAAGCACTCACCTTGCGCGCCGACCTGGAAAAGATCGCCATCGCCGAAAGCCAGGAGACGGGCGAATACCTGCGGCCCATCCTGCTGATCCAAGCCGAACGCGTGGACGCCTGCGAACCTTTGCGTGAACGCATCATTTCGGAGTTCACCGAATTCGGCCTCACGAAAGAAGAAGTGCGCATCAGCGTGGGCAAGTTGGACGAGCTGAAGGACGAGAAGGCCATCAGCACGCCCAAGAGTAAGGTGCGCGTGATCATCACCGTGGAAAAGCTGCGCGAAGGCTGGGACTGTCCCTTCGCCTACGTGCTGTGCAGCCTGAAGGAAACACGCTCGGCCACGGCCATCGAACAGTTGGTGGGCCGCATCCTCCGCCTGCCGAACGCCACACCGAAGCGGCACCCGGACCTCAACTGCGCGTATGCCTTCTCGCTTTCCAACTCCATGCCCGAAGTGCTGAACGAATTGCGTGAAGCGCTGGAGAGCAACGGCTTCACGCGGGCGGAAGCGGAACGCATCATCCTTCCCACGTCCAGCGGCATCACCCTCGGCCAACAACCGGAAAGCGTAACACTGGACCCCGCGACGGAGATCGACGTACCGCGCACCGAAGCGGTGGTGAAGAAGCTCGGCGGCAAAGTGCGCTTCAACCCGTCCAAGGGCGAAATCACCGTGATGGTGCCCTTGAGCACCGAGGAAACCGCCGAACTGGAAAGCTGCGCCACCACCGACCAAGCGAAGAACGCGATCACCGAAGCAGCGGAACGCGTGAAGGAAGCGGACGAGGCCTTTGGCGGCTCCGGCGAAACGCGCCCTCCATCACCCTACCAATTGCAGTTGCCGTTCCGCGTGCCGATCCTTTGCGTGAAGGAAGGCGACCATTACTTCGAGTTCGAGAGCACGCACCTGCTGGAGCATCCGTGGAAACTGAGCGAGAAGGATGCTTCGCTCGCTGCCGGCTATGACCCGACCAAGAAGCCGCAAGCCAAGAGCGGCAGCATCGACTTCGACAAGGACAGCAAGGTGGAGTTGATCAGCGAGCCTTCCGGCGCGGATGATTTCGTTGGTCGGCTGCACAAGCAGGTATCCGCATTGAGCGGCCCGGTCTCGATGACCGTGGAACAATTGGTCGTGTGGCTGGACCGGCGCATCGATCACCAGGACATTCCCTACGCCGAATCAGCCGCATACCTGAACAAGGCGGTGCGCGGTCTCATGGCGAAGCACGGCATCGGAGACGTGAGCGTGTTGGCCTTGGACCGCTTCCGCCTGTGCGATGAGATCGAAGCGGCGATCGACCGCCATCGTGTGAGTGAGCGCCTGCAAGCCTTCCAAGGCTTTCTATTACCGAATTCCGAGCTGGCGGTTGATGATTCCCGCATGCTCGACTTCAGCACCATCAGCTACGAACCAAGCTGGCTCTATGCCGGTGGTCATGTGTTCCACAAGCACTACTTCGGCCCCAAGCCCGGCGAGTTGGAAGAGCGCACGCAACAAGGCAACGAACTGAAGGAAGAGTTCAAGTGCGCCTGCTGGCTCGATGCGCATGCCAAGGTGAAGTACTGGTTCCGCAACCTCGACCGCCGCCGCACTTCGTTCCGTCTTCAAACTTCCACCGACTTCTTCTACCCGGATTTCGTGTGCATGCTGGAGGATGGGCGCGTGCTGGTGGTGGAGTACAAGGGCGCCCACATCTACGACAACGCCGACAGCAAGGAGAAGCGGGCGGTGGGTGCTGTTTGGGCGGCGCGGAGCGGAGGCAAGGCGCTGTTCAGCATGCCGACGAAGTTGCAGTTCGCAGAGGTGGAGGCGGTGATGGGGTAGGTGGCCATGGCCAAACAACGATCCAACCCCAAGCAGGATGCATTCCACCGGCTCCTGGCCCGTATGGAACAGAAGGACTCCCTTTTCACGATGGAGGACATCGCCACGAACACAGGATCGCCCTTCATCCGTATTTGCAACACGGACGCGGGGAAATCTCCTATCCTTGCCTTGCGTTCGCCCAATATGGCCTGCCACACTGCATGACCCCCTTCTCCCAAAACTCCATCAAAGGCCGCGTGGCCGAGACCATCATCCAGGAGCTTTTCCTGGCCCACGAGTTCAACGTGTTCCACTACGGCATGGAGCGCAGCATACCGGGCATCGCCCAGCTGACGCGCAAGACCAACGGCCCGGTGAACGACCGCATCCGCAGCATGCCGGATTTCGTGGTGCAGGACCCGCGCAACCACCGCTTGCACTTCGTGGAGGTGAAGTACCGCGCCAGCGGCCAGTTCAGCATCGAAGACATCAAGGGCGAATATCCGTGGCCGCATGCCTTCTTCATCGTGGTGAGCAAGGAGCACATCAAATGCCTCACCTACAAGCAGCTCGCGGCGGGCAAGGCCATCACGCCGGCATGCAACAACCTGCTGATCAAACGCAAGGACCTCGACCTGGACCGCAAGCTGATCGTGGCCTATGGGCGGATGGCGAAGAAATTCTTTGCGGGGGTGTGAGGGGAAGCCGTCGGCAAGTCAAACTTCCGTCCGGCACCGGTTCTATGCAATCCAACAACCGGGTTTCTGCGCCAGACGGGAGTCTGGCTTACCACGTTGTTGGATCATGCGCCAGACGGGAGTCTGGCTTACCCGGCTGTTGGATTACTTCTACCCCTCTTTCCCCGCCCCGGCCGAAGACCACCGCCAATCCTCCGCCCTTTTCACCAACCCCGCCTTCACCGGGTTGTTGTGGATGTAGCTCACTACAGTTTCGAAGTGCCCATTGTCGCGGATGTACCGGTCGAAATATTCGCGGTGCCAAACGGGCGGTAAGCCAGACTCCAGTCTGCCACGTACACCCGGCTCCTGCCCGGCGAGTACACCCCTTGGCACCGTACCCATCCCTTGTTCCTTCAAGTAGATGTTGATCCTCCGCGCCGTGAACTTCTTCCACGAACCTATGATGCTGCCCATCGTCCAACCTTCCGCAACTTGGAAAAGGACATGCACATGGTTCGGCATCACGCACCAGGCATGCAGCGTATAGCGCTCGCCATGGAAGTGCAGAATGGTCTGCTGCACCAGTTCGCCCACTTCCGGAATACGCAGCACGCAACTGCCAATGCCCGCATCCAGGTATGCCGCAACCCGCTTTTCCTTCTCTGTGTCACGAAGCGATGGCGGAATACGTTCCAGTTCCGCGGCCATCTTCTCCACCACTTCCCTCGGCAGGCTGTCGGCCAAATGGAACGTAACGTGCTGGATCAGACGAGGGCTTTCCACATGCGGGTGGTAGCCCCGATCCCTCCAGACCGGATCACCGGAGTTTCCGGCTGCCTTCAGCCCTTTGCCCAAGCGGCCATAGCCGGGTGCCTTCTTCTCCATCAGTCTTCGGGCCGATGGCCTGGCATCCCCACCAGTTCCCGATATATCGGAATCATCGTCCATTTCCTCTGTCATCACGCACCGATCCGGGCAGTAGCCCAAAGTAGCACACAACGGGTTTTCTCGCCGGACTGGAGTCCGGCAGCACCCAGTGTGTGCTACTTTGCAAAGAGGAACAGGTGCGATGAATTGAGTGCTCACCGGGCTTAGGCCCATGCATCCAGGCCAACCCGCGCCAGCAGCCCGATGCCAATGGTCACCCCGAAGCTGAGCAGCGTGCCGATCAGCACGTACTCGGTGCGCATGCGGTCGGGGCTGTTTCGCAGATCGCCGAAGCGGAACACGCTCTTGGCGGCAAGCACGAAGCCCACGGCCTCCAAGTGCCCCACCAGGATGAACAACAGCACCAACGTCCGCTCCAGGATGCCGATCCACAGGCCAGCGTTGGGCAGGTTGTCCGCTTGATCGCCCAAATGCGCGGTCCAACGCTTGGTGAAGATGGCGATGAAGAAGGCCGTGGGGCGCATCACCAGCAGCGCCGCCAGCAGCACCAGCAGGATGCGGGGATCGGTGAGAAGCTCACCCGGCGCGGCCATTCCTTCCGGGCGCACCACCCACCACCAGGCGGCCACCAGCACGGCGGCATGCAGCATTTGGTCCAGCACGAACCACTTGGTGTCCGCACCGTTCCGGTAGGATTTGAAAACATCGATGGCCACGTGCGCAAGGGCCACCAGCAAGGCCGGGAACCATCCCTGCAGGTCGCCGATGGCCAACAGCACCAACAGCCCATGCACCGCGCCATGCCACCACAAGCCGGGTGAGCGGAGGTGCCGCGCCTTGCGGTCCTCCACCCAGCGGCGCGGTTGCAGCAGGAAATCGCCGATCACATGCGCGATGAACAGGCGCAGCAGCACGTCCACGCCGGGGATCATTGGGCCAGGTGTTGCGCGATGCGGTCCGCATAGCGGTGCAGCGCGGCATTGACGGCATCCAGGCCGGCAGCGGCCATGCGCTTGTGTACTGCGGGCTGCGAGATGCCCAGCTTCGCCGAGATCTCCACCTGGTTGAGGCCCTTGGACAGATGGAGGAACATGGCCTGTGCCGATGCTGCGGACCAAGAGCCCACCAACGTATCCAGCAGTTTCCCAGTGGCCGCGAACTCCTTGTCCACATCCTCCCAGGGCGTGCTGATGGCCAACCGCCCGCCGGTGCGCGCCAGGGCATCCAGCTCCCGGCCCGAGGCACGGAAGGCCTCCCCGTCGGATTCGATCACCTTGGCCGACCGGAAGGACACCGTGCCGATGCCGATGGAGATGCGCGCATCCGGCAGGCTTGCCAATGCGCTTGCTGCACGGGCAGGCCCTTTGGGCTTTCCCTTGGAAACCGATTTCGGCACAGCCAAAAAACCCTGGCGCAGCCGGGCACGGACCAATAGCGCCGCATGCAGGGCCTGCACCGGGTCCATCACGCCTTGGAAGCTGTCGCCGCGGTACACCTCGAACGGCCGCACCAGCCCCCCGCCCTTCCTGGACAGGGCCGCGAACGCTTCGAGCATCGCCTTGCGCAATTGCGCCCTGCTCCCCACGGACGTACTGCCCACAATATCCCCGGTGAGCACGGCTACCGATCGTTGAGCCATGGGCCGAATGTAGCTGAAATAACCTCCATTCGTTATATGGGCACAAAATAACCTTCTGTGGTTATATCTACCCCCTATAACCTTCCCTCCGCCATGGATGCCGTCGCGCCATTTTCCTGTACCTTGCCTTCATGAACCGCCTCACCTTCCTCCGCAACCTGCTCGGCTCTGCTGCCCTGCTCACGCTGCCGCCGCGCGAGCTCCTCGCCCAGCACCAGCCCGGCCTGCTGGACTGGACCGAAGAATGCGAGCTGCTCCACGCCTGGGACGGCTACGTGAAGGGCTTCCGCTTTCACGATGGGCCCAAGGTGCTGGCGCAGATCAAGGACGAAGATGACCTGGACCTGGTGCGCGAGTACGACAGCGAGCACGACCCCGATGCCGTGGCCGTGTACTGGCAAGGGCAAAAGCTGGGCTACCTGCCCATGATGGAGAACCGCACGCTGGCCAACCTGATCGACCACGGCATGAAGCTCTCCGCCTACGTGATCTATACCCAGCCCGATGAGGACCCGTGGGTGCAGTGCTTCATCGGCGTGCAATTGATCGTGCCCTCCAACCCTTCCTTCCAGCGCTACATCGATGCGTACATGGAGCGGCCCGATGCGGGGTACAAGAGGCACAGGCATTATGGGGGGGAGGGATAGGTGTTGGTTGTCAGTTGTCAGTTGTTTGTCAGTTGTCAGTTGTTGGTTGTCAGTTGTCAGTGTCAGATGATCGAGCCACCGCCTGACAACTAATAACTGACAACGGACAACTCTCTGCCCAAGGCTACTTTCGCCCACCCATGCTACCCGCCAAGCTCGACCTTTCCCCTTTGCGCCGCTCCCTCACCGCCCTGCGGAAGGTGACGCGCATGGACCTTGAGGACGAGGTGGTGCGCGATGCCGCCATCAAGCGGTTCGAGTTCACGTACGAGATTGCGTGGAAGATGATGAAACGTCATTTGGAATGGGCCGGACAGAGCGGATTGTCGGCCTTGCCGAGGCGTGAATTGTTTCGATTGGCCGCACGATCTTCCCTGATCGAAGACCCCGCGCGCTGGTTCACTTACCACGATGGCAGGAACCTAACCAGCCACACCTACGATGAGGCCAACGCACGCCAAGTGGTGGCCTTGCTGAAGGACTTCGTCAAGGACACCAACAAGCTGCTCACTGCGTTGAAGGAATACCATGCTTGACCTTGCTGCCGATCAACTCGCCATGGTACGCGCCATCCTTGCGCAGCACGTGCCCGGTGCCAAGGTGTGGGCCTTCGGCAGCCGTGTACTGGGCACCGCCCAAAAATTCAGCGACCTCGATCTGGCCATCGAGGACAAGCAGGAGCTTCCCTTGGACACCAAGGGCAACCTGCGCCATGCCTTCATGGAAAGCGACCTGCCCATCAGCGTGGACATCCTGGACATGCGCACGGTGAAGCAGCCCTTCAAGCGCATCGTGGAGGGGCAGCGGGTGGCGTTGTGATGGGGATCCGTTGTTAGTTGCCAGTTGCCCGTTGTTCGTGGCACCGCCTGACAACTAACAACTGACAACTGACAACTGCGTCCTTGCCTATCTTTCACCCACTCTCCCACCCATGAACAAATTCCTCCGCGCCCTCATCGCCGGCTACGGCGCCAAGAAGCTGGGCGGCGGTTGCGTCAGCACCGTGGTGATCTTCCTTATCCTGTATTGGCTGTTGGGGACGTGCAATTGATCACAGGATGGAAGTATGCTTTGTTTCAGGTTTCCATTTCAGCTTTCAGCTTCCCACTTTCACATTTCAG
>JRYE01005900.1_pt1 | contig 10245 bp, 11 predicted proteins | sample 235321 | NCBI WGS metagenome assembly JRYE01 (sample SAMN03074214, study PRJNA261473) | activated sludge metagenome | biome: Common Effluent Treatment Plant; feature: Wastewater; material: Activated sludge; isolation source: activated biomass in a lab-scale reactor treating industrial wastewater at... | reverse complement strand
GCGAACCGCTCGAAGACCTTGAAGAAGGCTTCGGCAGCGTCCTTCGAGAACCCGGCGAGTGCTGCGACCTCGGCCGCCATGGCCGCCTTGGTCGCCGTGGACTGGCGGGGGTGATCCCGCATCGTCTGCTCGTAACCGCGGATGGCAGCCTCGTACGTCGTGATCGAGTAGGTGATGCCGTCGCAGCGCTTGCCCTTGCCGGATGCACATTCCTTGGCGGCTTTGTCGCGGAGCCCTTTGACGGTCTCCTCGGCTTCGCCCTTCATGCGGGCCGCGTCGTCATACAGCGCATTGGCCTGCTCGACCGAGATCTTGTGCGCTTCCGCGCCTTCGCCCTGACGGCCGACAGAAGAATAGAGTGTGAAGGCCGTGCCGAGCAGGAAGGCGACGGAGAACCCTGCCGCGGCGCCGAGCCGGCGGACGCCCGCCACCTTGGCCAGATGGCCGGCCGCGATGGTGAGCCCGACGACGAGCGGCACCAGAGCGTGATCGAGGGTCCAGTTCCCGGAATGCATCGGTTCCCAGAGCAGGATGGCCATGGCGCCAATGGAGGCAAACGTACCGGCAGCGATTGCGAGACCGGTGCCCGGGGTGTTAGTCTTTGTCATGTCTGATTTCCTTTTCCGAAGGGTTTTGGACAAGCCCCCAGGCCGTTGGCGCGGTTTCTGGGGGCGACTTTTTGAGAATAGTGCCAAAGTCACCTGTTTGCAATCATAAAAGGTGTCTAAGTCACTTTTTTATTGACGCTGTGGTGCCTTTGGCACTAGATGCATCATATGGCGGATGCATCAAAAGCGGCCGGCGCCGCGTTAGAGGCGCGTTTCGAGGCCCTTCTCGGAGGGCACGGCACCACGGCGCGCCTCGCGCGCGCGCTCGATCGGCACCCATCGCAACTGCATCGGATTTGGGCTGGTAAACGCCCTGTCACGCCGGAACTGCTTGCGTTCGCGGAGCTTCTGGAGAAACTCCCAGAGGATCAGTGGCCCGACCGGTGGCGCAAATGACCGAACCTGACAACATCGTCCTGACCTACCTGCGCCGGATCGACGAGAAGCTCGACCGCGTCATTGACGACGTGCACGATTTGAAAGTGCGCATGTCCCATGTCGAGGAAGCGATTGGCGGCATTAACCGGCGCATCGACCGGGTGGAACTCCGCCTTGAGCGCATCGAAAGACGGCTCGACCTCGTGGAAGCCACCTGACTGTGTCTCTCAGACTCTTGACGACGCGCGCGAAGCGGCATTTTACCTTTGAGACGCAGGACGGCTCCCGGAGCCGGGGTATGTGGCAGACGACATCCTGCGGTGGCTCCCCGAAATGGGTATGAGCCGACCGCCCTTCATATGCCCAAAATGATGACGGAGCGCCCACGCTTTACAAAGCGGCGCTCCGTTTTCCGTTGGGAACGGTACGCAGCCCGAACGTGAAAACCAATCTACGCCCGATCCTCTGAACAGGGTATGAACATGGCCGCCATCTCCGCCGAAGCCGCCGCTCAGAGCGCCATCTCCAAGGTCGTCACCTGGGGCAAGCGCCTCGGTTTCCTTGCTCTCGTCGCCTTCATCCTCCTCAGCCTCGCCAAGCTGTTCGGCTTCAACCTCTGGCCGGTCCAGTCCATGGGGCCACAGGAGTTCGGNNCTCATCACGCTCGATCCCGGCACGAGCCCCGAAGCTGCAGCCCACAAGATCGCCCAGACCTTCAAGGTCAAGGCGGAGAACCAGCCGAGTGAGCAGGCCCTTCGCAAGCTCACCGAATAGTCCTGCAACCCCAGTCCTGCGTATCTATTTGGAGTCCCGCTTATGAAGCCGAACACCTCAGAGGTAGATAGGCTTAAATCGCTTCGGTGCGCAGCCACAGAATGTTTCGGTGACTATGCTCGAACAGAAGGGGGTCGGCTATGACCCTCACCCCCAAACAGGAAGCCTTCGCGAAAGCCTATGTAGAAACCGGAAACGGTTCCGAGGCGTATCGCAGGGCTTATGACGTTGAAAACATGAAGCCTTCAACGGTGAACCGGAAGGCCGTCGAATTGCTCGAGAACGGCAAGATCACGGCACGACTCGACCAACTGCAGCAGCGCGCCCAGAAACGCCACGACATCACGATCGACACCCTGACCGAAATGCTCAAGGCGGACCGCGAGCTCGCCCGGGAACTTGAACAGTCCAGCGCCGCGGTCTCCGCCGTCATGGGCCTCGCCAAGATCCACGGCCTGATCCTCGACAAGGCCCAGATCTCAGGAGACGAGAACAATCCGATCGTGACGCGCGTTGAGCTCGTCGCTCCGGAGTATGGCCACAGCTCGCATTGAGCTCCCGCCGAAGCTTCTGCCGGTCTTCACGGGTGAGGCGGACGTAAGAGGAGCTTGGGGCGGTCGCGGATCGGGCAAAACCCGGTCCTTCGCCAAGATGACCGCGGTCCGCGCGTACATGTGGGACATGGCCAACAGGCGGGGGATCATCCTCTGCGGCCGTCAGTTCATGAACTCGCTCGACGATTCCTCGATGGAGGAGGTCAAGGCTGCGATCCGGTCAGAGCCCTGGCTGCTCGCGCACTTCGACATCGGCGAGAAGTACATCCGGACCAAGAGCGGGCGGATCTCGTACAAGTTCGCCGGCCTCGATCGGTCTCTGGATAGCATCAAGTCGAAATCTCGCATCCTGTTGTGCTGGGTCGACGAGGCGGAGCCGGTCACCGAAGAAGCCTGGGTCAAGCTGATCCCGACGCTCCGCGAAGAGGACAGCGAGCTTTGGGTCACCTGGAACCCCGAGAGCAAGCGCAGTGCGACGCACAAGCGGCTTCGGGAGGGCCGGCCGGATCCTCGGGTGAAGGTCGTCGAGATCAATTGGCGGGATAACCCGTGGTTTCCGGATGTGCTCGAGCGCACTCGCCAGCGCGACAAGACGGATCGGCTGGACAAGTACGATCACATCTGGGAAGGCGCCTTTGCGACCGTTTTCGACGGCGCCTATTACGTCAAGGAGCTCATCGAGGCCCGGGACCAGCGCCGCATCGGCAAGGTCGCTGCCGACCCGCAGCTTCCCGTGCACACGGCTTGGGACCTCGGGATCGGTGACTCGACGGCGATCTGGTTCTTCCAGGTCATCGGCTCCGAGGTCCGCGTCATCGATTTCTATGAGAACCACGGTGTCGGCCTTCCTCACTATGCCGGTGTGCTGAAGGCCAAGGGCTACACCTACGCGACCGATTGGGTTCCCCACGACGCCAAAGTGAAAGAACTCGGCACCGGACGAACCCGCGTTGAAACTTTGAGGGAATTGGGTCGGAACCCGCGTCTGGTGCCCGACCACAAGGTCATGGACGGTATCAACGCGGTCCGCGAGACGCTGAAGCGCTGCTGGTTCGACGAAGCGCGCACGGAATACGGTCTCGACGCCTTGCGTCAGTATCGCAGCGAGTACGACGAGAAGGCTTTGGTGTTCGACGATAAGCCGCTCCACGACTGGACGAGCCACGCCGCCGACGCGTTCCGGTATCTGGCGATGGCCTGGAAGGAAATGACGCCGGCTGCTCCGAAGCCGCCCCCGAAAGACCACCACGTGCTCGAGGTCAAGGACGGCGTTCTCACCTCGAACATGTCCGTCATGGAAATCATCAACATGAAGAAGCGGAAGCGCGAGGCCAATGGCTGACCTAACTGCACGGCAGCTCTGGTGCCTGTTTGCCTCGATCCGCAGCTCGTATCGGGCAGCGTTGCGGCGAAACGGGGAGATGACGCCCGAATATCTGGCCCACGCTGCGGCGAATGAAGTCGAGCGCTTTGCGGAGATGAAGCGCCGTGGCTGAGGAATCCCGCCAGCAGATCGACACCGAGGCCAAGACCCTCGCGGAGGGCGTGACCGAGTGCGAGCTGTGGCTGCGCAAGATTGAGGCCCGGAAGAAGGACGAGCAGGACTGGCGCAAGGACGCCCAGACCGCGATCAAGATCTACGAGAGCGAGGATATGGACGTCACGACGTTCAACGTCCTCTACGCCAACGGCCAGACGCTTCTACCGGCGCTCTACAACTCGCAGCCGGTGCCGGACATCCGCCGGCGCTACGGCGATGCCGATCCGGTCGCAAAGCAGGTCGTCGACCTCTGCGAGCGGGCGCTTAACTACAACTTCGACCAGTTCGACTTCGACACCGAGATGGAATCCTTCATCCGCGACAGCTACGTCACCGGCCGCGGTGTGCTCCGTCTCCGCTTCGTGCCCCACGAGAACGGCCACAAGGACACCTCGGTCGAGCGGGTGAAGTGGGACAAGTTCATCCAGGGCCCGGCGCTCTCCTGGGCCAGGATGCCGTGGATTGTCTTCGAGCACGATCTGACCCGCGACGAGCTCGTCCGGCTCAACAAGGAGATCGGCTCCAAGATCGAGCTCAGCGACGGCGACACGTCCAAGGACGGCGCCAAGAAGGACGTGAACGAGGCCGGCATCAAGCGCACGGCCCGCACCTACGAGATCTGGGACAGGGACAATCGCGAGGTCCTGTTCATCTGCGAGAAGCACAAGGAGAAGCCGCTTCTCAAGATCAAGGACCCTCTCAAGCTGCCGGGCTTCTTCCCCGCGTTCCGCCCGCTGCTGCCAGCGAGCCGCGTGTCCAGCATGACGCCGCTCGTGCCCTACAACGCCTTCCGCAAGCAGGCGGAGGAGCTGAACGACATCACGGCCCGCATCAAGAAGCTGGTCAAGCAGCTCAAGGTCCGCGGCCTTGCAGACCCTGCGCTGTCGGGCGATTTCGAGGCGCTCAAGACCTGCGACGACGGGCAGTTCGTGGCCGCGGGTGATGGCGCGACCGCGTTCCAGGCCGGTGCCGGCGGGCTCGAGAAGTCGGTCTGGGTCTGGCCCATGGAGCCGACCGTCGCCGCGCTCCAGCAGCTCTACCTGCAGCGTGACCAGGTGAAAGCCGTTGTCGACCAGATTTCCGGCGTGGGCGACATCATGCGGGGGCAGGTCGATCCCCGCGAGAAGCTCGGGCAGTCGCAGATCAAGCAGCAACAGGGCTCGATCCGCATCACCAAGTGGCAGAACGAGATCGGCGCGCTGTGCCGCGACGTGATCCGCGCCTTCGTTGGCGTCTACGCCAAGCACTACTCCGACGAGAACCTGTCGGTCATGACCTCGCTGCCCCAGACGGACGAGCAGCAGAAGATGTGGCCGGAGGTGATGAAGGTCTTCCGGTCGGATCTGCTCCGCGGCTACCGCATCGACGTGGAGAACGACTCCACGATCCGGGCGGACATGACCCGCAACCAGGAGCAGATGAATACCTTCCTCGCGGGCACGGCGCAGTTCGCGACATCCATGGGCGGATTGGTGCAGAGCGCGCCGCAGATGGCCCAGGCGGCCATGCCCGTGATGGTCGAGGTCTATACCTCGTTCGCGCGTCGCTTCAAGCTCGGTAAGCAGGCGGAAGACGCGCTCGACAAGCTCTCGACCATGGCCCAGCAGTCGGCGCAGCAGCCGGAAAAGCCGGACCCGGAGGCCGAGAAGCGCCAGGCCGAAATGCAGATGATGCAGCAGAAGGCCAAATTGGATGCGGAGACCGCCCAGCAGAAAGCGGCGATCGAGCTCCAGAAGATGCAGGCGCAGATGGCGCACGACCAGCAGATGTTCGCTCTCAAAGAGCGCGAGATGCAGATGAAGCTGCAGGCGATGGAGCGGGAACTGCAACTCAAGGCCCAGGGCGCGCAACTCGACGCTGCTGTGCAGCAGCAGAACGCGGCGCTCAAGGCGGAGACGGCAGAGGCGGACTTCGCCCGCGATCAGCGCCGCGCCGACATGGACGCACAGAACGCCGCGCGGGCGGGCGAGATCAAGCTCGACGGCATGAAACAGCAGCAGCGGTTCAAGCAGCAGGCTGCACGACAGCGACCGAAACCGGAGGTGCGAGCAAATGGATGAGATGGCACGCCGCCGGATGGCAGAATCGCTGATGGCGCAGCAGGGCGGCGGAGCAGAGATGCAGGCGCCGCCTCCGCCCATGCCACAACAGCAGCTTGATCCTATGACCGTGCAGACGCTCGTTCAGATGGGCCTGCTTCAGCCCGAGGCGTTGCAGGCACTCTCTGGCGGAGGACGGTGACGTGTACGATCCCAACCTCTCCTGGGAGGAGAACTGCCGTCGGGCCGAGAAGGTCAAGATCAGCTTCCCGCGTGTCCACGTCGTCTCCGACATCGAGCCCTATCGCTCTCCGGTCGACGGGGCCTACGTCGGCGGCCGCGCCTCGCGCCGCGAAGATTTGAAAAAGCACGATTGCGTGCCTTACGAGCCCACGAAGACCAAGCCCAAAGGCTTCTCGAACCCGAAATTCGCGAAGAAGCACGGCGTCGGCCTCAGTGAGGAAGCTGTTCACCGCGAGCGGCCGAAGCGCATCGATCCGCGCCAAGCCCTCGAGAACATCTAGGAGCCATCCCAAATGACGGAACTGGTTGAAACCGGCGTGGAAGCGCCGGAGAAGGACGCTGCGCAGCCCGACACCACGGCACCTGCCGAGGTCAAGGTGGTGTCCGAGGAGGACCAGCGCGCGCGCGACGAGGCCGCGCTCGACGACAAGCTGCGCAAGGTGTTCCGCAACGCCAAGAAGGATCGCGACGCGGAAAACGGCCAGTACGCGAGCAAGGACAAGCCGAAGGCCGCCAAGGTGCCGAACGGAGACGAGGTGGCAGCCGAGAAGGGCGCCCCCGACGACAAGGCGAAGGCGGAAACGAAAGACAAACCGAATCCGGCCGACAAGGCCGATGCAAAGGACCAGAAGCCCGAGAAGTCCGCGGAACCGGCAAAGCCGGCCATCAAGCGCCCTTCCTCCTGGTCCGCTGACAAAGACCCTGTGTGGGAATCCCTGTCACCCGAGGCGCGCGAGCACGTCGCGAAGCGGGAACAGGAAGCCCACAAGGCGATCTCGCAGCTGGGCGAAACCGTGAAGCGTATGGAGCCGATCGGCAAGCTGCTCGAGCAGCACCGGGACTCGTTCCAATCGAAGGGCCTGACGTACGACCAGGGGCTTTCGCAGCTTCTGGCGGCGCAGCGCGCGCTCGATCAGAACCCCGCTGCCGCAATCCAGCAGATCGCCCGAGCCTACAACGTCGACCTCGAGCAGCTTGCCTACGGGCAACCGGCCCAGAGCGACCCCATGGTTCAGCAGCTCCAAAACCAGGTCAGCCAACTCACCAGGCAATTGGGCGAGTTCCAAAGCGCCGCCGCTCACCAGGCGCGCGCCGAAGCAACCGCGAAGCTTGGGACCATCGAGCAGGCCATCGAGAAGTTCGCGGCCGAGAGGTCCGACTTCGATGAACTTGCCTCGGATATTGAGATGCTGCTCCCGGTTCTTCGCCAAGCAAATCCGAACGCCACTTTAGAGCAGATCATCAGCGACGCCTATGACAAGGCCGTGTGGGGCAACCCCGCTGCCCGTCAACGTCGTCTCGACGCCGACAACAGGGCCAAGGAACAGGCTCGCATCGAAGCCGCCAAGAAGGCGGAAGAAGAGGCGAAGGCCGCCGGGCTCATCAATGTCGGCGGTTCGCCATCGGCCTCCCAGTCGGCAGGCGATCTCGATGACCAGCTTCGGGCGATCGTTCGCCGCAACCGCGCGGCCTAACCCTTAAGACAAGGACGAGAGAGCCATGGCTTCTCCCAACAGCACGTTCACGGAGCTGGTGTCGACCACGCACCGCTACCACAAGCGCAAATTCACGGACAACGTGACCAAGCACAACGGCTTGCTGACGCTCATGAAAGAGCGCGGCAACATCAAGACCGATGCCGGCGGCGGCACGGAGATCGTGATCCCGCTGACCTACGCCGAGAACCAGACCTACCAGCGGTTCAACGGTCTCGACACGCTGAACATCGGCCAGTCCGACGTCATCAGCGCTGCCAAGTACGACTGGCAGCAGGCGGCCATTCACGTCGTTTCCTCCGGCCGCGAGATCAAGATCAACAACTCGGAAGAGCGGCTGATCAATCTCGCCAAGACCCGCCTTGATGTGGCCTACGCCACCGCGGCGAACAACATGAGCGTCGACCTCTACTCGGACGGCGCGCTCACCAACCAGATCGGCGGCCTGAAGCACCTCATCACGGCCGACGGCACCGGAACGGTCGGCGGCATCGTGTCCGGCACCTACACGTTCTGGAAGAACAAGTTCCAGGAGGTCGCGGGCGACGCCGATTACTCGAAGCTCAAAACCGCGATGAACACGCTCTGGCTCGGCCTCAACCGCGGGACGGATAAGCCGGACCTGATCGTCTCCTCGCATGACCTCTATTCGATGTACGAGGGCGGACTTCAGGACAACCAGCGCTACAGCGACGCGAAGATGGCCGGTCTCGGCTTCGAAAGCCTCAAGTACAAGACGGCCTCGATCATCTTCGACGACAACACGAACTTCGGCACGACCGCCGAGCTCATGTACTTCCTCAACACGAAGTACCTGTACCTCATGGAGCACCCGGACGCGCGCTGGACCGAGGACGACGAGAAGGTGCCGGTCAACCAGGATGCGGTGGTGATCCCGCTCTACTGGATGGGCAACCTCTGCTGCTCGAACCGCTCTCTGCAGGGCATCCTGCAAGACGTGACCGACTCGTGATCGCAAGGCTCATAAGGAGAGACGACAATGGCAGTCAGCGACTTCTGCACTGAGCCCGCGGCGGGGGTGAATTTCAATCGCCGCACCACGTCGAAGGAGTTCCAGCTCGGCACGGTCCGCCGCGGGACGAACAATACCGTGTGGATCTACGTGCTCGCCTCCGAGAGCGTCGCCACCGGCACCTGCACGGTGAACACGTCCACGTTCGCCCTGACGGACACGGGCGGCATCTACACCGCCGACACCGCGTTCGCCTCGGGCGAATACGGCTGGGTCCGCAAGACGGCCCAGGACATCACGGCGGATCTCACGGAATAACTCCGCAGCGCCCCAACCTGGGCGGGGTCTTCGGGCCCCGCCTTTTTCCATCGGTCCTGCGTATCAACCTAGGGAAACCCTCACATGTCCATCACCTCGAACGTCCGGGTCATCAAATTCTGGACGAAGTACAAGCCCGACGGCGCCGGCGGCTTCAAGGGCGTCGATATGGTCGAATACTGCGCGGTCGGGAAGGCCAACATGGCGACCACCGTTGCCACCGTCGCGAGCCTCGGCAAGCTGCTCCCGCTCGAGCCCGGCGACGAGAACATGGCGATCATGATGGCGCACGCGCGCTGGAACTCGATCAAGCCGCAGTATGACGCCTGGAAGGACGGGCGTGAGACGCCGATCGACGGAACGCCGCTCGCGGCATGGCCGGGCGTTACGTCGGATCAGGCGGATTTCCTGCGCAACCTCGGCATTCGCACCGTGGAAGAGATCGCGGAAGCCTCGGACAGCATCGTCACGAAGATCCCGTTTCCGGGCGCGCGCGAGCTTCGCACTTCCGCGCAGGCGTTCCTCAAATCGGCGGACAAAGCGAAGGTGGCCACCGAGATCACGACGCTTTCCGAGAAGAACCGGGCGCTCGAGGAGCAGCTCGAGGAAATGCGCCAGATCGTGCTCGAGATGCAAAGCGAACGCGGAGCCGAGAAGCCGGGCCGGAAATCCAGGCGGCACGCCGATGAAACCGAGCCGGAAGCGGCCGTGGCATGACGAGCATTCTTGAGATCTGCCAGGATGCGGCGGACGAGCTATCGGTGATCCGGCCGAAGGTGGTTGGGCCCGATGCGATCGATCCGACGGCGCAGAAGCTGTTCCGGCATCTGGTGCGCACGTGCCGGCAGCTTGCCGGCCGCCGCGACTGGCAGATCCTGAGGCGAGAGCACACGTTCGTAACGTCGGGGAGCGAGGCGCAGACCGGAGCCATCCCGGATGATTTTCTGCGCTTCGTGCAGAACACGATGGTGAACCGCACCAAGCGCACGCGTGTCCTTGGGCCGCTGACGCCCGGAGAGTGGCAGCAGATCAAGGCCACCGTCTACACCAGTCCCTATGAGAAGTTCATCCAGCGCGGCAATTCCGTGCTGTTCACCGGCTCTCATGCGGCCGGCCAGACCATCGCCTACGAGTACATCACCAAGGCGATCGGTCTCTCGGAGGATGGGACCGAGGAACGCGCGATCTTCACGTCAGGCTCGGATACCGCCTATTTCGACGACGAACTGCTGATCAGCGGCATCGTCTGGCGTTACAAGAAAGCGGCCGGCGACGACTACTCCGAGGAGTTCCGCGAGCACGAGCAGCGCTTTGCGGCCGTC
>JRYE01021439.1_pt1 | contig 10255 bp, 6 predicted proteins | sample 235321 | NCBI WGS metagenome assembly JRYE01 (sample SAMN03074214, study PRJNA261473) | activated sludge metagenome | biome: Common Effluent Treatment Plant; feature: Wastewater; material: Activated sludge; isolation source: activated biomass in a lab-scale reactor treating industrial wastewater at... | reverse complement strand
GCCGCCACAAATATAATGGATTGATATCAGTGGCCCTGAACCAACTTTTAATTCTTCGTAATTACCATCAAAATATTTTGAACTCATTACCCTGCCCACCTGCTCATAAGTAAGCACCCTTTCATAGTCGGCGCCATATTCAATATTCAAATCTATTGCTCCGCCATAGGTGCTATTTCCTTCAGAAATGGAGGCTGTTTTTAAGAAGGAAGTGTACCTGATTTTTTGCTCATCATGCGATATTGCCTGGATAGGAATGGGGAAAACAGCTTGCTGGCCATGCATTGGCGTTTCTGTAATATAAGCAATAGCATGTTGCTTATTATCCTGGTAGGTAAAATACCCTGCGTCTGTTTTTGTGCTGATATTACCCATGCTGTAATTGCCAATAGTACCATCATAAGTAATATTAAACTGGTGAAAAGAATTTACTTTAGCATCTAACAACCTGTTTAATTCATCATAATTAAATTCTTCCCCTTGCCCGGTATGTACATCTTGCCTTTTTTTAAGGTTACCCGTTGAAAACTCAAAATCATACGAAAGATTTTGCAAACCATCGGTTTGTGTACCTGCAGGAAAATCTTTGTGGTAAGTATTAAAGGTTGTTTTGCCATTTCCTAAATCATAAGCGGTATATCTTCCTCGACCATCTGTAACAGGTTTTGTATATAAAACAACCGGTTCAGTAAGCCCGGTACCACTTGCAATTTTTTCAATGATATATCCATTATCGTCATAGGTATTTTCTACAATTACCCCCGAAGGGTATTTAGTGGATAACAAAGCGCTATTACTGTTATAGGAATAATCTGTTGTATGGGTAAGGCCATCACTGGTTCCGGTTTGCGTAACCCTTTCTAATCTTTGTAATGCATCATATTTATAATTTCTAACTATACCATTGTAATTGATTATTTGAGAAGGGTTATTATTACTGCAATGTGTATTAGGGTTGTAATAATATTTATAAGTAATTGTACCTTCGGCAATTTTTTTTGTAGATAGCCTGTTTAATTCATCATAGGTTAATTCTGTAACATTGCCATTGGGATCCACCTGCCTGTAAAGTCTTCCGTAAGCATCATATTCGTAAGTTATTTTTCCGGCATCTATATCCTCCAATATTACCTGGTTGCCATATTCATCGAATGTTGATGAAACCAATACGTTATTGCCATGCCGCACTTCTGTTTGTTTACCCTGGCTGTTATAAGTATATACCAGTTCTCCGCCATCGTCTTTTGCAGAAATTATTTTACCTGAGGCATCAATTATTTTTTCACTTACCTGCCCAGAAGGGGAAGTTAAAACCACTTTCATTTTTCCCCCCCCCAATGATGTAAAAAATGTTGAGGAAGTACCCCTGTAATCTATAGTGGCAACCGGCCTGTTATATTGATCATACAGAAAACTGGTAATATCCGGTGTTTCTACAGGTTCAAAAAAAGAGCTTGTTTTGGTTTTAATATTTCCTTTATTGTCAAAGCTGGTTAATGTTGTATGCCAGTTGTCAACCTGCGATGTAAGCGCCTCGGTTTGCCGCTTGTATTCCCTGCCATATTTATCGAAGTATATTTTTACATCAGGGTTACTGCCGGAATATTGAATAGTACTGTAAAAAAGAGCGCTGCCATTCACATTCCAACTTTTGTTTTGGGTAATTAAGTTTCCGTCGGGTAAAGTAGTTTGTGCAAGATTTCCAAAAATATCATATAAATAAGTTGTGGTAAGGCAATCAGAACTGGTAACATTAACAGGCAACCCCCATTTACTATCCATTGTAAATGATTCTGTTTGGGCAATAGAAGATCCGCTCCCTTTTTGTGTTTGAACAAGGTACCTGCCCTTAGCATCGTATGTATTTGCTGAGTGTACATTTGGCAAATTAGATGCGCTGGTAGTTTGAGTTAAAATGTTTCCGAAATTATCATAAGTGTAAGCAGATGTAACGGCATGAGGTAACCCGTAATAATTAACCTCGGAAATAACCCTGTTTTTGCCATCATACATAAAACTTTTTGAGTTTGTAGCCGGGGCCATACCAGCACGGGTATTTGTTGTTGTTATGAAAGAAGGAATTGCTGGTACAGGGCTGGCATTGGCAATGTAACTGGTATTGGTAGTAAGTGTTTCAAGTGCTGTAAAATTACTTCCTGTTTTAAATCCGGTATATGCAATGTGTGTTGTAATGTTTCCAAAATTATCATACTGGCTTTCGCTTATTACTGTTTTTCCAGCATTTAAGTAGTCTGTAGTTTCTGTTTTTGGAATTTTTAAATTATAGCGAATGTCCTGGTTACCGGTAGAAAGGCTTACAAATTCGGTAGTAATATCAGTTTGTGATAGCAAATTGCTCCCTAAATAGGTAGATTGTTTTTTGGGGACTAATAGAGCAAACTGTGTATTTATATCATTTTCGGATAATGATGAAATACCGGAAATATTATTTTTGGAAAAAACTTTTTTGTATCCTAAAAAGCCTTTTCCTGCCCTATGTACAATGGCGTCCTCGTAGGTATATGTTGTAATATTTTCACCCCCAATTCCATCGGGTATGGACATTGACGATACTGCATAAATGGGCAACTCAACGTAATTGTAGGGATTAAGGTTTTGAGGTGCATCCAAAGATGTTGTGCGGTTATAGAAGTAGGGGTATCCTGCTTTATCGGTTAGGAGTTTATAATCAAAGCTGGTGGTAACATTATGGCCGGTAGTTACTTTTTTAAGCAACCTTTCCTGCCCCAACGCTTTAATAGAAACAAAGTCGGCATAATTATTTGCCATAGTCCCTGTACCCAGGTTGTTCATAAAGTCGCTCCGGCCATCGCCGTTAAAATCGCAAAGTATCAAGTCTGAACCACCCAGCATTTCATTGTAATCATACTGCTCATAATAAAAAGAATTTGACTGTGCGCCTGCGGAGCCTTTACTGTAATATAAAGATAGTTTTGATTTTAATGTAGTTTGGTTATACCAGTAATTATATCCATGAAGTATATCCGACTTTCCATCTCCATTAAAATCTGCAACAAGCAATTTATGGTTTTCGTTAATCTGGCTTCCCGAAAAAACAACAGTTTGGCTGAATAAAAAAGGTTGTGAATCAAAGCCAATGCCTGTGCTATACAATATACTCCATGTATTATTGTTGGCCCGCAACAAAATGTCTGTTTTTCTGTCTCCGTTAAAATCACCAGGGTAACAATAATGGTTTTTAGTTATCAGTTGGGTTGTATAAATAACCGATGCAGCGAAAGAATATCCGGTTGTTTGGCTAACTTTATTAAAGCTTACAACATAAGTGGTTTGGTCTTTAGTAACCAGCATTTCCATTTTACCATCGCCATCAAAATCAATAATATTAATTTTATCGGCTTCACTTATTGTGCCTGAATAATATTCCGGTGGATAAGGGTTTGTGCCTANNGTTTTCCTAATATAAGAATATAATCCTGGTTTCCATCCCCGTCAAAATCGCCTGGGAAAAAAAAATTGCCGTTTCCTTTAGCATCATATTGGTAGTTGTATCCTAAGTTGTCAGTGGGATATGGATAGCTTTGAGTAGTATAATCATACCCTCCCGTTTGGTTATTGTGGCTTTTGGTATGGTTGATTTCGATATTTTCTAATTTTCGTCTATATTCTGTGCAGTTTAAATTAACAATAGATGTTTTTGCGAATAATACATCATCCCTTCCATCTTTATCATAATCTGCAGATAAAAAATTGAAAAACTTTGCTTGTTTAAAATTTTCAATTGATGTACCCTGTGGTAGCGTTTTAGTGTACATTACTGTAACACCACCGTTCATCGGTCCAATATCTTTATAAATAGAGTATTGTGAATGTAACAATGCACCCGCTTCTTCATTCCAATCTTTGTTTGCAACAATCATATCTGTTTTTCCATCTGCGTCAAAGTCCCCTGAAAAAAAATCAAAGTCTCCATTTATTGCATTGGTAGGATAAGAAATAATATTTGTTGGTTTGTCGCCGTAAAGGAAAATTGTACTGTTTAATGAAAATGCTGTTTCATCTCCCCCATATTCAATTAATTCTTTTAAAAAGGAGTAAATATTATCTGTGCCAAATTTTAATTTATATGTTTTAATGGTTTCTGTAACATTCGCATCATTTTTATGAACAATTGAGATTTTGTCTAATAGATATTTTGCAGAAATTTTTGTTCCGGCTTCAAATATTTCAGATTCATCCGTGCGGATGGAATAGGAAAAGTTTATTTGGTTATAAGGAGCTGTTCCGGTATTAAAATTGCCCGTGTATAATATTTGTGTTATTCTTGGGCTACGGTCGTTCATTGAATATTTAAACTCAATAAAATTACCATTGAGATCCCTAATTTTATTGATGAACCAAAAAATGGTATTCGTTCCATTTTCTGTAAGTAGTTTAGAATCCAGGCTGTTGCCATATTCCATTACTATACCATCTTTTGTGGTAACCTTAAACCAATTTGGATTATCAGGAGAAATGCTGGTAAAGGTTTCAATTTTGGAAAATGATTCTGATTCGCCAGCGTATATTGTACCATTAGCTCCATTTAAGCCAGATATTGGGTTCAGCTTCATTCCATCCAGTAAAAATGCATCTTCAGTTGCATTAAATTTTACAGGCTGAACAATGCCATTATGGTAAATGTTTTTTCCAGCCCTTCCTATAGTTGAAAGCCCGGAAATATTCCACCCATAGCCAGCAATTCCATTACCTGCCTGTGAACTATATGATAATGAAATTTTTGGTTCAAAGTTATTAGAGCCGGGGGGAGTGTATATAGGTATGGTATAGGTAACGCCGCCAGTGCCTGCTATTGAAAAAGTACCTGCAATTTCTCCAATGGGCTTAGAGAGGTTTACAGTTTTTACAAAATCATTTGTGGTATATAAAGGAGTATAAACTGTATTTTGAGAAAAAGCGTAAAAAGAATAAATAGAAAAAATAAAAGTGAACCAGGCTTTTGTACATATACGGTAAATGTACCATGGTAAAGTATTCATAAAGCAAAAGTTAGGGTGGAAGAATCAAATGTAGTGTAACCTACAATAAAAAAGTTATACTAAAAAAATTTTTTTTAGGAACCGAGGTTGGGTTTATAATATGAAACGGAAATTTGATTATCTACAATGCACATTTTTCATGGTAATTCACTATCTGTATGGGCAGGTGTTCAAACTCATAGCCTTTATAATAATTACCTATTTCATCAAGCACTTCGTTCACAGCTTCGGGTGATGGGAGTGTTACTAATTTTTGCCTGAACTCTTTTATATTGGGCAGGCCTTTTAAGTAATTGGTATAATGCCTGCGCATTTCATTTATGCCCACCACAGGCCCTTTCCACTCTACCGATTTTTGTAAATGGGTACGGCAAACTTCAATGCGTTCCTGTAAAGTTGGTGGAGGCAAAATTTCTTTTGTAGCGAGGTAATGTTTTATTTCTCTAAAAATCCAGGGGTAGCCAATGGCTGCACGGCCAATCATAATGCCATCTACGCCATATTTGTTTTTATATTCCAGTGCTTTTTGAGGGCTGTCAATATCTCCATTGCCAAATATGGGTATTAGTATGCGTGGGTTGTTTTTCACTTTTGCAATGAGTGACCAGTCGGCTTCGCCTTTGTACAACTGGCACCTTGTACGGCCATGTATAGTGAGAGCCTGTACACCGGCATCCTGCATACGCTCAGCCACTTCTTCAATATTTTTTGTATGATCGTCCCAGCCCAATCTTGTTTTTACGGTAACAGGAAGATTGGTGCTTTTTACCACAGCTTCGGTTAGCCGCACCATTAAATCAATATCTTTTAACACGCCTGCACCGGCGCCTTTGCTCACCACTTTTTTTACAGGGCAGCCAAAATTAATGTCCACAAAATCGGGCTTTACGGTTTCGCAAATTTTAGCGCTCATGGACATGGCTTCTTCATCGCCGCCAAAAATTTGTATAGCAAAGGGTCTTTCTTCTTCGGTAAAATCCAGTTTTTTACGGCTTTTAATAGCATCCCGTATTAAACCTTCGCTGCTAATGAATTCACTAAACATTACATCGGCGCCATTGGCTTTGCATACGGCTCTAAATGGCGGATCGCTTACATCTTCCATCGGCGCCAACAATAATGGAAAATCGGGTAATATGATATGGCCAATATTGGGCATTAGTGCGTAACTTGTTGAGTAAAAATTCTTTAAAAAAGCAAGAAACGATTGTTTTATCTTGCGCTGCAAAATTACAAAAAAGCTATGGAGTATAAAAGTGTAAAAGGGTTTACGGGCTTTGGCCAGTTGGGTTTGTTGTTTTTGTTTTTGGGCCTGGGATTTGTGTTGGCAGCAATTGTTCAAATAGTGATTTTTGTACAGGCCATGCCTGCTGGGGCTTCGTTATTAGATAGTAATGCTCTTATGAAGGTAATGGCAGATCCTAAAAACGTAAATGCCATAAGGCTCTCACAGGTATTGGGCACTTTTTGCCTTATGTTTATTCCTGCTGCATTGTTGAGCCTTATTGCCAATGGTAAAAACCCGTTTTGGCTGGGCTTTAATAAATATGTGAATTACCGGCAAATAGCGCTGGGTTTTGCCCTTATTTTTTTGGCCAATATTGCCGCCGGGCCATTGGAAGATTTGAGCAAAGCCATTGTTGCAAAACTGCCTTCATTAGATGCTGCTGCAAAAAAAATGGAAGACCAGTATGCAGAGCAGGTAAAACTTTTGGGAAACCTTAAAGGCTGGGGCGAGTTTATTGTAGCGTTATTTATTTTGGCCTTTTTCCCGGCCATGTTTGAAGAACTGCTGTTTAGGGGAACCCTTCAAAATCTATTGGAAAAATGGTGGAAAGCGCCGCTGGCCGCAATTATAGTAAGTTCCATTATCTTTAGTGTAATACACATGAGTGTATATTTATTTTTAAGCCGTGCCGTTTTGGGGTTTGTGCTGGGTTGGATGTTTTATAAAAGCCGGAATATTTGGGTAAATATTATTGCCCATTTTTTAAATAATGCCCTGGCATTAACTATGCTGTTTAGCGAGTACAGGTCAAAAGGAAAAGTTTCTATGGATAGCGGGGATATAAAAGTGGCCTGGTGGGCCGGCTTGCTGGCTTTAGCGGCTATTATTGTATTATTTAGGTTGTTTAATAAATTTTCTGAGGAAAACAGGCTGCGTATTGCCGCCAAAGAACAGGCATTAATTGCAGAAAAAGACCCGTTTCATTCCATAGCCAACACATCAAGCGAATAACATTGGCACTTAATAAAGCAGTATTTAAAACCCGAACCATTACGGCAATTGTTTTTGCTGCGGTAATGCTGCTGGGTTTGCTTTGGAATCACTGGCTGTTCATTATCTTGTTTACAGTTATTCATTTTGGATGTTGGGCAGAGTTTGTAAAACTGGTTAAAAAAATTTACGGCAATAAAAGCCTGCCTTATTTACTGTTGGGGGTTTTGTATATCAGCCTGCCTGTGTTAATGCTTATTGACCTGGCAACAACAGTAAAAGTTTATACCATAAATAATACGCAGCAAATATTTTTTCATAGGGTAATTCCCTGCGCCATTATTTTTTCTATTTGGATAAATGATACGATGGCCTACATTGTAGGCTCCTTAATTGGCAAAACACCGTTTAGCAAAATTTCGCCCAAAAAAACCTGGGAAGGCACAATAGGCGGGATGGTGTTGTGTGTGCTGGTAATGGGGATTGCGGCAAATTTTGTACCTGTTGCCAATAAAATGTTTGCCGTAAAACATTGGGTGGTAATTGCTTTGCTTTGTGCTGTTTTTGGTACATTGGGAGATTTGCTGGAAAGTAAATTAAAGCGCATGGCCAATGTAAAAGACAGTGGCAGTTTTATGCCCGGCCATGGCGGTTTTTTAGACCGTTTTGATTCCTTGTTGATTGCAACCCCGGCAGTGTGGTTGTATATTAAGTTTATTGCCCGGTTTGTTTAGTAGTTGCCAAATACATTTGTTCGCTTAACTTTGTTCATCAATAAAAATTTATATAATGACCATTCATGGTGAAGGATATAAAACCATTGCACTTTGTACGCTCATTGTGGTATTGCTAAACTTGTCGGTATTTTGGTTTTTTGGGAGTTATGCCATGTGGTTTTGCATTATTTTTTTAGTAATCACCCTGGGGATGTTATTGTTTATTGTTTCGTTTTTCCGTATTCCGGCAAGGCAATTTGTATATGGCGAAAACCTTGTTATGGCCCCATGCGATGGCAAAGTGGTGGTAATTGAAGAAACCACAGACGACGAATATTTTAAAGCAAAAAGGTTACAGGTTTCTATTTTTATGTCGCCATTTAACGTACATGTAAACCGGTATCCTATCAGCGGAAGAATTTCTTATTATAAATATCATCCGGGAGATTATCTGGTTGCGTGGCATCCTAAATCTTCCATTNNTATGAGCCCGGCAAATGTGCATGTAAACCGAAATTCAATAAGCGGAACAGTAGTTTACAGCCAGTACCATAAGGGTAAATACCTGGTAGCCTGGAACCCCAAATCTTCAACCGAAAACGAACGGCATAGCGTGGTAATTGCACAGGGTAATACCGAAGTGTTGATTAAACAAATAGCAGGGGCTTTAGCCAAACGCATTGTGAATTACCTGCATGTAGGGGATAAGGTAAAACAAAACGAAGAGCTGGGTTTTATAAAATTTGGCAGCCGGGTGGATTTATTATTGCCGGTAGGCACTAAAATAAAGGTGGGGCTTAACGAAGTTGTAAAGGGGGGAATTTCGGTTATTGCCGAACTTTAAATTTTTTAAACCAATGAAGATTATTATTACCGGGGCAAGCCGGGGTATTGGCAAAGCTATTGCCGAAAAATTTAATGAAATGGGAAATACTTTGCTGCTTTGCAGCAGGAACATCAACCTTTTGGAATTAGCCGCCGGCGAGTTGCGCCAAAAAAATGCGGCAACCATTAAAATATTTTCTGCAGATTTATCACAGCCCGCCGAAGTACTGAAATTTGCCGAATTTTGTTTGCAGGATGGGGCGCCTGATCTGCTGATTAATAATGCCGGTCTTTTTATTTCGGGCAAAGTGTACAATGAGGCCGACGGGCAGTTGGAGCGCATGTTAAATATCAACCTCTTTAGCGCCTATCATTTAACCCGTGCCGTTTTGCCCGACATGATAAAAAACCGTTCGGGCCATATTTTTAATATTTGTTCCGTAGCTTCTTTACAACCCTATCATGAAGGCGGCAGTTACAGTATAAGCAAATATGCATTAAAAGGCTTTAGTGAAAATTTAAGGCAGGAGCTAAAGGGCAAAGGAATAAAAGTTACGGCGGTTTATCCCGGTGCGGTGATGACGGAATCCTGGAGCGGGTTTGATAATAGTCAAAATCGCATTATGGAAGCATCGGATATCTCCGAAATGATTTATAGTTCTTCAAAACTGTCTTCCCAGGCTGTTGTGGAAGATATTGTGATACGGCCGCAACTGGGTGATTTGTAACATCCTTTAACAGATTCTTACCATCATTTACTTTTTATAACATAAGCCACAACTGGGTTTGGTTTACCTTTGCATTTGTATATGCAGTTTATAGTTACACGATTAGGGCTTACGGTATTTTTATTAACCGGCGCTTTGTTTTTACAGGCACAGTTAAAAATTACGGCAAGTATTTCTCCGGGGGTGATTTATCAAAATGAATATGCTACCTATCGTGTGGTTATGGAAAACGGTACGGGAGTGCAAAAAATTTCCTTACCGCCCGGTTTCAAAAATTTTTACCTTGTGAGTGGTCCAAATGAAGAGTTTTGGGAAAGCTCCTTAAATAACCAGCCGGCCAAAAAATATTATGCCGTAAATTATATTATTCAACCTAAAATTTCCGGTAAGCTTTCACTGGGCAGCGTTACTGTTAGTGCAAATGGAAAATCATACACTACATCGGCATTGCAATTAACCGTATTAAACAACAGATCTTCTGCTAATCCAACGCAGCAAAATTATCCTTTTACTTATGCCCAGCCTGCACAGGATAATACCCGGGAGCCGGAAGAATTCAAAGAATTTATTTTAAAAAAAGGGGATGATATAAGCAAGAAGGTTACGGCTAATATGCACCTTGTTTTGGAGGCCAACAAACAATCCTGCTATGTTGGCGAGCCATTAGTGGCCTCATATAATTTATATACCCGGCTTAAAAGCAATAGCCAGTTACAAAAAAGCCCTTCCTTTAATGGCTTTTCTGTT
>JRYE01008080.1_pt1 | contig 10261 bp, 8 predicted proteins | sample 235321 | NCBI WGS metagenome assembly JRYE01 (sample SAMN03074214, study PRJNA261473) | activated sludge metagenome | biome: Common Effluent Treatment Plant; feature: Wastewater; material: Activated sludge; isolation source: activated biomass in a lab-scale reactor treating industrial wastewater at... | reverse complement strand
CCGGACCTGATCCTGCTCATCGTGGTGATCTCCGTGCTCGGCCCCGGCGCGCCTCAGACCGTGGTGGTACTGGGCCTGCTCTACGGCATCGCGGGGTCACGCATCATTCGCGGCGCGGTGATGACGGTGCGCGAGATGACCTATACGCGCGCCGCCCAGACGATCGGCGCTTCCTGGTGGCACATCCTCTGGCGGCACATCCTGCCCAANNCGCTGCGCGATCTCCTCGATCCGCGCCTGCGAGGTACGCGATGAAACGAACATTCGTCCGTCTTTGTATCGGCCTGGCGACCTGCGTGCTTGCGGCCTGTGGACCGCCGCGCTGGGACGAGCTTCCCGAGGCGAGCCCCGCCGACGCGCCGCAATATGGCGGAGAGCTGAACATCGGCACGATGTTCGTGACCTTGTCGGCGCTGTCGTGGGATCCGGCGGACTGGACGTGGAAGGCGAGCCACGACACCGGCATGGTGCGCGAACAGCTGTTCGCCGCCGATCTGTCGCACGCGAGGAGTCGCGGGGGGCCGCTGCATTTCACGCTCGACGCCTATATCCCGTCCTACGCGCTGCGTGGCGAACTGGCGGAGCGCTGGGGCTGGGAAGATCCGCTCACCATGGTCGTCGAGCTGCGTCGCGGCGTGATGTTTCCGGACAAGCCGGGGGTGATGAAGGCGCGCGAGTTGGACGCCGAGGACATCGTCCAGACGTTCAATTACATCAACGACAGCCCTCGGAAGATCGCGACCTACTTCGATTTCATCGATCGCGTCGAAGCGCGTGACAGCCACACCGTGGTTTTCCATCTCAACGAATACAACGCGGAATTGGAGTACCGCTTCGGCTACGGTTATTACTCCGGCATCATTCCGCGCGAGGCGCTCAAGGTCGATCAGCGCGACTGGCGCACCGTGACCGGAACCGGTCCGTTCGAGCTCGACCGCTATCTGAACGGCAACGTGCAGAGTTTCAAGCGCAATCCGAACTACTGGGACACGGAGAAGATCGGCGATCGCGAGCATCAGCTGCCGTTCGTCGATCGCGTCACTTATCGCATCATCAAGGACGAGGCGAACTTCATCACGGGGCTGCGCACCGGCAAGCTGGATATCCTGGAAGCCATCCGCTGGACCATGGCAAAGCATCTCATGGAGTCCACGCCGGAACTGCAATGGAACCGCCGGCTCTACGCGGCAGGCTCCTTCATCGCCCTGCGTACGGACCAGCCGCCGCTCGACGATGTGCGTGTGCGCCGTGCATTGAACATGGCCATCGACCGCAACGACATGCTGAAGCTGCTGTACGAAGGACAGGGTGAGCTGATGGCTTTCCCGCAGCATCCGGACTTCGGCGAGTATTTTCAGCCGCTGTCTGAAATGCCCGCCAGTGTGCAGGAACTGTTCACGTACAACCCGGAGAAGGCGCGCGCGCTGCTGGCCGAGGCCGGTCTCGCCAACGGGTTCGACCTCAAGATTCAGGTGTGCGCCTGCAATCCGGGCCACATGGACACGCTCCCGCTGATCACCGACTACTGGAGACGAATCGGCGTGCGCGCCACGATACAGCCGCTGGAATATGCCGCCTTTCTTTCGGCGATGACGACGCGCACGCACGGGCCGGCCTACCTGATGGACACGGGACACGTGAATCCCACGACGACCCTGCGCAAGAACTTCATGACCGGCAGCGTCTGGAATGCGCCGGCCTACAGCAATGCGCAGTTCGACGCCGACATCAATCGCCTGATGGCCACGCGCGACGAAAGCGAACGCCTGCAGATGGCGCGCGAGCTCACCATCCGGATCATGAACGAGGCGCCTTACGTCGGGCTGCCGACGCCCTATCTCTTCACGGCCTGGTGGCCCTGGGTGCGCAATTACGCCGGCGAGCTGAACGCGGGCGCCGCCCGGCCGGGGCCGGTGTATGCGCGGATATGGATCGATCACGAACTCAAGCAGAAGATGGGATTCAAGTGACAGCGCTACTCGACGTTCGCGATCTTTCCGTCACGTTCCGCACCGAACACGGACCGCTGCGCGCGGTAGATGGTGTTTCATTCCAAGTGGCGCGCGGAGAGACCCTGGCGATCGTCGGCGAGAGCGGGTCGGGGAAAAGCGTGACTGCGCTGGCGTTGCTCGGCCTGCTCGGGGACGCGGCGGTCCTGGAAGGCGCTGGCGTGATGTTCGACGGCTGCGATCTGACCACGCTGGCGCCCGACGCCATGCGCAGGATCAGAGGCAACCGGATCGCCATGGTTTTTCAGGAACCAATGTCGTCCCTGAATCCCGTCCTCACCGTGGGCGAGCAGATCGCCGAGCCCCTTCGCCTGCACAAGAAGATGAGCAAGGCCGAGGCGCTGCGCGTGGCGGCCAGCCTGCTGGAGAAAGTGTCCATCCCCGATGCCGCCGCGCGCCTGAAGGAGTATCCGCATCAGTTCTCCGGCGGCATGCGGCAGCGTGTATTGATCGCGATGGCGCTCGCCTGCCAGCCGGCGCTCATCGTGGCGGATGAGCCCACGACGGCGCTGGATGTGACGGTGCAGGCGCAGATACTGGACCTTCTCGGGCAGCTGACTCGCGAATCGGGCGCCGCGCTGATCCTGATCACTCACGATCTCGGCGTGGTCGCCCGCTACGCGGACCGCGTTGCGGTGATGTATGCGGGGCGCATCGTCGAAAGCGCGCCGGTGCGCGATCTGTTTCGCGATCCGCGCCATCCCTATACGCGCGGATTGATGTCCTCCTCGCCCCGACTGGCGAGCGAAGCCAAGACCGCGATGGCGACCATTGCGGGCCAACCGCCCGATCTGGCGCATCTGCCGCCGGGGTGCAGTTTCGCGCCGCGCTGCCCGGACGCGCACGTGCGCTGCATGAGCGAGCGTCCAATGCTCAAAGTTGTTTCTCCCGGCCGGGTGAGTGCGTGCCATGGCCCAGCGTGAGGCGCACGATATGAACGCCACAGCCGAGACGCCGCTGCTGCGCGTAGAGGATCTCAAGGTCCATTTTCCGCTGTACAAGGGCGCGATCCTGTCGCGACAGACGGGATCGGTGAAGGCCGTCGACGGCGTGTCGTTCGAGATTCGCCGCGGCGAGACGTTCGCGATCGTCGGCGAAAGCGGCTGCGGCAAATCGTCCATGGCGATGGCCGTGCTGGGCATGCTGCCGAAGACCGCGGGGCGCATCATCTTCGACGGCATCGACATCACGGATTTCGGCGCGGAGCGCATGCGGCCGATCCGCCGGCGCATGCAGACCATATTCCAGGACCCGTTCTCTTCGCTCAATCCGCGGATGAAAGTGGGCGACATCATCGCCGAGCCACTGGTGGTGCACCGCGCTGCGCAGGACCCCAGCGCGAGACGCGCGCGTGTGGCCGAGCTGATGGCGCTGGTCGGTCTTCTGCCCCAAATGGCAGAGCGTCATCCTCACGAATTCTCGGGCGGGCAGCGCCAGCGCATCGGCATCGCCCGCGCGCTGGCGCTCGAGCCGGAGCTGATCGTCTGCGACGAGGCGGTGTCGGCGCTCGATGTCTCGATCCAGGCGCAGATCCTCAACCTGCTCATGGACCTGCAGCGGCGGCTGGGCCTCGCCTATCTGTTCATCTCGCACGATCTGTCCGTGGTGCGCCACATCAGCGACCGCATCGGCGTGATGTATCTCGGCAAGATGGTCGAGACGGGCAGTCGCGAGGCGCTGTTCGCTTCGCCGCAGCACCCTTATACGCAGGCCCTGCTCGCCGCCGTTCCGGTGCCGGATCCGGAAGCGGCTGCACCACCGCCGTCCAGTCTGCTGAGCGGTGAACCACCGAGCGCACGTAATCCACCCACCGGCTGCCGCTTTCATCCGCGTTGCGTCCGCGCGATCCCAAGATGCGCAGAAGAAGAGCCGGTGATGAAACACCACGGCGTGACGGAGGCTGCCTGCCATCTCGTTTGAGGGCTTGCTCGCGTACAGCATCAAATCTCGATCGCCGAGATCTGATGGCGATCATGAAAGTCGCGCAAGCCCTGCTGCCGCAAGACAATCGATTTGATCGAAACGGGGAATATACGATGTCTTCATATCGACGTTGCAGGGTCGCCATCGCCATTTGCGCGCTATTCGCGGCCAGCTCGGCGTTCGCGCAAATAAATACCGACATCATCGAAAAACACCGCGCGGATCTCGCCAAGCAAGGCAGTGATCCGGAAATGAAGCGCGATGCCACACAGCCGCGCGATTGGAACTATGACTTGCCGCAGGGCGTGACTACGCGACTGGTGACGTTCTACGTGGGTGGCGGCACGGCGCTGCACGGCAAGATGTTTCTGCCACGGGGCTTTTCGACCAAGGGCAGCTGGCCGGCGGTCATCGTCGGCCATGGCATCAATGCTCTGTCGATCGGCATCGAGAAATATGCGGCGCGCTTTGCGGATCGCGGCCTCGTCGCGATGGCGATCGACTATCAAAGCTACGGTTTCAGTCAAAGCGGTTCCGATGACATCCGTCTGCTCGAGCCCGATCCAACGACCGACGCCAACGCAGTCACCGACAAGCACATGCGCATCGTCATGAAGCGCACCAATCTCAACAACGCTCAAGAAGTGAACGATTTCCGTGCCGCGATTTCGTTCCTGCAAGGCGAACCCGGCATCGATCCGGATCGCATCGGCATCTGGGGATCCAGCAACGGCGGCGCCATCGTGATTGCGGTGTCCGCCGTAGATGCGCGCGTCAAAGCCTGCGTCGCTCAAGTGATCGGGACGAGGCCGGTGCCGCGCCGGCCGGTGGCGATCTCGGAGGCGAACATGGAGGACGCCATTACCCGAGTGCGAACCGGGCAAGGTGCAGAAACCGAAGCGGGTTTTTCGTTCCGCACGTATGTCGATCGCTGGTATTTGACGCGCAACCAGGACGTTCAACCCGGCGCCTGGCTCGATCAGATTCCGCAGACGAACCACGTGCTATTCATCCCGGCGGAGAAGGACGAGCTCACGCGCGGCGATTCGGGCAACGTGGAAGCGGCGAAGTTCCTGACCGAGCGCGGTGTCACCGCGCAGGTCGCAACGCTCCCCGATCTCACTCATTTCCAGGCGTATTCGTATACGGGCTTCGAAGTCGGCTCGACACTCGCAGCCGATTGGTTCCTGAAGTATCTCGGCACCGGGAGCGCACGATGAAAGCGAATCTGTTCCTTATTGCAGCCGCGCTTTCGATCGCGACTCATGCGGTCACGGCGGAATCGGCCACCGAAACCGTTCACTACTACAGCGAGGCCGTGCGCTGTAACGCAAAGCTCTTCACCCCGTCGAATCATGGAGCATCTTCCAGCGCATCGGCCGTAGTGCTCGCGCCCGGCCAGGGCGAGACGCGCGCCAGCATCGAATCGGTTGCCGAAGCACTCGCGACGCGCGGCATCGTCGCGCTCGCCATCGACTATCGCGGCTGGGGCTTCTCCGAAGGCTTCCCCGAACTGGTCAACCCGGTAATCGGCGGCGGCTGGACGCGCGACAACAATCGGTTCGAATACAAAACCACGGAAGTTCGTATCAAGCGCACCAAGCTGATTCCGCAGGAACAACAGCAGGATTACCGCAACGCGATCTCCTACATCCAGGGCGAGCCGGGCGTGGATTATCAACGCATCGGTGTTTGGGGCTCGAGCATGGCGGGCGGCAATGCCACCGTCGTCGCCGGGCAGGACGGCCGCGTGAAGGCCGTCGTGGTTCAGATCCCGGGCATTGGCGGCTCCACCACGATCAACGGCCGTCATCGGCTGGACGCCGCCGGGCGCGAAGACGCCATCAAGCGCGCCCGCGAAGGACAAGGCAAGGAATACGCAACCGGCTTCTCGCGCTATTTCGCCTCCGACCAGTACGAGCAAGCAGCCGCGTTCCAGGAAAACTACATCGGCTTCTGGGCGACGAAGATCGATGTGCCCTATCTCGCCATCCACGCCGAGAAAGATCAGCTCATCCCACTCGATCGCGTGAAGGCCGCCGTGGCTACGGTGCCGGCGAAGCACAAGGATCTCATCGTCGTGCCGGAAATCGGCCACTTCGAGATGTACTCCAATGAGCCCTTCGAAATCAGCGCCAATTCCGCCGCCGACTGGTTCATCAAATATCTGAATGCCCCCGAGGCTGCCGACGCGCCGGAGTCGCAGCCGCGCGGCCGAGGCAACTGAGCCCCGTCCCGACCCTCCCCCCGCGATGCGGGGGAGGGTTAGGGAGGGGGCAAGCCTCCTATACGATCCCCCCGAGCACTTTCATCACGAACACTTTTCGTCCGGTTTCCGAAAACGTCGCCTGCGTCTCCTTCGCGNNAACCGCAGCTGCCGATTTGCGATGCCCATCATCATTTGTGGGATCGGCCAAACGATCGCTATCTGGTCGACGATCTGCGAGGGGACGCAGGCGGGCACAACGTCGTCAGCTCGGTGTTCGTGGAATGCTACTCGGGATATCGAACCACCGGCCCGATGGAGCTGCGACCCCTGGGCGAAACCGAGTACATCGAAAGGCTCGCGACGGTCGCCGCGCAGGACGCGCGCGCGAAACCGCAGGTGAAGGCCATCGTCAGCTTCGCGGACCTGATGCTGGGTAAGAACGTCGAGCCGGTGTTGCAGGCGCATCTTGCGGCGAGTCAGCGCGTTCGCGGCATTCGCCATCCCACTGCATCCGATCCGTCCATCAAGACTTCTTACCGCAATCCGCCGCTGCACATGCTGGCCGACGCCACCTTTCGACAAGGATTTGCGTGTCTGAAGAAACACGATCTGAGCTTCGATGCGTGGATCTATCACCCGCAGATCGACGAGCTGGCCGATCTGGCCAATGCGTTCCCGGACACGGTGATCATCCTGGATCACATCGGCGCACCGCTCGGCGTCGAGGCGTACGCCGGCAAACGCGATGAAGTGTTCAAGGTGTGGCAGTCCAGCATCGCGAAGATCTCGAAATGCCCGAACGTCGTCGTCAAGCTCGGCGGACTGGGCATCCCTCTTTGCGGCATGGGTTGGGAGGGCAACGCGCCCACCTCGGGCGAGCTCGCGCGGGTGACCGCTCCATATTATTCGTACTGCATCGAACAATTCGGTGTCGAGCGCTGCATGTTCGAAAGCAATTTCCCGGTGGATAAAGTCTCGTATCCATACGTGACCCTCTGGAATTCCTTCAAGCTGATGACGCAGGGCTTCTCGAAGAGTGAACGCGCCGCACTGTTTCACGACACCGCGGCGCGGGTGTATCGGATCGACTCATGATGACCGCGATACGTACGTAACCTGCCCCTTCCCTAACCCTCCCGCTGCGCAGGGGAGGGGACTATCGGATGGCGATCGGACGACCCGGCGAACCGGAAGCGCCTTTGAAAGGCGTCGGCGTGAAAATGAACAGGAACTCGTAAACCTTGTCGGCGGCAATGCCGCGCGCATCCATGTTCTCGAGCATGTGGATGCCGTGCTTCATGATCAATTCCTGATGCACGGGGTGATCAAGCTTGGGATCCGGATTGGGATCGACCTCGACGCAGCAGGAATCGGCGCCCACCAGGCTGGCCTTGCGCTCGGCAATCCACTGCGCCACTTCGATACCGATGCCAGGTGAGCCCTCGTTTTCACCGGTACCGACGCGGGCATCGTTATAGCGCGAAGGATGCTTCCAATTGTTGGCCCAGCCGTAGTTGAAGATGATGGCGTCGCCCGGCTCGATGCTTGCTTCCTCGATGCCTTGTCGAGCCAGTGCGCCGCGCACGTCGGCGAGCGTCACCTCGTATCTCGCCGGCAATATATCGAGCTTCTTGTATCCGGCAACGTCCACCAGAATTCCCTTCGTAAAAAAGGGCCGCGACTTCTCCATGCCGAGCGCACGCAGACCAAGGCCGCTGGTGATCTCATCGCGCGTGAAGCCGTTGTAGAACACTTCCTTTTGGGAGCCGTCGGCCATCTTCATGACTCTGCCGACGTGACCGAGCGCATCGAGCTGCGTGCCCATCTGGCCGAATTCGCCGGCCCAGAAGTCGGTGAACCAGGTCGGTGCGTTCTCACCCCTGGATGGCATGCCCTGCGCAGGAATGATCAAAGACCAGGTCCGCGGGCCGTACATCGGGATACCGCGTTCGTACACGTGACCCAACTCGTAGATCTTGCCCGTCTTCACGACCTTCAGGGCGCTCAGCACTTTCGCATCGGTGATCCAGTTCGACGACCCCGCCTGATCATCGGGACCCCACTGAGCATTCGGCCACCACGGTCCCTGCTGCCGCGTCTGCGCGCTCGCAAGCGGCGAGAAGGTCAGAAGCAGAACGGAGCCTGCGATTGCCGCGTGCGAAATTGAGCGGCTCAACTTGGCGGCGGTCGAGATAGGGTTCGAATGAGTCACTGGTCCTCCCCGCATGACATCGATGCAGCCGTGGAATGCGGTTGCATCATACGGCAGGCCAGACCGACGTGAGCCGAGGCACTCCCCCGCTGCGGGCACAGGACGCTCACGTATACTGCAAAGACCTGAGAAAGCCCTGATCAACCAAGCTCACCAACGCGGCGATGGCCGCTCATTACGAGGCTGCAATGCTCGAAGGTATCAAGATTGTCGAACTCGCGACCTGGGTTGCCGGACCGAGCGCCGCGGCCGTCATGGCCGATTGGGGCGCCAACGTCATCAAGGTCGAAGGTAGCGGCGGCGATCCGGTACGCGGACTGTTCGCGGAAGTGCCGGAGATCGCCGGCAATCCGGTCTTCGAGTTCGAGAACCGCGGCAAACGCAGCATCGTGCTCAATGTCAGCAAGCCTGAAGGACGCGCGGCATTGCTGCGCCTGCTTGCCGATGCCGACATCTTCGTGACTAACCTACGGCCGGGCAGCCTCAAGCGGGCTCGACTCGATTTCGATTCGATTCATGGCGAGCTGCCCCGCCTCATCTATTGCAGTGTTTCCGGGTACGGGCTCGAAGGCGACGCCGTCGATCTGCCGGCCTTCGATATCGCCGCGCTGTGGACGCGCTCCGGCATGGCCGGCGCCGTGATTCCCGAAGGCATCGAGCCCTTTCCCTGCCGCCCCGGCATGGGCGATTCGATCTGCGCCCTCGCCGTCATCGCGAGCGGATTGGCGGCGCTGACCGAACGCGCGCGTACCGGCAAAGGACGACTCGTCGAAACCTCGCTCATGCGCACCGGCATCTACGCGATGGGCTGGGATATGTCGATTCAGCTCAAGACCGGTCAACTGAATACGGCGCGGCAACGCAAGGACGCACTGGCTCCTACCTCGAACTACTTTCGCACCGCCGATGACCGCTGGTTCTGTGTATTGCCGCGGGCGGCGGACGATTGGAAGGCCGTGCTCACCGCCGCGGACCAGGCACATCTGATCGACGATCCGCGTTTCGCCACGCGCCAGAGCCGAACCGACAACGGCCGTGCGCTCGTCGAGGCGCTCGATGCCGGCTTCTCCAAGCTCACGTTGGCCGAAGTCGCTGCGCGTCTCACCGCCAGCGATGCGATCTGGGCGCCGCTCCAGAAGCCGGCGGACATCGCTCGCGATCCTTACGCCCACGCGGCGGGTTGTTTCGTCGAAGTGGAGGATGCGAGCGGCGAGCGCTTTCTCGCACCCGCCTCGCCCGCGCGCTTTCCTGGCGCGGATGACGGGCCCAAGCGGCCGGCGCCCCTGCTCGGCCAGCACACACGCGAAATCCTGAGCGAAGCCGGCTATCCGGACGAGCAGATCGAAACGCTGCTCGAGACGGGGATCGCAGTACAAAAATAAACATGCGTCGGCGCACTCGATGACGATCTGTCTGCCACCTAGCGATCCCGCCGTCCTGGCGCGGCGCAAGCAGATCATTCGCGACCTGGCGCGCATCGTTCCAGACGGCGTGCTGACCGATCCGGTGACATTGCGTGCGTACGAATGCGACGGCTTCACCGCCTATCGACAGACGCCGATGGTGGTGGTGCTGCCCGAGACCACGGCGCAGGTCTCGGCGGTGCTGCGTTACTGTCATCGATCGAAAGTGAAAGTCGTGCCCCGCGGCGCGGGCACTTCGCTGTCCGGCGGCGCGCTGCCGCTCGGCGATGCCGTGCTGCTCGGAATGGCGCGCTTCAATCGCATTCTGTCGATCGACTACGACCTGGGCACGGCGGTCGTGCAGCCGGGCGTGACCAACCTCGCCGTCACCCGCGCCGTGGAAGAACGCGGCTTCTACTACGCGCCCGATCCATCGAGCCAGATCGCCTGCTCGATCGGCGGCAATGTCGCCGAGAATTCCGGGGGCGTGCATTGCCTGAAATAC
>JRYE01005671.1_pt1 | contig 10261 bp, 10 predicted proteins | sample 235321 | NCBI WGS metagenome assembly JRYE01 (sample SAMN03074214, study PRJNA261473) | activated sludge metagenome | biome: Common Effluent Treatment Plant; feature: Wastewater; material: Activated sludge; isolation source: activated biomass in a lab-scale reactor treating industrial wastewater at... | reverse complement strand
CAATAGCGACACCGGTGGCGTGCCGTCGGTGTCGCTATTGGTCACGTCTACAATCTCGGCAGTCGCGCCTACATCAACCACGGCAAACAGCTTGGACGCGGTAGCCGACTGATAGCCCATCAGGGTCTCCACCGTGTCGCCCGTGAAGCCCGTTACCCAATTGATCGCCCCCAGACGCAGCATCACGTCCGATGCGGTAGGGAAGTAGTTTTTGCAGATAACCGCGTCCGTCTCGGCCATGTCAGCGATGTTGTCGCGCTTGTTCCAGCCACCCGTAGGCGCGGGAATGCTAGCCGTCCTGGCGACGGCGCGGCGTTGCCTGACCAGCATCAGACGTTCCAGCTACCGGACGGCACCGCGACAGCCGGGAGAATGTCGTAGCGGTTATCCGCCAGATTGATCCAGTCCTTCGACCCGTCGCGGGCGATGGCGTCGAGCACCCGGCGTTCGTACTTCTCAAGATCGGCGGTGTAGTCAAAGCCCTTCGCGGCCTTCCAGCGCCAAATCAGCCCCAGCGTCAGGATGCGCTCGTCGAGCAGGCCCACGTCAGCATCGTTGGCAAAGGCTGCGCGCTCGGTTGCGCCGGTCGAGTCGGTGCACCAATAGCGGCTGATGTACTCGAAATAGCACGTCTGCCCCGCAGTAGGCTCGGGGATGAACAGGAGGTCATCGCCACGAATGCGGAACTGATTGAACGGGCCTTGAAATGCCATCGCCTTGCGCTGCTGCCAGCGTTGCTTGGTCAGCGGGCCATACACGGGGCGGCGCAAGTCGCGGTTCCAGATGGTGTCGTTGATGATGTAATCGAGGCCTGGCGCAATGGTGGAAAGCGCCCCCTGAACCTCGGCGGCAACCGTGGTGAAGCTGGTTTCCTTGGTGATTGCCTGCCATGCGTGCCGCGTTGCCAGCGCCTCGCCTTCCTCGTTCAGCAGCGCGACCATCTGGATGATTTGCGCATCCGTGTTGCCGATGGCCGCGTTGGGCGAGGTCAGGCCCACGCGCTGGCAGGCGGTTTGAACGATGGTCAGGCAGGTCATTTAGACGGCTTCCTGAAGTTTCGGTTTGCGGCCACGGCGCGGGGCATCATGCAATTGCGCGTCTTCGTGTCCTTCCAGCGCGTTCATGCGCTTTTCCAGCGCGGCAATCACGTCGTCGCGCTTTTGCAGTTCGCGCTTCAGGTGGGCCACTTCCTCGGCCACCTTGCCGCCGTCCTGCGCCGCCTCCAGATAGGCGCGGCACTTGTCGCGGAACATGCGCGCACCCATGCCTGCGGCTTTCAGTGTGTCTTCGGTCATCGATGCGGCGGCTTCCACGCTGTAGATGTGAAGCTGGGCGTAGTTCTCGGCCTCGGCAGGCGTGACAAACGGCACGTTGCGCAGCGCGGTTTCCCCTTCCGGCACGTTGCCGTCGATGCCGTTCTTCCAGTTCTCGTAAGCACGATAAAAACCGTCCACCCACTCTTGCGGGTAGGCGGTGCGGCGTCCCTGATACAGGTCTTCCTTGATCTGGGCCAGCCACTTCTCGGCATTTTTTACCGTCCAGTCCTTGCCGGGCGGCTGGGCGATGTTGACGATGTTCACGTCGCGGAACATGGCGCGGCCTGCCTCAAGGCTGGCGGCCTGATCCTGAACCGACTGGCGCTCGAATCGAACGATGGGGGGGCGTGCTTCCTGAATGCCGATCATGTGTGTCTAGCTCCTGTAAAGGGATTGGGGTCTTTGTTGGCGACTCTGTTTGGAACCGCCAAGAAAAACCCCGCCGAAGCGGGGAACAGTCCTACAGGGAGGATGTTTAGAGGGTGCGGCCAACCTTCGGCCAGTTCATGAAGGCGGCAGCCGTGGTGGCGCTGCCTGCGGCGGCGTCAAGCACGATGCCGTCGATGACTTCCGCGCCTGCGGTGGCGTCGTCGTCCAGCTTGCCGCCCGTGCCGGTGGTGTTGAGGATGGTGTACACCGCAGCCGCGCCAGCGGTTTGGATGGTGCCCGCGCCGAAGATTTGCAGCCAACCATAGCCGGATGCGGCAATCGCAGCACGCGCAACGCCCGCCAGCTTGCCCGCGCCCGTACCCGGTGCGGAAGTGGTGGTGGACGCCATGACGGCCTCGAACGAGGAACCGTCAACGAGGCAAACGTAGCCGTCGCCCGTGATGGCGGAACCGGAGTCCTTGACGTAGATATAGCCCTTGGGGCCTGCGCTCGTCATGTTCCAGCCGATAGTGCCGGGAGTGAACTCCGGGCCTTCGCCGCTGGTGCGGACGTTAGTGGGATTGATACCGGAAATGTACATTTTGTGTCCTTTCAAAAGAAAACCCCGCACTAGGCGGGGCTTTGTATCACGAACCGTTATGCGTCAATCAGGCATGCATGACTCCTTGCCTGGCGCGGTTGCTACAGGTGAGGTTGGCCTGGGTCAGAATAGGCACGACAATGCCGTCTTGGTTGACCGACTTCAGCTCGGGCATGATTTCCATCCATGCGTCTTTGTGGGCGACCAGCTCCAGATAGTCGGTGTTGATGAAGTAGGCGTGCGAGGCGGGCATTCCGGAATCGCTGGAGTCGTAAACCACATCTGCGGTCTTGTACTTCAGCGAGACGATGCCGGCCTGCGCCGAATCCGCCGAGGCGTAACGCTTGATGCTGGTCTGCGAGTTTTCGAAGTACGAGAAGTACACCGAATCCATCACGATCAGGTCAGGCGTGTCCATGCCTCGGGTACAGGCCAGCCACAGAGGCAGCATCATCGAATTTTCGATGGTGGTCGCCGACGGCGTAACCGAGCCGACCGACGCATCGAACACCTGATTGCGCCAGAAAGCGAAGGTCGTGGCGTTGATGCCGCCAACCGTGCCCACGCCGTACTGCACCGAGCCGGAGCCGTCAGCGATGATGTGCTGCAGGCCGCCCATCTGGTTAGTGGCGGTGCCGGCGGAGTACAAATCTTCCGACAGGCCGTTCGCCATCGTGCGCTGGGCGTTTTTGATCTTCGCCTTGACGAAGTTGATGATGCGGTTTTCGCCCGAGTTGGTGCGGATTTCCAGACCCGACGCGGCGACGTTCACCGCGACCTGACGCCACGGGTATTCCGCCGCGCTCAGCACGTCGGACGCCTGGATGTTCAGCACATCAAAGCCTGAATAGCGTTGGTACGAACTATTTTCCGCGTAGTCGATAGGCGTCACAATCGACAGGCCGCCGTCTTCCATGCGGATGCGGCCCTTGGCCGACAGCTTGCGGAACATCGCGTTGTGGTTGGAAACCGCATCGGCCACTTCGGCCTTGTGGTTGCGGTAGGTGGTCGTCACCAGTTCGGTGAACGTGGTGAACAGCGAGGATTGACCGGGAGAGGCCATAGTAGTGCTCCTTTAAGGTTAGAAAAGCCCCAGCTTCTGTGCCGTGGCTCTGATCGTGTCGTCCATCGTGCCAGTCGGTGCGCTGGCCGGTACGCTGCCCCTGCGGGGTACGTTGACGGCGTTTGCCTTCTTGGCTTCCTGTGCCTTACGTTCCGCTTCAACCTTGGCGGCGGCTTCTGCCTGCTGTTTGGCAAGCATGAATGCGCGGGTTTGCGGATTGGCCCAAATGGCCTGTTCGTAGGCGTCCGATAGGTCTTTGGCACGACCAGCCTGTAAAAGCGCGGCCATATCCTCACGGACTTGCTCGAAGTGCTCGCGGCCCTCGGCGAACTTGCCAATCTCGCTGTTAAGCGTGCCCTGTTCGCGTTCCTGCTGCGTGCGTTGAAAATCGTTGATAAACCCCTTCAGTTGATTCAACTCATTCTGAAGGGCGTAGACCTGCGGATCGGGTGCGGGGGTTGCCTGCACCTGACCAATGTCGATGCCGTACTGATACGCCAGCGAGGCCAGCGCGTGCGCCTTCTGCTCGGGCGAGCCGTAGCGCAAGGTGTTGTCGGCTTCCAGCAGCTTGCCGACCGCGACTTCGTGCGAGACGCCCAGTTGCTGGATCGTGTGTTCGTATGGCTGGAATGCTTGCGCGATCTTCTGCGCGAATTGTGCGGCCCCCCGGTACTGCTCCAGCCCCCTGTGCATTTCCTCGGAGCGCCGCAGCAAAGCCTGCTGGAGTACCGGGCTGGCCTTGGCCCATTCCGCCGCCTCCTCCTTGCGCAGCCCCAAGCGCTGCACTTCGGGCGACAGGACAGGTTCTTCAACCGGCTCTACCTCGGGCGGCGTCTCCGGCTGCTGCTCTTCCTGCTGCTTGGCCGCGAATCGGCCTTTTTCGTCCCGTACCCGTTCGGCCTGTTCCTCCGGCGTTTCTTCTGTGGCGTCGTCGATCTCGGGTTCGCGGGCGTTGATTTCCGCCAGGGTGGCGCGGATGGTGTCGTCCATGCTGGGCGCTTCGTCTTGGGTATCCAAGACCTGCTCATCAAGCATTGGTAGTGCTCCTAAAGTCGTCATGGGCGACCAACCCCATGCCAGCGCCTCGCGGCGTTAGGTTAGCTGGTGATACTGGTCAGGTATGCGTTAAAAAGCCGCCCTTGTGAGGCGGCTGGCATGGGCGGCCAGGCGTCAGCGCGGCATTGTTCGATGGTGGTTGGTTATTGGATTTAGCGTCCGACCCCGTAATAAAACCCGGTGAACCCGTCCCGCACCCGAATCAGGCCAGCCGCTTCCTTCTCCGCGATGTAATCCATCGACAGCGTGAACAGGCTCGCCATGCAGTTCGTGTTGACGGCAGGCGTCCCGTTGCCGCTGCCATCGTCGCCTGCGGTTTCAAGCGTGTGGGTGAACGTGGTGAAACTGGCCCCGTAATCAATCATGCAGTCGATCAGGTTGCGCATCCGCGTGATGTTGTTCAGGCCCGTAACGGACGAGCCGACCCCGCCTGTGACCAGCGAGTAGGCGGAGGCGACAGGCGAACCCATGCCGACCGAACCGACGTGCGCGACGTTCGGAACGCCCCACGGCGTGACCTGAATGTTCTGGCCGCGGGCGATGCGCTGCATGGAGAATCCGCAGCCCTTGATGACGGCCTCCGAGAGTCGAGACTGATTGCTGTTCGGTGCGGCGTAGAACTCAGTCCCACGGCTGAACCCAGCGGCCCGCAGAAGCGCGTGCATCGCCATGACCTCATAGGCGATTTCACCTGCATCCGTGAGCGTTGCCATCGTCGGGGATGCCGCCGCGCCGGGAAGATGCTGCAGCCCGTGGTTGATCGCGTCCCACCCCGCCGCATAGAGCGTGTCGGCGGCAGCAGGCAGGCCGGTCGAGTAGTCAGTCCAGATTCGACTTTCCACTCCGTCCCAATAGTTCGCGTTGTTGGTGAAGTAGCCCTTCCATCCGTACTGCTGGTATTTTGGCAGCGCGATGTCGACAATGCTGTCCTCTGCGGTGTCGTGGCCGGGGAAAACCTGCGGCAGAACGTCCCAGTCCGTCCAGATCGAATCGAAATAGATGTTCGTCCCGGTGATCCCCGTGCCCGAATACATGAAGCGGATGCTGCCGAGGTTGTTGTTAAGGATGTCGGTGTCGGCACCCGTCCCGTTCGTGGTGCAGGCGACGCCGAAAGGATGAACCTCGGAAACGCCAGACGCCGGAATGTACGCACTCGGATCGCGCATCACGAAGACAAGAAAATTCCAGCCCTCTTTCATCTGGTTGGTGTTGAAGTAGACCAGCAGGCCGTTGGCATAGGAGTTTGCGGTGTTGCGCGTGATCGCCATTTCCAGCGTTCCGGCAACCGTCCCTCCGGCCTGATAGCCGGGCTGCGTCTCCAGATACACCCACACGCCGATTTTCCCGGAGACGGTCTTGTTCAGCAGCGATGTGGAGGGAGAAGTAAACTGGAAGCCCTCGGCAGTGTCGTCTCCGGGCGTGACCTTGAGCATGGAAGGCAGGCCGGTTCTCGGCACCACGCCAGTCACCGCACCGTTTGCATCGTAACCGCTATGGTCAGCGAGTGCGGCCAATCCGACAGCGGTGCATTCCGATGCAACGAAGCGGGCGACCATCTTGCCGCCACGGGCGACTGGTCGTGTGATGCCTACCGGCTGCCCGGCAATGAATCTGCCGTCGATGTTCACAGGCGGCTTGAGGTTGAGGCTGTCGAGGATAGTCCCATCCGGCCCCACCAGCCCGGTGACGTTGCCTGCGGAGTCGGTAGTGAGCTTCGCCGGAAACTGTCCCTCATTGAGCACCACATTGATAGCCGACTGGCCGAATTGCATGTTGGTTGTTGCCATCCTTAACCCCTAGTCAGTTCCCGGCGCTTCTTCGGGTCAATCTGGTAAAACGACCGCGCCACCGCCTCATGCAGTCGCGCATCATTCCGCTGTTCCTGATATGCGCGCTGGCGGGCGGCTTCCTGCTTTTCCGCCGCCAACCCTTCCCACGGCCTTGAATTGGTGCGCGCCATGTCTTCGCGGCGCTCCTTGCGGCTGGTAATCAGATTGCCGCTGGCGGGAGATTCGTAGGCTTCCCACGGTTGCAGGTCGAGAATCAGGCCGGGCGCATGGCCCCCCTGCTTTTCGTAATACTCAGGCGCGGCCCATGTGAGCACGCCGTCCTCGAACTCGGCCAATTTGCCATTCTGGCCGTAAATCGCCCGGTATCTAGGCATCTACTTGCTCGCTCTTGTTCATTGCCGTAACCATCGCGGCTTCGGTCTTGCTGCCTGCCTGAATCTGCGCAATCTGGATTTTCGTCTGCGCTTCCAGCTCGGCTTTCCAGCGGTCGAACTGCAATTGCTGTTCAGCCAGATACGCTTCCTGCCGCGCCTTGAACTGCTCGGCTTGGGTAGTTGCCTGCGCGCGCATCTGTTCGGCCTGCATTTCGGCCTGAATCTTGGTCTGCTCGCTTTGCGCCTGCTGCTGCGCCTGCTGTAGCTGCTGGGTCAATTGCTGGATTTGCTGCTCGTATTGCTGCTTGGCCTGCTCAACCTGCGCCGGGTCGATGCCCCCATGCTCCTGCGGGGCCTGCATCTTCTCGAACGCATCTTCAACCGCAGACCCCATGCGGGCGCGACGGGTGACGGTCATGACGATTTCCTTGACGGCCTCAATCGGCACGGCCTTGGCCTGCACTGCGGGGCCGATCCCCTGCACAAAGCCCACAATGCCTTCCAGCACTTCGCGCATACCGTGCATGTCCGACTCGATGCTCGCGGCAACGGTCTAATCCGTCTCAACGTCGATGCGATACGTGCGTCCAAGATCGGAGCGCAAAACCTGCATCACAGCTTCCCAGGTGATCGCATTCGGGTCTGCCTGCTGCCCTTGCTGCTGCGCCATCATGATCTGCTCTTGCGTCGGCAGGTTCACCAGCGTCATCTGCTGCAGCGTGGATTGGTCGAACTTCTCTCCGATGATCTCTGCCTTGATGCGCAGAATGTCGCGCAGGTAGCGGGCCACTTCCTGTTGCATACGCTTGATGCGTAGACTGCCCCACTGGCTTTTGATCTGCTGGGCGGTGGCGGTTTCGTTGGGGTTGGATGCGCCCCGCAGAATGTCGCCCATGCCGGTGATTTCGTAGATCGTCTGCTTGACCGCATCGCGTTGCAGGTAAAGCTGCTGCAACACCTGAGCGCCTGCCTTGACCAGCGCCTCGGTCTGGGTGCGAACCTCTTCGTCGTAGCAGTCGCTGATGCGCTTGTAGAACAGCAGCGCGAACACGTAGCCACGGAACTCGGAATGGTCGNNCCAGATGGCCTTGTCCAGACCGCCGCGATCAATAAGCGCCGTGACGTTCTGCGCCGGGATCATGTCGTTATCGTTTCCGCGCATCACTTCGGGCAATTCCGAAATGGTCGAGTCGTACACACCGCGCAGTTTGAGCGCATCAACCAGCTTGTTGATCCGCGTACTGATCCGGTTGAGTTCCTCAGCCTGTTCCTTGTATTGCTCATACAGGCAGACCGGCGTGAGGCTATCCACGTCCGCCACGGCGTAGATCGGGCGCGGGTTGGGGAAAAATCCCTGCAGACCGAGCGGGTCATCAACCACTTTAAGCGGGCCGGCCTTGTAACCGGCGTGGATGAACAGCACTTGCCGTTCGTCCTTGTCCCAAATCTCCCACACCTCGGCGGTCTTGAACGCTTCGGCCTCATGCTCGGCCATCNNCACCTCGCGCAACGTCTCGACCTGCTGACGGAGGGCGGCGTTGTCGGCTTTGAGTTCCCGGATGTCCTGCTGTTGATAGACGATGATCTGCACGACCCCGGACCGCGTCAGCTTCGTACCATCCCGCATCTTGTTCAGGTCGTCGTCGCTGGTAGCGTCGAGCTGTATTTTTCCGCCTATTTCCTCGCCGAACTTCTTGATGAGGTCATCGCGGCTCATGCGGTGGCGGAAAGCCTCCCAGCACACATCCTCCCAACGCTTGCCGGGGCCAAAGCGGAAGTCGTCCCATTGCACATGCTCGGCAACGGTTTGCTCCCACTCCAGTTCCTCGGTCACGCCCTCCATCGCTTCGTGCTCTGCATCTTCGGCGTCTTCGTCGTGGAACTCAGGATCAAGCCCCACCTGCTTCATGCTCGGCACATAGCGCACGCGGCTAATGCCACGGCCTACCAGCAGCATGTCGAGCACGTCGGCACGCGCCAGGCTGTCGAAGTCGTAGGTGTCAATACTGAATTCGAGCGCCCGGCTCACCACTTCGGAAACCACCTTGCCAATCTTGTCAGCGTCCTTGTAACGGCGGCGCACGTCAGGCTTAGGCGGATTGCTATAGATCGCCGGGAGCATCGTTTCCGTGTTGCTCCAAAGGATGTTAAAGCTGTTTTTCTTGACGGACTCGCCCCGGTACAGTTCAAGCACACCCTGCGCGGTCTTGCGCCATTCGCGCTCGCGCTTGTCGGCCAGACGCAATTCCAGCAGCCAGCGGCGCACCTGGGCGGCGGGGTTGTCCCCCAAATCGCCCTTGGTTTCCAGCCCCGGCGTGGTGTTGTCGTCGTAATCAGCCATTTATTCCCCGAGGCGCTGCATGGTGCGGCGCTTGATGATTTCGTTGATGGTCAAGTCGGTTTCGTAGCGGGCCGGCGTCGGCGGATTCGGCTTCATTTCCTCGCGCCACACCAGACAGGCGTAGCGGAACGCATCCGCGTAATGGGATGTCCAGTCATGCCGTGGTTTGTCGCGGAACATGCGCTTGTCTTCGTCGTATTCGCGCTGATATTGCTTCAGAGTTTCGACGCCTTCGCGGCACTTCTCGTCTATCCAGCACTCGGCCAGAGTCAGGCGGGCGGCCTGTATGCCGTCTACCAAGCCAAGCTCGGGAACAATCCGGGGCCGCCACTCCAGCGCGGTCAACTGCTGCTCGATGCTGCGGCCGGTTTGCAGGCTCTTGGCCCGTGCGTCATGCGGCAGGTAGAGCCATTCGCCGTATCTGTACGGCTTGCCCTTCAAAACTTCGTGATAGTGGCTGATGGGCATTCCAGACGCCGAATAACAGTCGATCAGGCGTAGCTCCTTGCCGACCTGAAACCACCAGATAGCCGTGTCGTCGCTAAACCCAAGGTCGAGCACGGCGTAAGTCTTGAGGTTCGGATCATACAGTCCAGGCCTGATTCGCCCGGACTGCTCCAGTTCCCACAGTTCCTTGCCGTATATCGCCCCAGGCAATGCGGCGTCAAAGTCGCATTCCATTTCCTGCCGCCATGCATCTTCGGTCAGTTCGATCCGCAGGGCGTCAAGCTCACTCTGGGGCAGCAAGCCGGATTCACTGGCCTTGATGGTTAGTGCCAGCCAATCCGCATTTACTTTGGCGTGTTCGTAGATTTCCCAGAACTGATTACGGCCTTTGGGNNCGCGGGGCGAATAATGTATCCCCATACACTCGGCTTCCAATCGCCATATTCATCGGCCACCAAGCCATCAAAGAACAATCCCCGCAGCGCGTCTGCGTTATCTGCACCGAATAACTGAATCCGGCTGCCGTTGGGATAGTCGATGCGTAGTTCGCTCTCATTGATGCTTATCCCCGGAATCGGCGAGCTATAACGCTTGATGTAATCCCAAGCAACAGCCTTGGCTTGTCGGTAAAACGGGGCCACGTAGGCGAACCGCCCATCGCCGCCCTTGAACGACAGCGCGGCCTTGATTAGCTCATTGACACAAGCAACCGTCTTGCCTGCCCGACGGTGGGCAACCACTACCGCCCATCGTTGCTTCCTTCTGTGCAGCGGCCTGAAAGCTGACCGTGGCGCGTAAGGAATGACAATAGGATTCACTCTTGCCAGGTAAACGTAAGGCTGCCGCTATGCTGGTTGTCAGTAGGCTGTACAGGCTTGCCCCATGCGCGCTCGATGATGGCAAG
>JRYE01001804.1_pt1 | contig 10294 bp, 9 predicted proteins | sample 235321 | NCBI WGS metagenome assembly JRYE01 (sample SAMN03074214, study PRJNA261473) | activated sludge metagenome | biome: Common Effluent Treatment Plant; feature: Wastewater; material: Activated sludge; isolation source: activated biomass in a lab-scale reactor treating industrial wastewater at... | reverse complement strand
ACTACAATTGGAAATCCCTCGGTGGTTGAGGTAAGAATTAACACAGTTGCTTTCTCAAATATTTCATTCACTTTTTCCGGCTGGCTTATATTTCCATAGAAGTGGGCGAATGGATAAGCGGCAGGAGAGATGACATTTGAAACATCTCCTAAAAATTCAAAACGAATGTCTTTATCTATTTCCTGCATTACATTAGCAATAGCTGCAATTAGCGGCACCCTCTTTTCAGCACTGCCTCTGCCGGCATATAAAACGGTAAAAGGTTCTTTTGGTTTTTCAGATTTTTGAATGGGTAATTCTATTGCATTTGAGATGTATTTTATTTTATCAATATAAACATCAGGCACACCGGTTTTTTTATAATACTCAATATGGTTTTGTATGCGTATCCGACTGATCATGACAGTGGTCGTGATGAAAGGCAGAAAAGGCATACGTATATAGGAAAAACTGTTAAACGAATGAATCAGTTCAACCTGCTTTATATCTTTTATTATCCAGGGAGAAATTTTATATCCAAAATTGCATTGACCATTAAAAACAATCGGCTTTGTTGTTTGCTTGTTGATATAACCGGAGATGATGCCGCGATAAATCAGATTTAAAAAATACAACCATTTATTATCGGTGAATGTTGAGATGTTTTTAATAATACATCCGCTTTCCTTAAATTCATTCAGGCAACCTTCTGATTCTGATTTTTTAGTGAAATAAATCACACAATCTTTTCCACCTGTTGCTTTAGCAATTTGTGCATGTACTTTTTCGGCACCGCCAATATGATAAAATGGGAAAAAGAAATAAATACGATATTGATTTTTCCGGGGTTTTATTAATGCAATCAATCGCCCGATGATAATAAATGAAAATATGAAAATATTTTCAATTTTCCGTTTGACTTGCAGCCGTTGATATGACCAGTTTTTTATGATACGATCTTCTTTTTAATGCCTGATAAAACCACCTTAATACTGTTTAAAATAAATCCCAACCTTACTTTAAAATTATACCAACCCTTGTGCTTATTTTTAAAATATAATTTATAAAATAAATCTTTTTTGAGAAAAGCAGATTTTTTATTGGAGGTGGAAGTGATTGATTGGTCGTGCACTCTGTACTTCAAAAGTACTCTTGGTATCTTTTCTATTTTTCTATTATCGGCCGCCAGCCTTAGCCACATTTCCCAATCTTCTGCATGAGGTTGTTCTTCGTTATACATATATTGCTTAAGTACTTCAGCTCTGAACATGACAGATGGATGCGCAAGACAACAGTTCCAGGGTAGCATTGATTTTATTTTTGGCCACGAGGTGGCTTTGCGATCATCTTTCCATACTCCGGTATATTCACCGCTGTCATTCATAAGGTCAATAAAACCGGCTACTACTGCTACATCTTTATGTTGCATCAGGTAATCTACCTGAGTTTGAAATCTGTCGGGCATACTAATGTCATCTGCATCCATTCTTGCAATAAATTCTCCTTTGCTTAACTTAATGGCATAATTCAGATTTATAGATGGGCATTTTTGTTTTTCTCTAAAAATTACTTTTATTCTATTGTCCGTATATGATGTAAGGATTTTTTGTGTTGTATCAGTAGATGCATCATCTATAATAAAAAATTCCCAGTTTGTGTAAGTTTGATTTACGATGCTGTCAATGGCAATTTTCAACCATTGCTCAGCATTATAAACACTCATGATGACAGATACTAATGGTTTTAATGTTTCTATATTGCCCATGTTAAAATATCAGGGTTTGTTTAAGGCTTTACAGCTTATTGAATTTAATTTCCAAAATTAATCGGTTATAAGCCTTTCGACTAATTTTTTTGTTAAGTTTTCAATGCAGTATTGATTGTAAAATTCAGCAGTGGGTGGCGAAGTATCTTTCTGTAAACTTGCACGGGTTGCATTACAAAATTGTTCAAAATTTCCCGGTTGTGCAGTAGTAATATGGTTAGTGAATAATTTTTTATTTATCCCGGACAACCTATTTTCAAAACATACTAATTGACAGCCATAGCTTATTGCTTCAATATTCTTCGTTTGTATGCCGCCTCCTTGCAGAACAGGGTTAATAAACACATCGGTTGCCGCAAAATAGGTTTCTATATCATCAACCTCACCGGCATTTAATACCAATGGATGTTTTAGTTTGTTGAGGTATTGAAATTGGCTTCCTTTATTCCTTCCGCAAATAATAATTTTTCCGTCAAATTTCTTCTCAAGTAATCGGGGGGCTATTTCTTTATAGATATTTTCAACTGCTTTTGCATTGGGCAGATAATCTAATGTTCCGGCAAAAAATAAAATCATTTGCTCTTTATAAAGACCATGCCTTTTTTGTATTAATTCCTTCGCCAATTCTTTATTTATTTTCTCAGCTCCGATATTTATTCCATAAGGAAGTAAAATACAGGCTTCATTTTTCAAATTAAAAATCTGAATAGCCTGTTGCAAATCGGTTTCGGTTTTAAAAATGATTAAATCCGCATGCTGAAAGGCTTTGCTTTCCAGATATTTCACCAAACGCCACCACCATTTATTTTGTTCTTTGAAACGAAGATGCTCTATGTTGTGTGCATGAACAATCAGCTTAGCCTTCATTTTTTTCTTTGCACGCAAGGCGGCAATAGCATGATATGGGTGTTCCAGTATGATATGTGACGGATTAATTTCTTTTGAAATATTTATTATCTTTTTCCAAATTAATGGGTTGAAGAATTGCCATCTGCTTTTGGGTAATACAGGTTTTAATATGTAGGAAAGTGATTCTTCCGTTTTATTTTCATAAGAGCAAATACAAGTAAGCGGCACTGTTTTTCCAAGCTGCTGATTAAAATAGGCAATACCTTTTTGCCCTCCATATTTTGGGGGCAATACTTTGTACCATACTATGCTCATTATGTTAATCATAAAAAAACCGGCATTTCAATCAGCCGGTTTATAAACATTTTCATTAAACTGTATTCTTTTTGCGGGTTCTATACCATTCATAAAATACACTTCCGGCGAGCAACAATAATAGTGCAATATTGGCAATACTTGTAATTTTCCATCCTTTGTAGTAGCCTTGTGGTTTAAACTCAAATTTTATGGTATGTTTTCCGACAGGCACTGATAAGCCACGGAGTACATAATCAGTTTTTACAATGGGCGCTTCTTTACCATCAATATATGCTTTCCAGCCCGCTTTGTAATAGATTTCACTAAACACTGCAAACTGATTGGTTGTGGACTCTGAGCTATATTCAATTACGTCATTATCATTTTTTACCAATGTGATTTTTGCTGTTGAATCCGGTACGGGCATGGTTACGGCTGCTTTAAAAGACTCCTGAACAAAGGCCGTATCTTTTGGGCTGAAATTATCCAAAGCCTTCATCTCTTCGTCTGCATTTTTTACAAACTGGACATGATTTACAAACCATACAGGCCCTAGTGCGCCGTCATTTTTTTGAGAAGCTGATGTTAATCCATTTTGGCCTGTTTGTAGCAAGTATTTTACATTGAGCATGTTTAACACTGACATATTTAACTGAGGCTTGCTCAATTGTCTTTCCAATAAATCCTGATAAATTAAAATCTTCGCAGCATTGTATCCGCCAATTGAATTNNAATTTTCGCTATTGAGGTATTTGCTGTCAATCAGGATGACATCAATAAATGCAAATAAAGCCAATGCAAGACCTATAATAGCAGGTTTCATTTTCCTTTTTACCAGCAGCCATACCGCTGCAGCGGCAAGTAATACAAAGCCAAAGGAACGTAGTATGTCGCCCATCATTAATCCTTTTCTGTCGACTTTTAATCCATCATAGTAATCTTTTACTAATTGCTTTACACCGGCAGGCAGTTGCTGCTCGCCGGCGTTTCTTACTTGTTTTAATGTTTCAGTATCTGCATAGCCCATAAAATTGGCTGTCATGTAAATAAACAGCAAGAGCACAAACAGGCAACCCGTTGCGATCAATCCTTTTTTGTATTGGTTCCAGAAATCGGTTTGTGCNNGTATTACCAGTATCATTGATGGTGCTCTGAACTTGTTGTAGAATGGCAAATGGTCAAACAAGAAATTATTGAAAGCGCCAAAATAATGCCCCCACGACATAACGATGGTAACTATGATAGCCGTAAATAACCACCATTTATGCTTTCCGTTTAATACAAACATGGCAAGGATGGCCAGAAAACAAATAATAGCTCCTACATAAGGCGGGCCTGATGTGCCTACCTCGCCGGGATAGGTCATGCCGCCCCAGTAAAACTGTGGCGGTGGTAATTGCTGTTGTAGTTCTGCCGGCATTGCTCTTAATGCTTCTATCGCTTTTGAATCGTCTTCTTTTACTTCCAGTTTATCGCTGGCGCCGCCAAAAATTCGGGGTGCAAACATCACAAGTGGCTCAGCGGGTTTCATACTATAACTCATACCATACTCACGAGTAAGGCCACTGCCTTTTGCTACATGTTTTGCAGTAGTATCAGTACTGGTAAGCGCCGATCCGCCTCCTCTTATGGTTTCTTTCTGAAATTCGTAAGTTGAAAGCAGGGTAACCGCATTGATAGCAAGGCCTATGAGTGCTGCACCTAAAACAAAGCCAAGGCTAAATACCATCTCTTTTATTTTCTTTTCTTTTATCCAGTTTACGATAAAGAAAACAGTAAGTATGCCTAATGTTATAAATAGGTAATATGCAATCTGTGGATGGTTCATGGCAATTAATACCGAAGTAAAAAGAGCAGTAAGTGCAGCACCCAGCAGATATTTCTTTTTATCATATATCAGCAATACAGAGGCCAGTAATGCAGGCATAAATGCCATAGTCATCATTTTAGTAACATGGCCTACACTGATGATGACCGGATTGTAAGTGGCATAGGCAAAAGCCAGCGATCCCATGATGGCGGCAAATATGTTTATTTGCAGCACTACACATAACAAGTAAAAACACAAACTTGCTAAAAAGAAAAAACTCACCGGTTCGGGAAGCCCCAGGCTCATTATTTTAGATACATACCAAGGCAATGAGTTGTTGTATGGAACACCGCCAATTTGAAAAGCAGGCATACCGCTAAACACACTATTGGTCCACAAGGGACCTTTGCCATCATGCGTTTTTGCATATTCAAGAGATTGGTTTACGGCTCCTTTCCAGTTGGTTATATCGCTTTGGTTCAATACTTTGCCTTCCAGTGCAGGTTTACAATACAGCAAGGCTATGATTAAAAACACAGCCAATGCAGCTACGTGAGGCAATAATTTTTTCAGAAATCCATTCTTCATAAAATCTTATACATTAGGCTGACAAAATAATGCTATTTTGGTCTAAAAAAACGGATGCGCTGGTTATTATTTTTATCTCGTCTTGCTTTTATATGCGGTTTGTTTTTTCTGGCTTCTTTATCCTTGCTTGTAAAAGACTGGTTGGATGATAAAAGTTTGGTCTCTACGATTATTACAATTGGTTTTTTTATGGGAATGATCATTGTTCCCATTACTTTGTTATGCTATCTTTTTACCTGGCTGGCAGGTAAAAAGCCTTTTGCAACCGTACCAAAGTGGCTGGCTTTATCAATTTTGTTTTTCCTGTTTGTGTATGCCGGCTATGTTTATTATAGTAATTACAATCATCCTATACAATGATAAAGTCAATCCTAAAAGACAGGCCTACCAAACTTTTTCTGGGCATCATGGCTTTTTTTGTGGCCAATGCATTGATAGCAGAATGTATTGGCGGTAAAATATTTTCTTTGGAAGAAGTATTTGGGTTCGCTCCGGCAAATCTTACTTTGTTTGGACAAAGTGGTTTGTCCTTTACACTTACCTGCGGTGTGCTGCTATGGCCGCTTGAGTTTATTATTACTGATATTGTAAATGAATTTTATGGCCCCAAAGCGGTGAGGCGTATCAGCTATACAGCGGTCATCTTAATTTCTTATGCCTTTATCATGTTTTATGTAAGCATGAGTGCGCCACCTGCCAATTGGTGGATAGGCTCAAAAGCAACTGAAGGAATCCCTGATATGCAGGCTGCTTACAGTGGTATTTTCGGGCAGGGTATGTGGATTATTGTTGGCAGTCTTGTTGCTTTTTTGGTAAGCCAATTGGTAGATGTATTTGTTTTTCAAAAAATAAAAAAGGTAACCGGAGAGAAAAAAATCTGGTTAAGAGCTACAGGTTCTACACTAATATCTCAGTTGATAGACAGCTTTGTAGTACTCACCATTGCATTTAAAATTGGTAACAACTGGAGTTGGGCGCAAGTGTTGGCAATAGGCTGTGTAAATTATATCTATAAATTTTCAATGGCGATACTGCTTACGCCACTTATTTATCTGGCCGAGCGTCGTATAGAAAAATATCTGGGTAAGGAAACCACAGCGAGCATGAAAAAGGCAGCCATGGGAGAGGAGGAGGCGTTGCCTCAAATGCCTACAGCGGGCTAAAGTGTTGTTTGGTTATCATCTCCACTACAATTTTGTCAATCGGGAGTGTAACATCTGAAGCTGCAATTTTTTGTAATGGAATAAAACGAAAACTTTCTATTTCCTGTGTTTGCTGATATTGTTTTTGCTGTGCTTCTGTAAACTGAAATGGTTTGTCGTGTAACAACATCTTGATAGGCTCCAATGCTTTCACATAATAATAAATAGAGATGATTTGATGCTGTGGGTTGAATGCAGAAATCTGAAAATAATCAGTTGTGTAAATATGTGAGCCCACTTGAATTTGCAAATCAAGCTCTTCTTTAAATTCTCTTGTAAGACAATCCCTGGTGCCTTCGCCAAATTCCAGTCCGCCGCCCGGAAATTTTGTAATATAACTGCCTCTTATCAGTTCATCACTTACCAGCACTTCCTGCTTATCATTGATCAATAAGCCATATACTCTCAGGTTAAACATGCAGGTTAAAATATTTTTTTGCGAAAGAAATACCAGCCAATAATGAGTGCAATGCCCAGTGAAAGAAATGCTACAATGTAGAACGCATATTTTGAATGTTCAAATCCGCTGGGTACATTCATTCCAAATAAACTGGCTATCAAAACCGGAAAGGTGAGCACTATGGTAATAACGGCCAATCGTTTCAATACCTGGTTTTGGTTATTGGCAATAATGCTGGCAAAGGCATCGAGTGTGCTGCTTAAAATGTTGGTATAAATATTAGCCATTTCCAACGCCTGAGAGGTGTCCACAATTAAATCTTCCAACAGTTCTTTTTCATCTTCGTGTAGCGTTAAAAAATTGGTTCGTGATAATTTCATCAGCAACATTTCATTTGACTTCAATGCTGTAACAAAATACACAAGGCTTTTTTGAATCTTCATCTATTCCAGCAATTCTTCATTGCGACTGCTGGCATATAGTTTTTGCTCCATCGCATTGCGGCGTTGGTTTATCTCTTTCAGGTATTGCATAAAGGCCTGCGTTACCTTTTCAAAGATTTTCAACACCATCATATTTTTTTTGTCCTCGGTACGATTACGAAAGGTGTCCAGAAATTTTTTGATAGCAGGATTGTCAAATGAGTTAACCGTTACAATTTGATTATGGGTAAGAATAATACATATAGGAATGGTGATATAGTATGCGTCGCTTTCATTAAAAGAATTATTTTCTGTTGGCGTTTTAATGACAATGAGCTTTACATTGTCTTCTTCTTCAAAGCGGCTTCTTTCGTCAATATCCAGCGAGTCGGTAAGAAAGTCGATGGGTATATCCAGACTTTCAGATAATTCGGTGAATTCTTCCTGTTTCAATGGCGGCGATACATTGACCCATGAACCGGATTCAGGCTTATCCGTTTCTACCGTCTGGCTATTTATATTTTTAAAATTCTGAATCACGAAGTAAAATGATGTTTGATATTGGAAATTGAAAATATGAGATACAATATCGCTTTATTTATATTTCTACAACCCCTTCAAATACTTTTTCTGCAGGGCCACAGAGCCAGATATTTTCATATCGGTTTTCGTCAGTTTTTTCATATTCTACGGTAAGGAAGCCGCCCGGGGTTTCTACTTGTACTTCATTAAAACCATTTTCATTGTGGAAACAAACTAAAGCCGATGCGGTTACGCCGGTGCCACAGCTCATCGTTTCGTCTTCGACACCTCTTTCAAAAGTGCGAACGATTATTTTTCCGGGTTCTTCCAGTACTTCTACAAAATTTACATTGATACCCTCTTCTTTAAACTCGGCACTGTTTCTTATTTCATAACCCTTTTTGTACACATCCATATCCAATACATGATCGGTGAGTTTAATATAATGCGGCGATCCGGTATCCACAATAAAATCATTGTGAAACTTGCGAATTGTTTTTACATCTTTCATTTTCAGAGAGACAGTTCCGTCATCATCTATCTCAGCTTCATGTACCCCATCTACTGCAAGAAAACGATATACATCTCGACGAATATTCAAATGGTATGCAAATTTAATCATACAACGGCCACCATTGCCACACATACTGCCTTCCTTGCCATCGGCATTAAAATATTTCATTTCAAAATCGAAACCTTCTATTTCATTTAACAGCATCAGCCCATCGGCGCCAATACCAAATCTGCGGTCGCACAACTTATTTACTTGTTCAATGGAAAGGTGATTGTAGTGGCCTTTCCTGTTGTCGGCGATGATAAAATCATTGCCTGTTCCCTGATATTTACTAAAATGAATTTGCATCAGATAGAATCGGCAAATATTCCGATAAATTTTTTAATTAGGCTCTCTACAGCTGCTTTTCCATCTTTGGAAAATTCTTTTACAACACGATTGGCTACAATGGCATTGATGGCCAGGCAATGATGCCCCAATAATCTGCCCAGCCCATAAATAGCGGAAGTTTCCATTTCAAAATTGGTAATTCTATGTGGGCCAAATCTGAAATCGGTAAGTCTGTTTACAAAATCAGGATTACGAATACCCAGCCTTAGCACACGACCCTGCGGGCCATAAAAACCCGGGCAAGTAACCGTAATGCCATGATGAAAGTCAGAAACGAAATTTTTTATCAATGAAGCTGCGCCGCTACTTATATAAGGATGGCCAATTTGCCCATGTACCTGCGTATGTGTTACAAAATGATGAAGTAATTGTTGTTCCTCATCATTCTGTTCAAGCCTGTAAAAATTCAACAGGTTATCTACTCCCAATCCATGTGTAGAAGCTACAAAACTGTCGACAGGTACATCGGCTTGCAATGAACCGGATGTACCCAGCCGGATAATGTTTATGGAACTTAATTCTTTTTTTATCTCCCTTGTTTTAAAATCAATATTGACAAGGGCATCCAGTTCGTTAATTACAATATCAATATTATCGGGGCCAATGCCTGATGATAAAACGGTGATTCTTTTTTTGCCTACATAACCGGTATGACTTACAAATTCCCGATGCTGCCTTTTTACTTCTATGGAGTCAAAATATTTGCTGATTTCTTTTACACGATCGGGGTCGCCTACGGTTACTACTGTGCCCGCTATTTCATCCGGAGTAAGGTCAAGATGATAAACAGCTCCTCTGTCATTTATTATTAATTCTGATTCTGCTATTCTGGACATAGATGTTATTTTATGTAACTAAAAAATTGCCAAAAGTCTTTATATTTGCCGCAGTTTAGGGCTTTAAAAAAGACTTGGATTCACAAATCTAAAATCTTAAAGCGATAATCAGAAATAATAAGGTCCTTTGGCCGAGTGGCTAGGCTCAGCTCTGCAAAAGCTGCTACGGCGGTTCGAATCCGCCAGGGACCTCAAAAATGGGAGAAACTTCAGGTTTCTCTCTTTTTTTTACATTAATAATTTGCAACTACAAAGGCTTGTTTGCCGGCCGGAGTATAATTTCTTTTTAGAGAATCTATGATTCTTGCAGTATCATTTATTGAAGCAGCAATTTGAAAATAAATATTAAATGAAACTGAATCTCGTGTTTCTATTTTTGATTGATGTACCCCAATTGCTTGCAAATGATTATATCTTGAAATCGCCCTTTCCTTGTTGGCTACTTCCACAATAAATTTAAAACTGTTTGAAATATTGGATTGCCCGGCACTATCTTTCGTTTGTGTAGTTGTATCGGTTGTGTTGTCTATACGGGTGGTCATACGCTCAACCGGTTTAATTTCCTTATCTGCCGTGCCGTTGCTTGAATTTTTGTTTTTGGAAGTTGTGAATTTATAAACGGTATATCCGCCCCAAATTGATAAACCCAGTCCGGCAGCTATCAAAAACATAATAGCGGGCTTTCGCCAACTCATTTTTTGCTTTATCGGCTTTAATATG
>JRYE01020832.1_pt1 | contig 10295 bp, 7 predicted proteins | sample 235321 | NCBI WGS metagenome assembly JRYE01 (sample SAMN03074214, study PRJNA261473) | activated sludge metagenome | biome: Common Effluent Treatment Plant; feature: Wastewater; material: Activated sludge; isolation source: activated biomass in a lab-scale reactor treating industrial wastewater at... | reverse complement strand
GCGCAAGGCCTGGCAGAACTCAGGGTGTGGCAACTCATCGTCCTCACGGCCCGCCCAGAGCTCGAACTCCTCGCTCAGCGCCCGGATGCTGGGCCAGTAATTGAGGGCGTCGACGGTGGTCTCGATGCGAGCCTGGACGTTGGTGATCTTCTCGAAATCAGCCGATGAGTCGATGCAGGACTGGAGTTCGCGGGAAAAGCTTTGCGTGCGGGTCCGGAATTTTCTCAGGGAGCCGTAGAAGTCATGGACGGTCTGCCCCAACAGGGAGGCCCCATCACGCAAGACACGACGGGCCTCGAGGTGGCGGCTATCGAACCACTCCTGTATTATGGGGACCCATTCGCGGCCCCCCTTGCTCTGCGCTGCGAGGTCGCTGCGATAACTTTCGTAGAACCGGTCGGGCGCGGTACCGCGGTGTTTCGTGAACGCGCGAAGGATCACCTCGACGCCGTCTTTGATGNNGATACCGTCGACCTGCTTCTCGAGCACATCGATCTGTTTCATGAACCCGGCGCTTCGCCGCTCGCCTTCGGACTTGAGGCGGCCGAGCTCATCCTTGAGACTGAGCACTTCGCTCGCGATGCCGTCGACCTGGGCCACATATCCGGGACGCAGAGGCCATTGGTCGCGAAGCCAGAGTTGATACTGCGCAATGGGCTGGACGTCGTTGCGAATCCGCTCGACGGTGGCACGCAGGGTAGCGATTGACGCATCGAGGCGCGAAAGCGTTTCAGGATCAATTCCCTTCGCGGCCAGACTGCGGTTGCGCTCCGCACGCAAGCTCGCAAGCTCTGCCTCGAGATCGGCTTGCGCCTTCTGAATCGAGGCTTCGATCGCGGACAATCTAGCCTTCTTGGTTGTATCAAGTGCGTTCAACGCGTCCTGCCGAGCGCTCAGGTTCTCGCGGATGGCACGCGCGAAGGTCGTCTCGAGTTCCTTGATTTCGAGATCGAGCGCACTCTGCTGCGCTGTCACCTCGCGGCGTTCGTCTTCAGCCTGCTTTTTCGCGCGGATGCGGCTTTCGTCGATTTGGGCTTTGAGGGATTGCTGCTCGCCGGTCAGGCGACGCATGCGCTCGTCGGCGGCCCGGTAGGCTTGCAGGGCGTCGTCTTCAGCTTTGACAGCAGCGTCGAGCTGGTTTTTTGCTTGAGCGAGAATGGCTTCCTGCGTGGCATGACGGACGTCTTCCGCTTCTACCTCGCGTTTCAATTCAGCGATACGCGCTTCAATCGCCTCCTCATGGGCGTGCCAGGGTGCTTCGATTCGATCGAGCCGCAGGCGAACCCCGTAGAGATTCTGAGCGGGCTGTTCGTCGACCTCGGGGATCAGATCTGTGCGCAGCAAGAGTTCGCGCGAAGCTATCTTGCCGATGTCCTGGCGCCAGCCAGGCACGTGCGCTCGAAGAAAATGGATGAGCGTCCCTGGCGCCGCTTCACCCATCTCGATCGCAGCCTGCAATGCGTTCTTCTGGTCCTGGAGTCGGAGCTGGATGCGGCCTAGTTGGCGATCGGCCTCATCAAAGCTCGCCTTCGCGTTCAGCTTTGCGCTGTGAGCATCGTCACGGCGTTTGCGCGCGTGCTCGAGGTCGATCCGAGCCTTTTCGCACTCGGCGTCCTTGGCTTCCTTCTGCATGACCAGTTCGGGGCTGGCTTGTGCATCGTTGATGCGGCCGTTGAGCCACCCAATTCGCTCAGCGTAGCCCTTTGCCTCTTCGTTCGCTTCGTGGAGGGCCCGGCCGTGTTCATCACGCAGCACCTTCTCACGGCCCTGATAGTCCTCTTCACACTGGGCTTTGAGACGCTCATTCTCTTCGTAGACGGGGCCCCTGCTCGCTTCGAACTCTCCGATCTGGCGCTTGGTACGCTGATCAGCCATAAGCTCAAGGCGTTCATATTCCTCACTGACGCTTCGCTGGTTTCCAAGGAGACTCGAATAGGAGCGTTCCTGTTTTTCCAGCTCTGCCAGGACCGAAGGCAGACGTTCCTGATCTTGCGAACGGGTCTCGAACGCCTCGTCACGGTAACGCTTTGCCTGCAGATCAAGGTTATCTAGCTGTGCTCGGGCTTGCTTGAGTGCCTCTTCCTTGGCCGTGAGGTGCCCGCGTGTCTCGGCAGCCTTCTGAGCATTCTGGGCACGTTCTGCAGTTGCTTGCTCGTCCAGGGCCTTGAGTTGGCTCTTCAACGCGGCAAGACGTGCCGAGCGGGTGCGCTCGAGCGCGATGAGCTGCCCCTTTGCGAGACTCAAGGCGGTCCAAGCGGACTTTCGCGCCTCGGTCGCCTCCACCACGCCTGCGACGCGTCCTTGCTCATTCATGACGTCCACGTAGGCATCGCGATCGCGCAGCCACACGTCCATCTGGTCGCGCTGTGCCCGGATCTCGAGTTGCCCTTCGTCCTGTGCGATGCTGGAGACGATGATGGACCGCAAATCACGGAAGGTCGCAGCCCGCACAAACATGCCGGTGACGATCCGGTCGATGTGCGAAAGGCGACTCCCACTGCCCGCGAAGGAGAACTGCCCGGCGAGGCTCCTCAACTCGCGGCGGTCAACATCGTTCTGGATGATCGAGCGGTACTCGGTCCGTGAGAGAGCGCGGGAGCACTGGGCGCCCTGCTTTTCGACGTGCCGCAGCAGTTGGGTGTTGCTCTCGACGATCGACTGCCCGATCACGAAAAGATCCCGACTGAATCCAGACGCAATGAACCGGTACTGCACGCTCTCTCCGGTTGCGTTTGAATGCAGCACGGCCATGCAAAGTTGCCCCCTCCGGGCATACTCAAAGACGATGTAGGAGGTCGTACGCGGCAGGTAATGGTCGGCGAATGCCTTCTTGCTCTGCTCGCCCTTGAGCATTCGCGCAGCCGCTTCACCGTAGAAGAGCGGGATGGTCCGCAAGAGTGTCGTCTTGCCCGCAGCGTTGAAGCCATTGATGTTCACATGGCCATCGAGTCGCACCTCGACGATGTCACCCTTTCGATAAGAGTCGATCAGGACGATGCGTTCAAGGTGGAAGTCGTCATTACGCATGGGGGCCGCTCGCGTTGGAGTTCAGGTTCACCTATGGTTCGCGATCGCAACTCCAACGTCAAAGATTCAAGGGCATTTTCTTGGAGCAATCGCAACGCCCGACTGAAGGGTCAATCCAGCGCGGGCGTTCGGGCGGACAAGCGGCATAGATCAGAGGCCGAATGTGCCAGCGTCAAGATTGAGTTCGAGGCACATTCTCTTCACGACAGTCTTCTCGGATTCATCAAAATCCCCGTCTGAAGCACCGATCGCGCAGCAGACCCGCACGACGAGCTGGGCTTCCGGCTTGCCCTTGAATCGCCCTATTACGCGCATGACTTCACCGATCGCGATGGTCGAGTCGAATTCGAACTTCTCAACATAATTCTGAAAAATCTTGATGACTTCGTTCTGATCAAAAACCTTGAGCTGATCAGAAGTTCGCAGATAGCCCATGAGCTTCTGCTTTTCCTCAGAGCTTACTTGCCCGTCCGCATACGCAACCATGGCGCTGCCCGCAACAATTGCCTCCAGCAAGTCTTTCGACTTGTACTTGACAATTTCAGAGCTTAACTTCTCCCGCGCCTCGTTGACGTTACGCTTTAACCAGTCTGTGAAGGACATCATTTTCCCTTTCAAAAAAAGGCCTCGTCGTCGATGCTGCGAAGTCGAGGCCGTTATCGCGTTTAGCTCAGGTCTGCCGGCTTTGTTGAAGCCTCTTCTTCCGCTTCCTTCCCGGGGAACACGAACGAAGCGATTACACCAAGCGCGAGCATCCCCAACACCACCGTGAGACTCATGCTTGGGCTGATATGAATGCCCGTATCACCAATCGCATGGTTCCACGACTGAAGAGTCATCTTCGCGCCGATGAAGAACAGAAGACCAATCACAGCTTTCTCGAGGTGAACCAGATACTTTGTGAGCGCCGCCAGGACGAAGTACAGGCTTCGCAACCCAAGGATTGCAAAGATCATCGCGGCATAGACAAGCAAAGGCTCTTGGGTGACTGCAATGACAGCAGGAACCGAATCAAAAGCGAAAGCGATGTCGGACGTTTCAATTGCCATCAAGCACAGGAACGCGGGCGTGACGTACGTTGTTCCGATTCGGGTGACCTGGGCTGACGTCTTCTCGCCGTTTACCGCCAGAAGCTCGCTGTGACGAACAAAGAATCTATCCAGATGAAGACGCGTATAAACCGGCATCATTTTCCCGGTCAGGCGTACGCTCCAATGGCTTGAGAAATCCTCAACTTCGTCCTCTCCACCGTCGCCGGCCTGAAGCATCTTAATGCCGCTCCAGATCACGAATGCCGCAAACAGGAAACCGACCCACGGGCTTGCGAGGAACAGACTGGTTCCAATGAGAACGAAGATTGCGCGAAACACCAGGGCGCCAATAATCCCGTAGTAAAGAATTCTGTGCTGAAGAACGCCCTTAATCCCAAAAGACGCAAAGATCGCCATGAAGACCATGAGGTTGTCAATGGACAGAGACTTCTCGAGCGCGTAGCCAGCAAGGTAAAGATCCGCCCATTCCTTCGAGAATCGTAACCAGAGGTACGCGTAGAAAAGCAAGGCAAGAACGACCCAAAAGATCGACCACCGAACCGCATCAGAAAGCGTTATTTCCGTCGTTTTTCGATGTGCAAAAAGATCCAGATAGACCGACAGCCCGACCACAGCCAGGAATATGAAAATTGCTTCAAGTGGAAAACCAAAATGTGACACAGCCTGATCCCTTTAAGATGGTTTGGAACGATTAAAATTTAGCTCTACTCAGTGATGCCGTAAAACTTTTTGCATTCTTTCCAGAACGGAGTCAGCACAGACAACGCGGGTTTTTGCTTCTGGAGATGCCAGATAACACTTGAGGGTTCTCAAGGCCATTTTCCGCACTTGGCCGCGGTTAAACCGCGCGAGCGCTTCGCTTTGAGTAAGCCCCGACTCTTCAATCAGAGCCCGCAGCTTGTCGCTGTTGTCCTCTTCCTTGCTGGGCAGCACTTCGCGGTCGCTCATTGCGTCACCATTTGAATGACTGCAAGTCTGCCTCCCACATCCCGCGAGAACAGGAGTTGCCCACCATCCTGCAATTTGATGCGCCCGCCAATCGGAACGTCCTGCTGCGCCGTCAGGTCACGCAAGGTAGGAAGCCCTTCGTTCACAAAGTACCAATCGTCACCGTGAAAAACGAAATAGCCAACGCGTTTTGCCTGATCGGGCGTCAAACGTTCGTTGGGGAAGACGAGTCGGCTCGAATGCCATCGAAAAGCAGACTGTCCGGAATAGACCATCAGCCTGTGGTTGTCGGTCCTGAAGCTGCCTTCCTTGTGAGAGGAGTAAAGGTTCAAGACAGGCAACTTGCCACGGAAGGGCGTACCGCAATGCGGGCAGGAAGGCTTGGTGCTGTTGTCGAATACAAACCACTTCTGCGTGCACTGCGGGTTTTGGCACGGCTGAAGTAAGTCCGCCGTTTTAACCAGTGCAGTTTCCCACTCGTCAGCCGTGGGGCGAGCGGCCGGGTTGTGCAGCCCGTCAATGAAGGCGCGGCGAATCAGTTCCGAAACGTAGGGCCCAGTGATCGTGTAGGGAAGCTTCTGGGTGTCTTTCCAGGGCAGCTCTGCCGGCGGCACGTTGGCCAGCTTCACGCGGTTGGAGTGGTCTGTCGGATGCTCGATGAAGAGCGCCCGCTCGCCCATCGCCAGTTCTTCGTCATGCTGTGTGTCATTCAGGTCATGGACCTTGTCTCCACGCAAGGGATGCCGAAAAAGCAGGTTCATGTAGATCAGCACAGCGAGCGCGTGCTGGTCGGTGAGGCGGGAGGGGAGCTTGCGGTTCGGGTCGTGGCGGTCAAGCTTGGCGGTTGCGACCACCTCCGGGGCAAAGAAGTCTGGGGTGCCTGCAACGTCGGGCGGGAATTTACCCGGAACGACCAAGCCGTCCAGGTCGATCAGGCAGGCACGTCCAGCTGACGGATCAACCAGAACGTTCTTGTAGCTCAGATCCGAGTGCGCAAGTCCTGCAGAGTGCAAGCGGCGTACCGCACGCGCCATCATGATGCACGTCTTCAGTTGCGTGAGACCGTCGCCGAGCTCGCGCGGATCGAGAAACTTGGAACGATTCTTCGCCGAGGCGAACCACTTGCCCTCCTTTTCCCGCTTGCGGATACCGAGCATTTGATCGTCGTTACGCGACCCGTACTCGAAGAAGAAATGCTTGGCGAAGAAGGGAACGACAACACCTACGCGGCCATTGTGCTCGACGGTTGCCGTTGGCCAGCACAAAAGGTTCTTGAGGTAGTCCCCGCCCTCCTGGTTGAACACCCGGTCCCGGTAGGTGCCCGTAATGAGGTTGAGCCGTTCCCGGCCTACCTGATCGAGCTTGTCGCGGTAAAAGGCGACCACATAGGTCTTGTCCGTGGAGAAGAAAACGTCCTTCAGTCCGCCCGAGGCCTTTTTCTCGTCGACGAACTGCACCGTGGAACCGTCACTGGCGGTCAGTGTGATGATCTGGCTCATGGCGTCTTCAGTAAATGATGGCAATCGTGCGGTCGTCGTACTCGCCCTGGGCCCAGAAATCGAGCCACTCGAGCAGGCGGGTTTCGTACCCCTCCTCGTCCGAGGACAGTCGAACGCCCCCCTCGAGGTCGTCCCAGAGCTGATCCCACTCTTGCACTTGCTCCATGGCTGCTTCGCTTCGGAATTTGGGGTCGGAGACGCCGTCGGTCATCAGCAAGAAGGCTGTCATGTCCTCGACCAGTTCGAAGCGCAAGCGTCGAAGCAGGGCTTCCTGACTGACTTGGCTCGCGTCGAGGAAGTGAGTTTGCCCAGAGAACTCCCCTGAGTCCGGCGATCCAAGTAGATGGACCGAATGGTTGCGTCGATAGACTGCAACCGCTCCATCTCCAACCCAGTAGGCGGCACAGAACCACTTCTCGCCCACCTTTCGGGCCAGACCGATGAGCAATGTGGTCGACAGTTCCTTCGGAGACGAAATGACGTCGCTTCGGCTCTTGGCTTCGCTTTGAAGCTCGCGAACGGCATGGTGCGCGGCATACCCGATTGTCGTGAAGAGCTCGTTCCGGGTTTTTTGCTGCAAATGGATCAAGTCGTCGTTTGTGGCGTCAGGACGAGAGCCCTCGGCAAGCGCCTCGATCGCCTCGATAAGATTCGATCCTCGGTCATCCGAGAATACGTCCTTCAGATAACTGCCCACCGCCCGGGTCGCGATCTGGGAGCCGCGACGAGAGAACTTGGCGCTGCCTGCACCATCTGCAACGACTGCAAGATACCAGCCGTGTGCGTCGTCGCAATGCAGGTGGAAGTCGTCATCGCAGCAGGTGCCTTTGTGGGCGTGCGAACGCCCCCTCTTACGGGCTGCGATCATCTTCGCGTGCTGACCCAGAATAACGCTCGTGGCACTGTCCTCCTTCCAGAAAGGCGCTGAGCGATCTGATGGATTGTTTTGCCAGAGGGTCTTGGGATCTGCGTTGATCACGAAGGGCATCCCCGTGGTGTGGGAGACGTGTGCGGGCTCGTCGGCATAGGCGTACCTCAGCCCGAGATTGAATTCCCCTGCGATGGCAGGCGTACCTGTGATACGCCAGTGGTCGACGTCGACCGTGACAGCGGCGCCCTCAGGGAGTGTTACGTCCAGCAAGCGTAGGCCCGGTACATTCGGGTCGCGTTGAATTGCTGCTTCGTAGGGTTCGTTCTGCCGTGCATTGCGAATCGAAAAGCGAACGGTGGGGGACGGGGCTGGGCCCGTTGGCGGCTCGGGTGTTGCCACGGGCTTCGAGGCCGTGGGCGCCGCCGCAGTTGCGGAAGGCGCAGGCGCTACGGCCCCGGTCGCGGGCTGCACCGGGGCAGGCGCGTTGCCTGCGGCGGAAGTCGTGATCGTCATACCTTCGGCTGCACCACCTGAGGCAGACGGCGCTGAAGCGCGTGTCGGCTGCTGCGATGCCAAGGCAGACGTCAGCACCTGCGAAGAGTGGGACAAGGGCAGGCGCGGAGCGCCACGATTCGATGCTTTCTGGCTTTGCGGGGGCTGCGGTTCTGTCGTGTCGATCATGCCGAAATCCGGAAACTGCACCTTCTCAATTTGCGTGCCGGGGGGAGCCGAGACCCGCGGCATAAGGTGTTCATGCACGTATTTCACCCAGGCTGCGTTGATCCTGCTTTCAAATTCCCTGACGATCGCAGCCACGTTCACTGCCTTGTCAAACCTGGAAAACATGGCATCGTCCAGGCATGGAAGGATTGTCATGATGTGAGCGCGTTGTTCCGGCTTCATGGCTTACCCCCTCGCTCGGCTGATGTCGAAGCCTTCTCCGTCGCCATCGTCCATCACGACGGCCTGGTTGCAGCCAGGGCAGGTTGCTTCTCCAACCCCACTGACACAGAAGATTTGGCCGCAGCCGCACATGGCCAGTCCGAATCGGTTGGCGCAGTGCGGGCATCCGGGAGCCCCTATCAAGGCTTCCGTGTTGATCGTTCTGGCAATCGCTCTCGGATCGGACAGCTCGTAGTAGTCCTTCTCGGCCGGGAAGACACCCACGAGGTTGTAGCGATCAGCGCTTACGCTCAACTCCTGCGTCGAAAAGCGCTGTCCAATGCGCTCGAACTTCATCAGATAGGGCAGCTTGGTCGACTGGCACTTGCCTGCGATGATCACGAAGTCCTCGTCGACGGTGGTCGCTTGGGCGATCTGTCCGATTTTTTCCATGATCGAGTCATCGACCTTGGCCAGGCTGATCTTCGCGTCCTGGTTCATGCTCACGCTGCGGCTCTGGCTTGCAACGGATTGGCTGATCCAGTCGATAAAGCGCTTGAAGTCATCCTCGGTGGTGGCATCCAGACTCAGTACGTTGTCGGTGAAGCGCTGCAGTGCGGACAGGGATGCGTGCTTGCCGACGCCAATCGCCACGAGGTTACTGCGCTGTTCGAAGTCCCTCTTCCAGCGCCTGACCGCCGGCTCGATGTCATCGGTTGGCTTGCCATCGGTGAGCAAATAGACGACCGGCCGCCAATCGCCCTTCTTCTCCGGGGTGGAGCGCTGGACCGTGCGCTCCATCTCGTCCATGAGGTGCGCCATGGCATTGCCCAGCGAGGTACCCGATCCGAGTGGTAGCCGTGGTGCGTAAAATTGGTAGAGCTCGACCAGCGGCGTGAGGGTCTTCGCTTTGCCCGCAAAGGCAATCACGGAGATGAACACGGTCTCCAATGCATAGGGGTCGGCACGCAGAGAACGAACCAGGCGCTCGAGTCCTTCTTGCAACTGACGAAGGTTGTCACCGGCCATTGACTCGGAGACATCGACCAACAGGAAAATCGGTAGGCGTCGCATCGTCTGTACTCCCTGTTAGATCACCACATTCACTTCAGGGGGCGTCGGCGGCAAACTAAGTGTGTTGGCCGCACCGACGCTCATGCTCCCGCTGCTGACCGTCACCGATACCCACTGGAAGAAAGCCGTAAAGGCAGCGCTATCCATGGTGTCGAGGCTGACGACGTGATCGGTGATGAGCCGCAAACCTGCAGGGTCGGCCTTGGGGCCCGCAGCACAGGCAATGATGGAACCGAACCTGAAGGCTTTGATGGCTGAAGCGACTTCGTTGAACACGAAGGTGTCGGTCGGCTTCCCGTCGGTCATGATGAAAAGCAGCGGCGCCCAGTCACCTTTTTGTTCTGCGCTCGACTGACGCACTTCCTTCTTGGCGCGATCGAGGATGTGCACAAGCGCCTCACCGAGCAAGGTGGCGCCTGAAGCGGGACAAACGATCTCCGGGATCGTAGCGTCCTCGAGTGCGGTCATCGGAAGGACGTCCTTGACCTGCGAATCGAAGGTCGTGACAGAGAGATGTACCGTTTCAATCGCGTACGGATTCTGACGCAATGAAGTCTGCATCGCGCGCAGTCCTACGTTCACCGATTCAATGGGCTCGCCGCGCATCGATCCAGACGTGTCGATGAGCAGATAGACCGGCAGGCGACGGGAAGAACTCATGGATACGCCTCCCTTCAAACGTAATTCTTGAGGACGTCGACGAAACGGTCCGTCTCATGAGGCGTGCCGATCGCTCGAAACTCCCAGCCGCTGCCCTGGCGAGTCACCTGCGCGAACGTCATTGAGCGGTACTCCGAGTAGGACGCGTCACCACTGATGTTGTAGCGGCAGATCTCTTTGCCCCGAGCATCGACCGCACGGATGAAGGCGTTGGAAACCTTGCCGAAGCTCTGCCCCCTTTGCCTTGCCTTGATAGATCGACACCACGAAGATGATCGACTC
>JRYE01002332.1_pt1 | contig 10303 bp, 6 predicted proteins | sample 235321 | NCBI WGS metagenome assembly JRYE01 (sample SAMN03074214, study PRJNA261473) | activated sludge metagenome | biome: Common Effluent Treatment Plant; feature: Wastewater; material: Activated sludge; isolation source: activated biomass in a lab-scale reactor treating industrial wastewater at... | reverse complement strand
TCCTCTCCTCACAGGCGAATATAGCGGGGTATAAGGCCGCTCTCATCGCAGCCGATTCCCTTCCCAAGATGTTCCCCATGATGATGACTGCCGCGGGGACGATAACCCCGGCTTCCGTTCTCGTCGTGGGCGCGGGGGTAGCGGGGCTTCAGGCGATCGCCACGTGCAACAGGCTCGGGGCGGTGGTTTCCGCATACGATATCCGCCCGGCTGTGAAGGAGCAGGTCATGAGCCTCGGGGCCAAGTTCGTCGAGCTCGAGCTCGAAACGGGCGAAGCCGAGGACAAAGGCGGGTACGCCAAGGCCATGGACGAGGAGTTCTACAAAAAGCAAAGGGAGCTTCTGGCGAAGGTCGTGGCCGAGACAGACGCCGTAATTACCACGGCGGCGGTCCCCGGCAAAAAAGCGCCCATCCTTATTACAGGCGAAATGGTATCCGGGATGAAGCCGGGCTCGGTCGTTGTGGACCTCGCTGCGGAAACGGGCGGCAACTGCGAGCTTACCGAGGCGGGCCGGACTACCGAAAAGAACGGCGTAAAGATTATCGGCCCCGTGAATATTCCATCGAGCGTGCCGTTTCACGCAAGCCAGATGTACTCGAAGAACATTACCAACCTCCTTTCCCTTATGGTGAAGGACGGCAACATAGATATAAACCTTGAAGACGAAATATTAAAAGAGTCCCTGGTGACCGACGGCGGTAAGGTAGTGAACGACCGCGTCAGGGAGAGTCTCGGGATTCAGTAATACGCCTGAAAGGAGAAAGCCATGGATTTTATAACAGTTTTCACATTATTCGTACTGGCTTCATTCGTAGGGTTCGAAATCATATCCAAGGTTCCTCCTACGCTGCATACCCCGCTCATGTCCGGCTCGAACGCAATATCCGGCATAACGCTGGTCGGCGCGATTCTTTCGGCGGGGACTCAGCATACCATGCTTACCGCCATACTCGGCTTCCTCGCCGTCGTTCTCGGCGCTATTAACGTCGTCGGGGGCTTCATGGTAACCAACAGGATGCTTTCGATGTTCAGGAGGAAGGATTAAAAAATGTCCCCAACGTTGGTAAATTTAGCGTATCTGGTTTCGGCGTCCCTGTTTATCATAGGGCTCAAGGGCCTGACTCATCCGAAGACGGCGGTAAGGGGCAACATGCTCGGCGCCCTCGGCATGCTCATCGCCATAGTCGTAACCCTTCTCGACAAAAATATTGTAAGCTACTGGCTCATAATCGCCGGATTGGTCATAGGCGGCGGTATCGGCGCATACCTTTCCGTAAAGGTACAGATGACCGACATGCCCCAGCTCGTGGCCGTGCTTAACGGCTTCGGCGGCGCGGCGTCCGTTTTCGTGGCCGGTGCGGTGCTCTTCGAAGTGTCTCATCTCGTGGGAACCCCGCTCGAAATCGACCTTAACGCAGAATTCCTCATGTCCGTTTTTGCATCGGGCTTCATAGGCGCAATAACCTTTACGGGCAGCATGATAGCCTACGCAAAACTCCAGGGGCTCACGAAAGAAACCCCTGTCAGGTATCCCGCCGACCAGCTCGTCAAGATAGCCGTTGCTATTATTTCGGTTGTCTTCGGCGCGCTGATGTTGATGTATCCAGGTTCCTCGGCGCCCTACATATTCATGGTTATCGCGGCCTGTGTGCTCGGCGTGCTCGTCACGATCCCCATAGGCGGGGCGGACATGCCGGTCGTGATCGCGCTCCTGAACTCGCTTTCCGGTCTCGCTGCGGCGGCCACGGGTTTCGTGCTGTTCAACACCGTTCTCATCGTCGCGGGTACCCTCGTAGGCACCTCCGGAATAATCCTCTCCCTCATAATGTGCAGGGCGATGAACCGCTCCATCACGGACGTTCTCTTCGGAGAGTTCGGCGCCGTGGAGGGCGGGCCTTCCGACGACGAGGTCTACGCCGGGAAGGTCAAGGCCACCTCCCCCGAGGAAGTCGCCATGCTCCTCGAAGGCGCGCGCAAGGTCGTCGTCGTGCCCGGTTACGGTATGGCCGTTTCCCAGGCACAGCACGCTGTGAGGGAGCTATTCGATCTCCTCGAGAAAAACGGGTCCACCATGGAATTCGCCATACACCCCGTCGCGGGCCGTATGCCGGGCCACATGAACGTCCTCCTCGCCGAAGCGGATATCCCGTACGACAGGATGAGGGAGATGGACGACATCAACCCGAGCTTCAAACAGGTCGACGTGGCCATAATCATAGGCGCTAACGACGTAGTAAACCCCGTCGCCAGGACGGATCCGCAAAGCCCTATAGCCGGTATGCCCATACTCGACGTCGACTATTCGAAGACGGTCATAGTAATAAAGAGGAGCCTCAGCCCGGGGTTCGCCGGTATACCGAACCCTCTCTTCGCCGCAGACAACACCCTCATGCTCTTCGGGGATGCAAAGAAGATGGTCGAAGAGATGGTCAGGAGCCTGAAAGAAGGCTGATTCGGGCATTTCCTTTAACCGCACTGTCTCATATATAAAGTAATTTCCGGCATATCCCTTTAAAGGGAACAGGTAAAATGCGCCGGTTCTATCTTTTCTCTCCGGGGGACGAATATCCTTAAAAGTCCCACATCACAGTGAATTGCACTATAATTAGGTCCATGGGAAGGACAGACGTCAGGGGCGGGGTGTCCTGGGAGCGGAGCGGCGGCTACGTTGTCTGCTCCTGCGGCGTGGTTTGTGTAAGGCCGGGGTGGTTCGAAAGAGCGGTTAATTCCTTTTACGGCCGAAATCATGTCTGCTGCATATGCTCCGGGGAGACCTCCCCGTGTATAAACTGCAGGAAGATGCAGAAGCGGAACGTTAAAACCGAATCCGTGTAAACCGGCGGAGCATGCTTCGGGAACGTGTTCCCACCGCCTGCATGGAAACCGGTCCGTGGCGTCTCCCGCAAATTTCGGCCTGTGACAATATTCGCAAGGAGCAAAGCCAGGTCCGCGGAAAGGCTCCGGGGATTATTTCTCTCTAGATATTAACAGAAGCTTAAAAACAGGTAGAATTAGTAGAACAAGGGTCCGGGTAGTGCATGCACATTGCAAAGGGGTTTCATTGTGCACTGCACAAATAAATTGATATAGTCATCTAATCAGCAAAGTTTCCGTATTTCTAAAATATTCAATAAATACGGTCGAGTTCCCTTGTTTTAGTTGATTTGTGAGGTGCTTGTATTATAATGGTTTCCTCTTTTCAGATACTGCAAAGCAAAAAAATGCCAACTCAAGGAGAAGGAGAGTATGAGTACCGTTCATAATATTACGAAACAGCCTTACAGGAATACCCCGGGTCCGAGGGGGCTCCAGATAAGAGATAATCTGGAGATAGAATATGCGGACGTCTACACCCCGGAAGTGCTCGAAGCCTTAAAAGCCCTTTCGGTTTTCAACAAAGACCAGAAGCTCCTTATGGAAAAGAGATATTCCAGAAGGGCCCAGAGATTCCGCAACAGGGAACGCATCCGTTTCCTCAACCCCAACGACTTCATTCCCCGCACAAATATTAAGGTACAAGACGCCAGAGACGGCAAGTTCGTAGGCTCGGACATCCCCCACGATCTCCAGAGACAGTGGATACAGGGGACCGGCCCCGCTGCGAGGCCCAACTCCAGCGTGGACAAGAGCATACGTAACGTCGCCTACGCTCTTCTCTCCGGAGCGGACGGCTGGATGTTCGACGGTGAAGACGCCCTCGGACAGGTCGGCACCATGTCCCTCGACAACCAGAGGAACCTCAAGCTGGCAATCAGAAAAGACCCGATATTCATGAATACGGCCGAGCAGGTCTCGCGCGAAATGAACGAATGGGCCAAGGGCTTTTTCGGGCGCGAGATAATCACCGACTGGAGAAAGCAGCTCGACTTCACGACCAAGATATTCCGCGCACGCGGGCTTCACCTCGACGACAGGCACGTAAGGGACGAGAACGGCGTAGCCCTTTCGGCCTCGATAGTCGACACGGTCCTCTACGTAGTAAACAACTACCAGGAGCTTCAGGCCGCGGGCTCTTCCATTGTCCTCTATCTGCCGAAGATACAGACGGCCGAAGAGGCGGCATTCTGGAACGAGCTCCTTACGGCCCTCGAAGACCATCTTGGCATCCAGGTAGGCTCCATAAAGGTCTACGTCCTGGTCGAGCAGATCGAGGCCACCTTCCAGCTCATGGAGATACGCGCCGCTCTCGGCAGACACTTCGTCGGCTACAACACCGGCAGGTGGGATTACATCAACAGCGTGTCCGACGCAATGGCGTGGGACCAGTCTTTCATTAACCCCAACATCGAATCCATAGTAATGACTTACGGCTACATGCGGAACTACGAAGACCGCGTCAGAAGGGCGGTAAACACCCCGGGTATCAACGGGAACTACGCTCTCTGGCAGGGCGGCATGGAGCCGAACATCCCGGTCGGGTCCGACCAGGGCGTCAAGGACGGGATGGAAAAGGCGGTAGCCGGAGCAAAGAGGGAACAGAAGGCCGGGGCCAGCGGAAAGTGGGTTGCCCACTGGAAGATGGTCCACATAGTAAGGCCGGTCTGGGAAGAGGTCGGCGAGGAAAATCAGGCGGGAAGGAAATTCCCGCCGCTCACCTACACCGACGAGGACGCCGACGGGCTTACGCTTATCGAGCCCGCCCCGAGGACAATCAGGGGCGCGAGGAACCTCATCAGCGTTGCGCTCCAGTACGGTAACGCGTTCGGCCAGGGCTTCCAGGCGGCGGCGCTCAAGCCGGCGGACTTCTTCGACAACGACGACATCCTCTATCTCATGGAGGACGCCGCCACCGGAGAAATCAGGCTCAGCATCCTCTGGGAGTGGGTGGACAAAGGGGCCGAGCTCAACGAAGACGATAAGGAAACAGGGGTCAAGGCAGGGGACGTTTTCACGAGAGAGCTTTTCGAGCGTCTCCTCGCCGAGGAATACTCCAAGCTCCTTAAGGCCAAGGACAAGGACGTTTACGACTATTCCAAGCCGACGACCCTCCCGATAGCGAGGGAAATCGTCGAAGCCTATGTCCTCGACAACGTAAAGACTCCGTGGTACATCGATCTTCTCAACATCAACCTCAACAACCACGACCTTCCGACAGCGAAGCTCAGGATAAAACAGTACAAAGACGCATTCAAAAAAGACGGCACGAGGATAACGGAAAACCTCGACTTCCCGTCTGATACGAGAAACGACAACTTCCTCGAGGACGAGCTCGACTCGTTCGAAAGGGAAGTCCAGGAAACAAAAGAGTGGTTCGCCGCCCCCAGGTTCAAGGGAATAAGGCGGCTCTACTCGGCCCGCCAGGTCGTCCAGCAGAGGGGAACCCTCGAACAGGACTACACCGTGGCCAGGATATATTCCGAACAATTCTATAACAGGCTCCGCGAGCTTTTCGCCAAGGGCGAGCAGATAACGACCTTCGGCCCGTATTCGCCGGGTCAGATCGTTACGATGAAGCGCATCGGCATCGAGGGCATATACCTCGGCGGCTGGGCGACTTCCGCGAAGGGGTCTACCGACGAGGATCCGGGTCCGGACCTTGCCAGCTATCCGCTGAGCCAGGTGCCCGACGAGGCCGCGGGTCTCGTGCGCGCGCTCCTTACGGCCGACAGGAACCAGACGTTCCTCCGCTCGAGGATGTCCGAAAAAGAGCGTAAGTCCACCCCCAAGGTCGACTACAGGCCGTTTATCATCGCCGACGCCGACACGGGCCACGGCGGCGACGCCCACGTACGTAACCTCGTTAAAAGGTTCGTCGAAGCGGGCGTCACGGGCTACCACATCGAAGACCAGAAGCCCGGCACGAAGAAGTGCGGACACCAGGGCGGCAAGGTGCTTGTGCCGATCGACGAGCAGATCAAAAGACTCGTCGCCGCGAGGTTCCAGCTCGACATTATGAAAGTTCCGGGAATCATCGTCGCGAGGACGGACGCCGAGGCGGCGAACCTTCTCGACGGCAGGGGCGACGAGCGGGATCAGCCGTTCATACTCGGCGTCACCAATACCACCATGCCCGGATACAAGATCTGTTATCTCGCTATTTTGAAGAGGTTCTTCGACAAGGGAATAACGGACGTAAACGGTTTCATGCTCTACCAGTTATCGGACGACGAGTACGAAGAGGCCTACGAGTGGTTCGACAAGGTCGGCCTCACCCCGATAATCGACAAGAGCATTCAGGCCCTTAAAGAAGGGAAAGAAAGAAGCATCACCAAGCCGCTCGACAACGCCGCCACGAAATTCGTGGAGACGTGGGAAGTCGAGGCCGGCCTCATGACCTATGCCCAGGCAGTCGCCGAGCAGATGGAGTTCGCGATAGAAGAGGGCAGGGCGCTCGATATGACCATCGACGAGTGGTTCGATTTCGCGAAGCACTCTTCTCACCAGCACGCCAAAGAGCGCGCAAAGCTCATGGGTATAGACGCAGTTTGGGACTGCGAGCTTTCGAGGACGCCCGAGGGCTATTATCAGGTAAAGGGCGGCATCGAATACGCGATAGCCAAGTCTCTGGCGGTCGCACCGTACGCCGACCTCATATGGATGGAAACCAAAACGGCCAACTACGAAGAGGCCAAGGAATTCGCAGAGGCCATACACGCCGAGTATCCGGACAAGATGCTGGCCTACAACCTCTCCCCGTCCTTTAACTGGGACACCACCGGCATGACCGAAGACCAGATGAGGGAGTTCCCGAAGGAAATCGGAAAGCTCGGATTCGTCTTCGACTTCATCACCTACGGCGGACACCAGATAGACGGTCTCGCCGCAGAAGAGTTCTCGATGGCCCTCAAACAGGACGGCATGCTGGCGCTCGCAAGGCTCCAGAGAAAGCTCAGGCTCATCGACTCCCCGTACAGGACGCCGCAGACACTCGTCGGCGGCCCGAGGCTCGACGGAGCGCTCGCCGCATCGTCCGGCCGTACGGCAACGACGGTCGCCATGGGCAAGGGATCGACGCAGGTACAGCACCTGGTCGAAACGGAAGTCCCGCCGAGAATCCTCGAGGACTGGCTCGAGCTCTGGTCCGAGCACTACGGCATACCGGGCAAGCTCACTGTAAAGCTGAGGCCGCACACGGCCGGCTCCGAGCTTCTCGAGCTCTCCGTTCTGGACGACATGAAGAACAAGCTCGCGAACGTCATATTCTCGACGATTCACGACCGCTGGGGCAGTAACTTCATCTCCATTCGCGATCAGAACACGTTCGACGACAAGCTCCGTCAGAAGAGGCTTATGGCCCTCATCCACCTGTTCCTCATTCACAGGTACAAGGGGGTATCGATTCACTACGTAAGCCCGACAGACGACAACCAGAAGCAGGCGCAGGGCATGAAGGCCCTCGGTATTTACGACGAGGTGAACACCGAAGTAGGCCACATCATCGTCGCCCGCGTCAATGCGGACCGCATAAAAGAGCTTATAGGCTCCGACCTCACCGAGCTCAAGAACTTCATAGCCAAGAGGTCCGCCAAGGGGCGTGGAAAAAAGAAGTAAGATAGTTTAAGATAAGATAAAAGCCGGCGGGGGCGCGCGTTAAGCGCGTCCCCATCGGATTCTAAGCCCGGCAGTACAAATCAACAGGCTGGAGGTAATACGACATGGAGCTTCTCCCGCCTTTCCTCTACGCAATAATACTCATGACGTTCGTCGTGCTGATAATCCTCCACTCACGAAACGTCGAATAATTCCGTCGATTCCGATATGTAATATAAATGAGTCCCTGCCTTACGCGGGCTTGTTAGCGGCATTCCGCCATGAAAGTTATGGTCACGCCCGGGTTCAGGCGCTTCTCGATTTCCGTCCCTGCCTGTCTCTGGACTTCTTCAAAAGGCTGTTTTCGTACTCTTCGAGACACTCGTCCGAACAGGTGCCTCGGAAGGCCTCGCTGCAGCCCTCGCAAAGTATGACGAGCTCGTCGCAGGGGACGTTGGCGCAGTTCTGGTAACGGTCGGAAGCCCCGCCGCACCTGACGCACGCGGCGATGCAGTCCCCGCCCGACTCCACGTCCGATATCAGCCTCTGATCGAACACGAAGCACTTCCCCTCCCAAACGGTGTCAGGGTGCTTCTGGCAGAAGTTTATGATGCCGTCCTTAAGCTGATATACGTCCGTAAAGCCCCGGGAAACCATGTACGCAGTCGCCTTCTCGCACCTTATCCCGCCCGTGCAGTACGTGACTATGGTCCTGTCCTTCTCGTCCTCGAATTCCCCTATGGCCTCCGGGAATTCGCGGAAGGAATCTATGTCGAGCGTAACGGCGTTTTTGAACTTCCCGACGTCCGATTCGTACTTGTTCCGGGTGTCTATAATGAGAAAATCCTTCCCGCTCGAATACATATCCAGTAGCTCCTCGGGTGATATGTACTTGCCCGTTCTCGACATGTCGAGCTCCTGCTCCATCCGTATTATCTCCTTCTTTTTCCTGACGATAAGCTTTTTGAAGGGATGGAACGAGGAGATTTCATCCTTGAAGGCGACGTCCTCGAAGCCCGGGATGGAATTTAAATGACGCTTATAGGCCTCGGTGCTATCCTTCGTGCCGGAAAGAGACCCGTTTATGCCCTCTTTGGCGACGAGAATCTTCCCCAAAAGCCCTTTCCGGGCGCAAAATTCCCTTTCGTTTGCCACGAAGGCTTCGGGATCTTCGATATTCGCGAACTTGTAGAAAAGAATTACGTATGCGTTTTCCATTGTATTTAATGGCTAAAGGCTGCCCTGCCATAAAGTTATAACCAACTACAGGCCTAAAATTATAAGTGATTGTAAGGACTTTTCAACTTTAGGGAGAGCTTTGGGCCCTAAAAAGAGAGAGAGGGAACACTTAATGCTCGGGAAAGTGTTCCCTCTCTTCTTAAAGGAGGATGGAGGATGAATTTAAGTGCGTTACTTAATCTTAGTAATTAATATAAAGTATTCCCCTTAAAGTGTCAAGCATTATTTTCTCGGGAGATTCGTAAAATCAAACTGCCTCGCTTCAGGGGGCAGACAGCGGAAATCCAGCCCGTTACCTGGGGTCGGAAGTCCACACCCAGTCCCTGATCTCGGGCATGTCCTCGCCGTGGGCGCGTACGTACTGTGAGTGCTCTTCGAGCTTCCTCTTGAAATACTCGATGATATCCCCCGACTCGGACTGGAGCCTTCCGGCTCTGTGAAGGGCCTCGATGGCAAGATGATAGCGGCTCATGCCGTTGCATACGACCATGTCGAACGGGGTCGTGGTCGTGCCCTCCTCTACGTAGCCGCGCACGTGAAAGCGCTCGGCGTTGGGCCTCTTGTAGGCAAGGACGTGTATGACGCGAGGGTACCCGTGAAAGGCGAATACGACCGGCGTGGTGTCCGTGAACAACTCGCGGAAGGTCTCCTCGTCGAATCCGTGCGGATGGTGCGAGTGGTGATGGAGCGTCATGAGGTCGGTGACGTTAACGACCCTGACCTTAAGCGCAGGCAGGTGTTTTCTGAGGAGCCACGCCGCCGCCACGGTTTCGAGCGTCGGCACGTCCCCCGCGCATCCTAGTACGACGTCCGGCTCCTTCCCGCCGTCGCTGGACGCCCACTCCCACACTGACGCCCCCCTCATGCAGTGCTCGACGGCCGTGTCCATATCCATCCACTGAAGCGCCGGCTGCTTGCCCGCGACGATGACGTTTATATACCCCTTACTCTTAAGGCAGTGGTCCGCCATCGAAATCAGCGAGTTGGCGTCGGGCGGGAGGTATATCCTCACGACCGACCCCTTCTTCGTCATTACGGAATCTATGAACCCGGGGCCCTGGTGGCTGTATCCGTTATGGTCCTGCCTCCACGCGTGCGAGGTAAGGAGGTAATTGAGCNNGCGCCCTCCACGGGAGCTCCGCCGACATCTTCAGCCACTTCGCGTACTGGTTCATCATCGAGTCCACGATGGTGGCGAACGCCTCGTAGCACGGGAATATGCCGTGCCGGCCGGTCAGCAGATACCCTTCGAGCCACCCCTGGCACATGTGCTCGCTCAGAATTTCGAGCACCCTACCGTCGGGCGCTATGTGATCGTCCGTCTCGATTATCCTCTCTACCGAGCACCTGTTCGTCACTTCGAACACTGCGTCGAGCCTGTTCGAGCTCGTCTCGTCCGGGCAGAACAGGCGGAAGTTGCTCTCTTCGGCGTTGTTCCTGAATATATCCCTGAGGAATTTCCCAAGCTCGCGAGTGGCCTCCGCCTTCTCCGTGCCGGGCTCTCTCACGACGACGGCGTAATCCCTGATATCGGGCGTTATGAGCGGCTTCAACAGCTTGCCGCCGTTAGCGTAGGGGCTCGCCCCCATGCGC
>JRYE01011668.1_pt1 | contig 10335 bp, 6 predicted proteins | sample 235321 | NCBI WGS metagenome assembly JRYE01 (sample SAMN03074214, study PRJNA261473) | activated sludge metagenome | biome: Common Effluent Treatment Plant; feature: Wastewater; material: Activated sludge; isolation source: activated biomass in a lab-scale reactor treating industrial wastewater at... | reverse complement strand
TCCGGATGCGCCGCCACCTCGCGGTTGTAGGCCTCGATGTACTGGCAGTTGCCGTTGGCGTCGAGCAGGTAGCCGTAGGCCTCGCAGTTCGGGCGGATCCCCGAGCCGATCGCCGGGCTGCTCTTGAGCATCCGCATCGGGTAGCCGGTGGGCGAGATCTGGTTGACCTCGATGTCGTCCTCGTCGGCCTTGAAGTAGTGCTGCTGCACGTCGGGCGGCAGGCCGCACTCGGCGGTGACGGTGAAGCGGGTCGCCACCTGCACGCCCGCCGCGCCCTGCTCGAGGAAGGCGACCGCGTCCGAGCCGGTGAAGATGCCGCCGGCCGGGATCAGCGGGATGTCGAGCTGCTGCCCGCGCAGCCAGTCGCGGATCTCGGCGAAGATGGTGGCGAGGTCGTATTCCGGCCAGTCCATGCCGAAGCCGAGGTGGCCCCCGGCGAGCGGGCCCTCGACCACCACGTAGTCGGGCAGGCGGCCGGTGCGGGCGCTCTTCTTCAGGAACAGCTGCAGCGCGCGCAGCGAGGAGACGATGATGCCGAGCTTGACGTCGCGGAAGCGCGGGTGGTCCTCGATCAGGCCGAAGGAGCCGAGGTGCAGGCCGGCGGCGAGCGTGATGCCGTCGATGCCGTTGTCCATCGCCGCCTTCAGCCGCACCCGAAGCGTCTCCTTCGGGCTGTTCATCGTCAGCTTTTCCATGCAGTTGATGAAGATCAGGCCGTCGCCGCGCTTGGCCTCCATCGTGCGCCGCACGTGGGTCGCGGTGGCCTCGGCGATCAGGCCGAGGTCGAACTGCACCACCGACTTGTCGGCGTTGGCGACGTTGAACTTGTACTGCTGCAGCTTGTTCTTGACGTACTTGGTGTTGTAGCGGCGGTCGGACACGGTCGGCAGCATGGCGTCCGAGATGTGGCCGATGCCGCCCAGGCGCGCGGCCTCGAGCGACAGCTCGGCGGTGGAGATGTCCACCCCCATGCCGCCGACCATGATCGGTACCAGCTCATGCTTGCCAAGAGTCAGCCGGAAATCGTCTACGCGCTTCATTCAGTCAGTGTCCGTTGTGTTACCGCAGTTCGACATTATCACCCGCGAAGCGTTGCCGATCACGCTTTTCGGGTCGCCCGCCGTGCCCTCGTGCCTTCAGCCGGCGGTCTCGATATCCTCGCGCGAGAGCCCGGTCGCGGCCGGCGCCAGCCGCAGCGCGAGCAGCGACAGCACCGCGAGCAACGCGGGCAAGACCACCTTTAACCTGTATTCGTGCCTACTCATCGAAACCTTTGGATTATATCAACCTGAAAGGCGAAGAATAAAGAGAAAAGGCCACAGGCCTCCTTTGCCTGCCCATAAAAAACATCGAACCGTGATAAAATTTTACGAGTTCGAATCATCTTCAGGAAGCCCGATCTTATGAAACACTGCCCGAATTGCGACGCGACATATGACGAGGAAGTGATCCGTTTTTGTACGAAAGACGGAACGCCGCTGATCGAGGATGTCGAGCCGCAGTTCTCGGCACTGCCGAGCGAGAGTTTGCCGCGGCCATCAACGCCGCTCGATCCGCTCCCGACCGAAGATGACGACGCAGGTGAGGTGACCGTGATTCGCCAGGCGGCCAGTGTTCCCGCGGTTCCGCCGCCGCCTTCTATAGAAGAGTTGAATGCGGCCGTTCCGCCGCCGCGTTCCGGTGATAGGATCGTGATCTCGACCGCGCCTGAACCTCAGCAGCAATACCAACAACAGGTTCGCCCGATCCAGCAGCGTCCGCCACAGGGATACTACGCTCCGCCGCCACCGCCGAATACGATGAAGACGGTCGTCTTGACCGTGATCGGCACCTTGTTGGTCGTAGCCGCAGGTGCACTTCTCTATTCTTTCATACGTCCGGGTGCACCAGCCGCGAACACCAACGCGAATTCGATCTTTGCAAATCAGAATGCGAACCTGAACTCGAATGTCGGTTTTGATTCAAACTTCAACTTCAACGCGATGCCGCCAATGCCGTCGCCGAATTTGAATGTGAATACGAATGCGAACGTAAAAACGCCGACACCGACGCCAAAGCTTTCGCCGAGCCCGACCGAGACGCCTGATGAAGAGCCGACGCCGACACGATCGCCGACACCAAGACCGTCCGCGACGCCAAAGCCGTCACCTTCGCCGACGCCGCGACAAGGACCGCGTCCGACACCGAATCCGGATAACGACGACTAAACTTTCCTTTTGTTATTCTTTGTTTGCGGCTGCAACGGCTGCCTCGACCGCTTTTCGCGCGTCGATTACACCCCAGCCTTGCCGATCGACCTCATAAAGCGGCAGGCGTTCGGCGGTCGCGATGAGAATGCTCTTGACCTCTGAGGGCGTGAGTCGCGGATTTGCCTCGATCATCTGTGCGGCGACCGACGAGACGATCGGTGCGGCAAAGCTCGTTCCGTCCACATATTTGTAATGCGCCGTAATGACGTTCTCGCGTCTGATCTTAAGCAGGATGATCTGGCGAATGCTGTGCGGTTCACGGTCTGCGGCGGCGTCGAGTTCAGGGTCAATGCCGGGATACTTTTCAATGATGTCGTAAAGCTCTTCGTCCGGAGCGTTATCGAGCAGGCTCAACAATTCTGCCTGCGCAGCAGTCGGCGTGTTCGGCAAGATCGGCGCCGGGACCCAGATCGACGACGCGATCACTTCCGGCTTCTGCAAGCCGTCAACCGTCGGCCCGTAGGACGAACGATACATGCCGCGGCGGGCACGATTGAGCGAATTGTGATCGTCGAGGCCTCCGATGGCAATGCACGACGGAGCGCTTGCCGGCGGTACGACGGGATGGCCCGGAACATGGCCGGCGTTGCCGACGGCACAAACGACAAGGATGCCTTCGCGTGAACATTCTTCGACAGCCTGCGAGACCGGATCGTGCAGATAGCTCGCAACGCCGTCGCCTCCTGCAGAGATATTAACAATGCGAATGTCGTATTTTTTGCGATGTTCGAGGACCCAGTTGAGTCCATCGAGAATATTTTGATCGGAGATCCTGCCCGTGCGCGCTAACTTGACCAGGACAACGTCCGAATCGCACGCGATGCCGCGATAGAAGCCGTTCGAAAGCGAACCGTTCCCGGCAGCAACGACTGACGTCATCATTCCGTGCCAGCTCGCAACGTCAGGTTCGAAGAGCGTCGTCAGGTCGCCGTCCTCGTCCAGCAGATTTCGATAGGCGATGATGCGGTTCTCCGGCGTCGTCAGATCGACGTGCGGATAAAAACCCGAATCGAGAAATGCGATCGTTACGCCTTTGCCTGTGTATCTGGTGTCCGCGTCGAGCCGAAGAGGCGTCGAAAGGACGTGGGAGCCGTCTTTCTGAACGGCAGCGTCCTTGATGATCTCGTCCTTTGCCCGCGTAAATAGATCCGCGCAGCGTGTACAGACCGCTGAAAAGTCGCCAACGTCGGGCGCATTCGCACGAATCAGCTTAGCGATGTCCTCCGGCAGGTTTGCGAGCGAAGTCCACTCGCCGCGAGCATCGCGTGAGCAAACCGGGCATGCGGTTGTCGGCCGTAGAGTATCTATTTTTGTCTTATCGCGGCTTGCGGCCGCAGGTTCGATGGCGGGCATCGTTTTTTAGCGTTTCAAGTTTTCCACAATCGTTGGGTAAAATCAACGAACAGAAGAACTTAATATAAGGTGCAGGGGATCATATGCTGACTCATATCGTTTGTTGGAAATATCGGCCGGAAGTTCAGGACGAAGAAAGAGAAGCCCACGTGGCAAGCCTGAACGCGCTCGTCGGCGTAATTCCCGAGATCGAGACCTTTGCCGCCGGACGCGACATGATCGGCCTTGAACGCTCGTTCGATACCGGCTTGGTCGCAACATTTGCCGACCGCGACGCGCTCGATCGATATACGGCACATCCCGAACACCAAAAGGTCGCTGACCTTGGCAAAAAGCTCGCTGAACGGGCTGTTTCTGTTGATTTTGTTTCATAAGTGAAGCTCGCCAAACGCATTCTGATCGTTCTCGTTGTGCTTGCGGTACTGTCGCAGGTGCCTTTCGCGTATCGGCGTTATGTCTTCGGCGAAACGGCCGACAAGATCGCGTCGGACAACGCGGCGAGGCGGCAGATCGAAGATGCAAGGTTTGACGAATACACCGGCATTATTCACGCACATTCAGCGATCGGCGGCCACAGCAAAGCAACCTTCGATGAACTTATTTCGGGAGCAAATGCCGTCGGCTTGAACTTTATCGTAATGACCGAGCATTGGTCGGATGCATTTGATACGTCGGCGATGACGCTTAGCGGTTTTCACGGAAACACGCTGTTTGTCGCGGGCAATGAGATCGATACGGCCGACGACGACCGTATGCTGATGGTGCCGGGAAGTGCGGATGCTGCGGGTTTGAGACGCCTTTCGACGCGCGATGTTGTAAAGAAACTGCACGACGAGCAGCGACTTGCTCTCGTCACCTATCCCGAAAGATTTCATTCGTGGCGCGCCGATATCGACGGCGTCGNNAACGGGACACAGGTTCTTTGGCGTAAAGCTCGATCCCTATGAGCGGATGTTCCGCATAATGCGTGTGCACGCCCTTATTCCGAAGGGAACTCCGCTCACGCAGGAAAACCTGCTTGCCGCAATAGCCGACGGCCGCGTATTTGTTGGCATTGATGCACTTGGCGATTCCTCGGGGTTTAGGTTCCGTTTTGGCGACCGAACAATGGGCGAAAGAGCTTCATTTGCTGAATCAGGAGCACTTACGGTCGAAATTCCTCTCAAAAGCCGTGTGATCCTTTACAAAAACGGTCAAAAGGCGGCGGAAGGCTCAGGGAACGACCATTTTGAGTTCAAGCCGGATGGACCAGGCGTTTACCGCGTCGAAGTCTATCGCGAGGGCCTTGGAATGGCGTATCAGGCGATGCCGTGGATAATGTCGAATCCGATCTATATCGCACCTGCGTCTTAAACTTTAGGGCGGGCAAACGAAATCGAACTTAAAATCATCTTAAACAACGCAACATTAGAAAGCGATATTTTGCGGTTTAACACGAAAATGCAAAGGTTTATAAGATGTCTGTCCGCGATCGCAGCGGCAATGGTCGTGGGAAGCGTCCCGGTAGTGGCCCAAAGCGTAAAGCACACGCCATTTGACGTTACGAGCTATAAGATGTCGGTCTCGCTCGAGCCGAATTCGCGCCATCTTGCAGCGACCGTCGATGTCGGATTTACGCCGATTGATAATACGCGCTCGGTGGTTTTTGAGCTGAACGGCTCGTTAAAGGTCGAATCGATCACGCGAGTTGACGCACCCATTGCAGCAGCTGAGCCAACTCCGCGACCAAAAAGACCGGTCAAAGGACAAACCCCGACACCGACGCCAGTTCCGGTCGGCGCGATAACCTTTGTACAGGATCAAGCCGGGGTTTCCGCCCTCGGCCCAAGCGTACGAATCGATCTGNNCGCAAGCGGCACACCGGTAACACTGCGATTCAAATATGCCGGCGTGCTCGATACGCCTGCGGGCGGCCCTCTTCTGAACAAGCGGCTTGCCTTCGTCGGCGACAAACTCGGTTATCTGATGTATGCCGCACGCTGGTTCCCGTTTCACGATTATGCTGCTGATCCTGCGACCGCCGACATAAGCGTTTCTCTGCCCGCTGGCTATCAAGTAGTTGGCTATGACGACACTGCTGCGGGGCCGACCAACGCAAATGGAACATTTCATTTCGTTCAGTCGCAGCCGGGACTCATCGGTAATATCGCGTATGGAAAATACGTTGTTCGTGATCTGAAATATGGCGGGACGAACATTCGATTCTTAACGCAGCCCGGCCACGATGACCGCGTCGAACCTTACGCCGAGACGCTTGGCAACGCACTTGCCGCTTATGCAAAACGCTTTGGGCAGGCCTCGTTCGGAAATACCTACACGGTCGTCGAGATCGATGACGAGAGCCTTGATTTCTACTCGGCGATCGGGATGCTGTTCGTGGCAGGCCGCAATTTCGAAGGCGACCGTGAATCCGCTCTCGACCGTCTGCAGCGTGAGGCCGCGTACCAATGGTGGGGCTTGACCGTCGGGCTTAAGTCGTTTGATGACGCGTGGCTTTCGCAAGGGTTGGCAGAATACAGTGCGTATTCGCTCCGCGAAGCAAAGCTCGATGGCCCGAAACTCGAAGAGCTTCATCGCCAACAGCTTGAAAAGGCCTTGACCTTTGAACCAACAGCCTCGCTCCTGCGTGCGCCCGCGGCTCTTGACGATCAGTCTTCGGCCTACAAATACATAATGTACGGCAAAGGGCCGCTCGTTTTTCGGCTGCTTCGCGAAACGGTTGGAAAGGATAAGTTTGAGAAGATTCTGCGCGACTTCCTCGCACAATATCGCGGTAAACGAGCTTCGATCTACGACTTTGAGACGCTAGCTTCAAAAGACGCGGGCGAGAACCTGCGCTACTTCTTTGCACGCTGGGTCGAGGGAACGGGCGTGCCGGAGTTCGAGGCGGATTATCAGATCTTGCGCACACGCGGCGGCAAGTTCATTACCCGTGGGACCGTAAAGCAGAATTACGACAACCTTCGCTTGCCTGTCGATGTAGAACTCCAAAGCGAAGGCAGTTCGGGCGACAAGATCCAGACGATCGAGGTCGAGGACGCGAGCGCGGATTTCAGCATCCAATCAGAAGGTAAGCCGCTGAAGGTCGTTATCGATCCGCATTTCAAATTGCTGCGCATCTCGTCCGACTTGCGGGTTTCAGCGATCGCACGCCGCGGTATCGAACAGTTCAAGGAAGGAAACTACGCCGAAGCTCAGACGCAATTCGAAGCGGCCCTTAAGCTCGACCGTTCGAACGCGTGGGTCTATTACAACCTCGGCCTGCTCTATCTCGAACAACGGAACTACGATGTTGCGATCGATAATTTCAAGGCCGCCCTTGCCTCCGGCAATATCGATCCGTCGTGGCTTTCGGTCTGGGCGAACATCAAGATGGGAAATGCCTACGATGCGAAAGGTGACCGCACGCGTGCCGTTGCCGCTTATAAACGCGCCGAGTCCGACCCGAGCAATTACGACAACGCTCAGGACTCCGTAAAACTTTATCTCGGAACACCATACGACCCGCGGGTGCAGAAGAATACGGCGACGAAATAGTCGTATCGACCTATGGGTAAATTTCTGTCTTCCGCTCATTTTCAAGCAAAGAAAAGGCTGTCAATTTCTGACAGCCTTTCCCACCTTATGTGATCGTCCGATCAGAAGGTGAAGCGAAATGCGAACTGCACCTGTCTGTTTGAACCAAGTCCGACCGTGCGGCCAACGGTCGATCGCAGCAATCCGAACGTTGAACCTGCCGAGCCTTGCGAGAAAGCTTGGCCGGGCTGCACAACATTTGATGTCGTTGCAGAATAGCTTGCGCATACGCCGCCAGAAACCGCACACGACAAGTTCGGCAAGGCGTTGTTGAGCGTGGTTGACGGATTCGCAAAGTTGGTCGTATTCAGGACGTTGAATATCTCAGTACGGAACTGAAAGCTCATCGTCTCCGATATCCGGAATCGCTTTGCGAAGGTCAGATCGATCTGTCTGAAGCTCGGGCCTGAAAGTTCATTTCGCGGAAAGTTGCCCCACGTTCCCGGTTCTGGGATCGCGAACGCCGCCGGATTGATGAAGTTGCGGTCGTTCCCGAGATATGGGTTTACTCCCGGGACCAGATTCGGTCTGCGGACATTGCGTGAGTTGCCTCCGCCGGGTGTGTTGATCACCGCAACAAAACCGACTGGGAGTGACGGAAAGCCGCTTCCGAAGGAGGGCAGATTCGCAGTAAATCCATTGGCAAAGAAGCCACCCGCACCATTCGGGCATCCTGCCGCAAGCTGACATTGAACGACAATATCAGGACGCACCACGAGAACCTCGACCGGTACGCCGCTGCGAGCGTTTATGATACCGCCAACTTCCCAGCCGCCTAGGAACATATTTCCGGCTCGGCCGAGGTCGAATCGGCGGCCTTTGCCGATCGGCAGTTCGTAGAGAGCCGATAGATTGAATGTATGTCGAACATCGAAGTTGTTGCGTCCGCGGTCCGCTTCGAAATTATCGAGCTGCGCGCTTGTGCGGGCCTCGTTCGAACCAGCGGTATTTCCTTCACTTTTCGCAAAGGTATACTGCATGTTCATGGTCAGTCCGGTGCGGAAGCTTCGCTGGAGCGAAACCTGCAGAGCGTTGTAACGATCATCGCCGCCGGAGGTCTTGTAATCGACCTCTGCATACGGATTTGACACCGATGTGCCATTTACGATGCTAAAGTCTCTAACTGTCGTGACGCCGACGACCTGGCCGGCCGCGTTCGTCCGATTGACAACACCGACTCCCGTCGGAATGTTCGTGCCGTTAAGTATCGTTGCCGATCCCGGAAGGATCTGATTCGCGACACTGCGAAGGAACAGATTCCGTCCGGTGCTTCCGACATATGCGACGGTCGAGGTCAGGTTATATGGCAGCTGCTGCTGCCAAGAGACACTGTACTGATAGATCTGCTCAGGAACCTTGTAGTTCGAAGAGTACGCCCTAGGTTGGTAACTTCGGTTGTTCGGATTTGTGTTGAAATTGTTGATGATCCCCTGAATGTTGGCCGGGAATGCCAGCAGCGAACCAGACGTAATTGTCGAGCTGATACGATCGCTTTCGATCGGCTGTATCTGGTCCTCCGTTTGTCCGGGGCCGTAATAGATTCCAAAACCGCTGCGAATGACCGTGCGTCCGCCGGCAAAAAAGCCGGAGCCGGTCTGGTTCGGAGCCCACGTCAATGCCACACGCGGGCCAAAATTCGATGCAGAAGATCTGAAAGCCTTTTCGGTCGCCGGTCTGAGCATGCCGCTCTCGATATCAAACAGTACCTGCAAATTTCGGGCTTCGCGAAGAGGAGTGTAATATTCATACCGCAAGCCGTAGCTAAAGGTCAGTCCATGCGGCAGTCTCCATTCGTCCTGCCCGTAGGCGATGTAGTATTCCTGCTTGGCAAGACGCTGTCCTGCGGCACCACCGTTGAACGGACTTGGTGAGCTTACATCTCCAAGGTATTGAACCGATGTCGGCGAATTTGCCAGGAATGCGGCTAGGTTCGAGAAAGTGTAGGTAGTACCGCCAAGGCGATCGGTGTACATCCGTATCAGCCGAACCTCGCCGCCGAATTTGAAGTTGTGATCGCCCTTTACCCAGTTTAGATTGTCAATGAACCCGATCGAGTAGGGCGTGTAAGGTTGACCTCGCCCGTTGGTCGCCGAGTTCGCCCGAACAAGGCCGCCCGGGATCGAGATACCCGATGCCGTGCCTTGCCCTGCGATCCCTGTGTTTGCAACGCTGCCGGAGATATTGAGCGTTATGTTCGAGAAATCGATGCCGCCGACTGTAGGTGCCTGGCCATAGATCCGAGTTCGTGCCCCGTTGTATCCGATCTTGAACTCATTTATGAGCGAGCCGTCACGCTTCAAGATCGATTGGAACCCGACGACACCGTTTTGAGGAACCGCCTCGATCTTGACGACCCGGCCCGACACACCTTCGGGGGCAACGTCGTTACCGGAACTGCGGAAGAAGCGGACATAAAGTTTGTTCAGGTCATTCATTTGCCAATCGACGCGTGCGGCAAACGCCTTCTCGTCGGTCTTCTGCATGTCCTGAAGCTGCAAGATGTCAAACCCTTGGACGGCCGAGCCTCCGGGAACCGTAACGGCCTTCGGCGACCTGAATGCAGCGATGAATGGCTGGATCAGCGGATTTACCGGTGTTGTAGTGCCGGGGATGACGGCTCCAGGTGCCGCAAGCGAAAGACTTGGTGCTGCTTCAACAAAGTTCAATCCGAATCGGCCCCGATATTGCTCGTAACTGCCGAAAAAGAAAAGCTTGTTCTTGATGATCGGCCCGCCGACCGAACCGCCGAACTGATCGAGCTGAAGTTTGCTTTTTTGAACGCCCGGAGTCGCGTTCTCGAAAAAGTTGCGGGCATCCAAACCGTCTCGGCGAATATATTCAAATAGCGAGCCGTGGAATTGATTGCCGCCAGATTTTGTAACGACGCTGACCTGTCCGCCGGTGCCTGTACCGAACTCGGCGGGAAAATTATTCGAATCAACTCGGAACTCCTGAACATTCTCGAGTGACGACTGAAGACGGAACGGAGAAGGAACCTCACCATTCAAATTGCCTGGCGATGCATCAATGATCGCGGTACCTTCGACACCGTCGTAACGTATTACGTTCTGCTGATTCGCACGTCCCGAAAACCGTATATCTGAGAACGTTCCCGTACCGCTGTTAACACCGCCGGGTGCCTGCAGATAGAGTTGGG
>JRYE01001509.1_pt1 | contig 10339 bp, 13 predicted proteins | sample 235321 | NCBI WGS metagenome assembly JRYE01 (sample SAMN03074214, study PRJNA261473) | activated sludge metagenome | biome: Common Effluent Treatment Plant; feature: Wastewater; material: Activated sludge; isolation source: activated biomass in a lab-scale reactor treating industrial wastewater at... | reverse complement strand
CCGGCGTAATAGTCGCTGTAGCCCCATTCGGCCAGCATGCCGCGCAGCTCATCCCGGCCTAGATCATAGAGATTCGTGGGGCGACCATTGGCTTGTTCCATCGAATGGATTGTAGCTCGTGGGCGATGCCGGTTCAATTATCTGAATGGAACGAGACCTTCACAAACATGCTACAATACACTCCCCATGCTCAACCTCTATAGTTGGAACGTCAACGGGCTGCGCGCCGTTCATCGCAAGGGAGCTTTTGCGGCGTTGCTGGAGAGCGCCCGCCCCGATATCCTCGGCATCCAGGAGACCAAATGCCGCCCCGAGCAGCTGCCCGATGAGCTTCGTAACCCGCCCGGTTACCATACCTGGTGGGCGTCGGCCGAGCGCGCGGGCTACAGCGGCGTCGCCCTCTACAGCCGGCTCGAGCCGCTGTCGGTTCAGATCGGTCTCGGCATTGAGGCCTACGACCGCGAGGGCCGCACCATCGTGGCCGACTATGGCGATTTTGTGTTCATCACCGCCTACTTCCCCAACGGCAGCCGCGACCACAGCCGCGTGCCCTTCAAGATGCAGTACAAGGCTGACTTTCTGGACTATATCGAGGATTTGCGATCGCGAGGCCGGGCGGTGATCTTTTGCGGCGATGTGAATACGTCCCACCAGGAGATCGACCTGGCGCGGCCGCGACAAAACCAGAACACGACCGGCTTCATGCCCATCGAGCGGGCGTGGCTGGATCAGGTCGTCGGCCGCGGCTATCTTGATACCTACCGGACGCGCCACCCCGACCAGGCCGGAGCCTACACCTGGTGGTCGCAGGTGTCGGCCTCGCGCGAGAAGAATATCGGCTGGCGGCTGGACTATTTCTTCGTCTCGCCCGACCTGGGGCCGCGCGTGGCCGGCGCGGCCATTCATCCCGATGTGACGGGTTCCGACCATTGTCCCGTCAGCCTGACCCTCGATTTTGACCGGCATGATGACTGAATCGTTTCCGGGCGTGCCCGCAGGCAAGCGTGATAACGTGTCGCGGACCGAGGCGGCCGTGTTGCTGGGCATCCTGCTCCTGGCCGCCGTCGTGCGGCTGGCCTTGCCCGGCCTGACGGAATTCAAGGCTGACGAAGGCCGCCTGTTGACGGCGGCGCTGGAGATGAGCAAGGGCGAGTTCGCCCGGCGCGGCATCAGCAGTTCGGTCGGCTTCCCCAACGCGCCGATGAGCGTGTGGCTCTACTCGCTGCCGTTGTTCGTTTGGCGGCATCCCTACGCGGCGACGCTCTTCACGGGCCTGCTCAGCGTGGCCGCCGTCGCCGGGGTCTACTGGCTCGGCCGTCGCTATTGGGGCGTTCAGGCTGCGACCGTCGCCGCCCTGATGCTGGCCGTCAGCCCGTGGGCCATCATCTTCTCGCGCAAAATCTGGGCGCAGAACTTGCTGCCGGTTTTCGCCGTCGGCTGGGCCATTGCCGCCGCGCTGGCCTTTGTCGAAGGGCGTCCCCGCGCCATCATCCCTCACCTGATCTTTCTGGCCGTCGCCGTGCAGATTCATCCGTCGGCGCTCGGCCTCGTTCCCGCCACCTTGCTGTTCCTTGTCGTCTTTCGCCGTCGGGTCGATTGGCGGCTATTTGTGATGGGCGGAGTGTTAGCCGGGCTGACGGCCGCGCCCTTCCTCTGGTATTTAGGGGGGCGAATGCGGGCCGAGGGCGGGTTGCCGTTCTCAACCGGTCAGGCGGCGGCCGAAGTCTCGCTCGACTCCTTGCGGCTCTCTCTGGAGATCGCCACGGGCCAGGGCATCGAGGCTATCGCCGCCCCCGGTTATGCCGGGTTGCCCGGCGCGGCGGTCATCCGGTTCGTGTGGCTCGTCGTCCTGCTTGTGGCGGTGGGGTGGGGCGTCTACCGGATTGCCCGCCGGTGGAATGATCCGGCCTCGCAAGCGATCTTTGTCTGTCTGGCGTGGTTCCTCGGCCCGATCCTGTTTTTCCTGTGGCATCGCACGCCGGTCTATATCCACTATTTCATCGTCTCGCTGCCCGCGCTCTATCTGATGGCCGGTGGGCTGGTTGGCGATCTGGTCGGCAGGGTGCGAGTGCGCCGGTTCGTCTGGCCGGCCATCGGCCTCCTCGCTGTCCTGCAATTGGCCATGTGGATCCATCTCATGGCGGCTATCGGCCGAGAGCCGGGCGCGGGCGGGTTCGGCATTCCCCTGGGCCTGAAAGTTGCCGCGGCCGACCGCGCGCGCTCCATGCTGGCCGAGACCGGCGCGGCCGAGGTGCTGGTTGTGGGCGACGGCTCCGACCCGGAACGCGAGGATTTCCCGGCCGAGTTCCGCGCGCTGCTCCATGACGTGCCGTTACGTTATGTCGACCTTAACGCCGAAGCCCTGTTTCCGGCGTCCGCGTCGGTCGCGCTGCTGGAACCCGTCTCGGCCGACGGCCGCACGTCAACGCGAGACCTGTTCGCCGCCGCCGCGGCCGGATCGTCCATAATCGACATCAATGAGACGGCCGCCTACACCCTTTACGCTCTGCCGCCGGCGGCCGCGCCCGACACCGGCGTACCCTTGCCCCAACCGGCGCTGCTTGCCAACTTCGTTCACCTGATCGGCTATGAGGGCCTTCGGTCTCAATCCGGCGGCGCGCTCTGGGATGTCCGCTGGCGAACGGCCGACAACCCCGATTCGGCCGACTACCACTTCTTCAATCATCTGCTGGACGGGAGCGGCGCGAGGATCGCCCAGGTCGATGGATCGGCCTTCGCGGGGACGCAGTGGCGGTCGGGGGATGTGGTCATCAGCCGGTTCTGGCTGCCGCTCTCGTCCGAGCCGCAACCGCCGTTGACCATGCGCGTCGGCATGTACCGGTATCCTTCGATGGAGAACGTCCCCCTGTTGGATGAGGCCGCCAACCCCGCCGCGGACGCGCTGGAGATAAAGCTCAGCGATTAGACTTCGGCGCGTCGATTAACGGCCGCAGATCGACATCNNATGTCGAGATCGATGGTGCGCGGCGCGTTCTTGTCCGTCGTGCGCCGGCGGCCGAGCTTTTGTTCGATGCTCGCCAGCGGGCCATCTTTCAGGGCCGCGGCCGACTTGTCCGTCTGGAGCAACAGGGCGGCATTGAAGAAGTTGGGGTGTTCGCGCCCTTCCACCGCCACGGTCTCGTAGACGGGCGAGACCGCCAGCAGCTTCTCTTTCTCTCCCAGGAGGCGGACGGCCTCGGGCAACATCCTCTCCTTGTCGATATTGGAACCGAGCAGCAGAACGACCAGATGCATACCGCGCGTGAGAACTTCCGCCGTGGGGGGCAGTCGCTCTATAATCCGAAGTCCTCGCGTTGCCGGTCGATCTCGATGCCGACCGACGTGGCGAAACGCAATGCGCCGGGCTTTTCCACTCGCACCTGCACGCGGCTGATGGGAAATTCGGTCATGATGAGTCTGGCGATCTCTGTCACCAGCCTCTCGACCAGCAAGAAGGACGAACTCTCGACGAATTCAATGACGCGCTTGCTGATTTTCTTGTAGTTGGCGGCTTGCTCGATGTCGTCGCTCTCGGCCGCCGGTCGAATGTCATGATACATGATGATATTCAACAGAATATCCTGTTTTTTCACTCGCTCGTCCGGGTTGATGCCGATGATCCCGCGAAGCAACAGATCTTTGATGATGATTTTGTCCATAGAGAGCCTGTCCAAATAAGGTATGAGGAACTGTAACCCATCCCCGGCACGCCGGCAATTGGCCGCATCAACCCGGCGGCTTCCCGTGCAAAGTGCCTTCCAGATCCAGTAAATAACCGTATTCTTCGATGGTGGTCGTGTTGCGAATGCGCACGCGGCGCCACTCGAACCGGTCGTCGAAGCCGTGCCAGGTACCGTTCTGGGTGGTCACCGCGCCCCAGTAATCCAGCTCTTTCAAAACCGCGATCGTCTCGTCGTTATAGGTGCCGCCCGGATAGCAGAAATAGCGCGGTCGCGCGCCGGTGTGGGCGGCGATGGTTTCCTGGGCGCCGAGTATTTCATAAATCAGCCCGTCGCGGCTCTTCTGACTCAGGTCGGGGTGCGTCTTGGAATGGGACTCGATCCGGTGGCCCGCCTGCGCCATCTCCGTGACCATGTCCCAGGTCATGTATCCTTCGCGTTCCTGGTCGATGAAATCGCTGATGATGAAGAATGTCCCCGTGAAGCCGTATTCCTGGAGGACGGGAAAGACGTGGTCATACATATCCAGATAGCCGTCATCGAAGGTGAGGATGACTGGCTTTTCGGGCAGCGTCGCCTGGTTGACGATGGCCAGCGACAGTGTGTAGAGGTCCACGGGGGTGTAGCCATTTTCGCTCAGAAAGGCCATTTGCTGGCGGAACGAGTTGGGACTCACGGAGAGGTCCGTCCGGTAGATGTCGGAACCGGGCGGCGGCTCGCTGACGTAGTGGTACATCAGGATGGGCACTTTCAACGTCCAGCTATAGATGCCCATCGGCGTGGGCAGCGGCTCGTTGGCGATCGCCTCGGTCGGGGCCGGGGTGGCGGCTTCCTCGGTGACGGGTGGGGTGGGAGGGGACAGCGCGGCCGTTTGGGTTGCCTGAACGATCGCCGTCTCCGTTGCATCGACGTCGGTACTCGCTGTGGGTGGCGGGGTGGGGAGGATGGCTGCATCGGAGTTTCGGCGGGTGTGGGTAATGTCTGGATGATGGACGGTGTGACGAGCGGCGGCGGTTTGACGGCCTCAACCTCCGTCACCTCCGTTGGTACATCGACCGTCGGTTCCGGCGTGCCGCCTCCACTGCAAGCGGCCGACAACAAGCCCAGAGCCAACACAATGCCCAATGATATGCCGATACCAAGGGAGGCCCTCTTCTTTCTTACTCTGACGAATCGGGTGACTGAATCCATATCGCCTGCCAGAATAGCCAAGCCACCTGCCTTCGTCAAGGAGATATCGCCCCGTTATCACGACGACATCATGAAGCCGGCAGGTTTACCGGGGATGGGCGGCAATTAGGTTGAAGATCTTGATAAAAATTGACATCCACCGGCGGCGTTGCTAGAATCCCAACGAAATCATTCAAAGATGACCGTTGTCTTTGGGACGAGGATAGAAACACCATGGATGTTCAGGAACTGGAGCAGATTCAGACGGAAACGGTTTATTTAACGGACACGGCCGCGGCGACCGTCCGCGATCTGCTGGTCCAGAAGAATGTGCCCGACTACGGTCTGCGCGTCTTCGTGGCCGGTGGTGGCTGTTCCGGCATGCAGTACGGCATGGCCCTGGAAGCAGAGCCTCGCAATTATGACCACGTCATCGAGCATGACGGCGTCAAGATTTTCATCGATCCCACGAGCATGATGTATCTCGACAAGGCGACGATCGACTACGTCGACAGCATTATGGGTGGCGGCTTCAAGATCGAGAACCCCAATGCCGTGACCTCTTGTGGCTGTGGTACGTCCTTTAAGACGCAAGACAGCGGCGGCTATGCCGAGGCAGCCGGCGGCGGTTGTGGTTGCGGCCACTAAATCCAGCTGATTGAAAGATATTAAGGGCGGAGGTCGGAAGGCCGCCGCCTTTTTTTATGCCGACAGGGCGAGACCGGAATGACGATACGATACTTCACCGTCGAAGAGGCAAACGAAATTCTGCCTGAGCTGGAGCCGCTTGTCGGCCGCCTGCTCGATTTACGCGCTCGCGTCAGCCTGCAGAGCCGCGCGATTAGCGGCATATTGGCCGACTTGCATAGCGACGTCGGCGGAGCGGAGGCGTCCCAACTGGTGGCCGAGTTCGCGGAGATTGAATCACTGGCCGAGCGTATCCAGTCCTATGGCTGCATCCTGAAGAATCTGGAGTCGGGGCTGCTCGATTTCCTTTGCGAGCGCGACGGCCGCGATGTCTATTTGTGCTGGCGATATGGGGAGCCTTCGATCCTTTACTATCACGAACTCCATACAGGGTTCCAGGGTCGAAAGGCCATTTAGGCTGCAATCAGATCGGCCCTCGATACCGTATCGGGTGCCGATCTTTTGATCTACATTCCCGCGTGCCGTCTGACGAAAGCGATGGCCTCGTCGGATGTGCTCACCTCTCCAGCGGCCTGGGCTTCCTCCAGCAGGCGCAACAGACGGCCGATCTCATGTCCGGGCGGCATGTTCAGCAAATCCATCAAAGACCGGCCATCGAGCAGGCGCGGCGGCGCGACGGTTTGCTCGTAATCCCCAAAATACGTATCGAATAGCGACCCCACGACGACCAGCAGCGACTGCCAGCCCTCCTCATCGCCGATGCCGTCGTATGTCGCCAGGTGATCGGCCAGGGTCAACAAACCCACGTCCAGCCCGGCCTCGTGCAAAGCCTTGAAATAGCGATAGGCGGTGCGACGACTGGGTGGCCGTATGTCCATGGCCAGATGAAGCGGCCGCATATGCCCATCCACGATGTGGCGCACCCGGCGGACGGCCTCGTTACTAAAGCCGAGCGAGGACAGCTTGGCCGAGGCGATCCGCCCCCCGACTTCGTCATGCCCGAAAAAACGGATGCGGCCGTTCACGTCGACCGTTCGGGTGGCCGCCTTGCCGGTGTCGTGGAACAGGCCGCCCCATCGCAGCAACAAGCGCCCCGGGAAGCCGCCGTCAACCGGCGTGTCCAGATGCCCGCGCAATTTCTCGTGGTGAGGGGCGATGAGGCGCTCCACGTCTTCGCTCCACTCGGTCGCCAGAGGGCGGCCATCGACCAGCTGCTCAACCTGGGCCAGATAGCGAAGGACGGTCATCGTATGATGCAGCACGTCCTCATGATGGGGCGGCGACTGGGTGACGCCATCGAGCGCGGCGACTTCCGGCAGGACGACGGACAGCAACCCCAGCTCGTCCAACAGCTCAATTCCCCGATGGGGGGCATCGAGTGTCAACAATCGCGAGAGTTCATCGCGGATCCGTTCGGCCGATGTTCGCTGAAGCAAGATCGGGGCGGCCGCCCGGGCCGCGGCCTGAGTCTCGGCGGTCAGTTCAAATCCCAGCTGGACGGCGAACCTGGCCGCGCGCAACGCCCGAACCGGATCGTTTTCGATCGACCGATCGTGGATGACCCGGATGCGTCTCGCCTCCAGATCGTTTAGCCCGTTATGATAGTCGATGACATCCGCGGCCGTATGTTCGCCGACCGGCAGCGCCATGGCGTTGATCGTGAAGTCGCGGTCTTCTGAGATCATCGGCCAGGGTTGGGCCACGAAAGCGGGCGATGTCGAGTGTCAGCCCTTCTCCCTCCGGCTGGATACGGCCGACGTCTCGCTCTGCGTCCTGGGCGTAGACGCGACGGTAGCCCCGCGCATCCGCCAGGCGAAACGTCAGGGAGATAGCTCCCGAGGGCACGATCAGATCGAGATCGTGGATGGGACGACCCAGGATCGCGTCACGCACCGTCCCTCCGACGAGATAGACTGGCGTGGCTTCGGCCATCAGCAACGGGCGAAGCTGTTCCATCAGAGGAGTGAGGGCCAGTTCCTTATTCTCGGTCATGATCAGGCGAGCCCGAGGCTCACGGCTTATTCGAACAGGTGGGCGAACACTTCCGGCTTCAGGACGGCGATGAACGGCAGGTTGCGATACAGTTCATCGAAATCCAGCCCGTAGCCGACGACGAACTCATCAGGGATATCGAAGCCGATATAGTCTACCTTGACGTCAACCTCGCGACGAGCCGGCTTGTTCAGCAGGGTACAAATACGCAATGACGCGGGCGAACGCGCCAGCAGGTTGCGACGCATATAGTTGAGGGTGCGGCCGCTGTCGATGATGTCCTCCACGATGAGGACGTTGCGATCCTCGATGGGCGCCTTCAGGTCCATGATGATCTGCACCGCGCCCATGCTGGTCGTGCCCTTGCCGTAGCTGGAGATTCCCATGAAATCCACGCTGTGGGGGCGTTTCATCTCGCGCGTGATATCGGACAGGAAGACGAACGCACCCTTCAGGACACAGATGAGCAACAGGTCATCCTGATCGGCATAGTCAGATTCGATTTGAGCCGTCAGCTCCCTGATTCTGGCTTGCAGCGCCGTCTCATCGATAAGCACGTTGTCAATATCGGCCCAAATATCGCGCATGGCTCTACTCCTCTGCTTTATGTCAAGATTAGTTGACGAGATTGGCACGCTCTGAAGCGGGCAAGACCTGATGGCATTGACGGCAGCGTGCCTCATAGACCTCGGCCGCGCCCACCAGCACGATCGGGTCGTCGAATGCCGCCGGTCTGCCTTCGATCAGCCGTTGGGTGCGGCTGGCATCCTTGCCGCATACCACGCAGATGGCGTGCAGCTTGTGGACGTCCTCGGCGCGAGCCAGCAGCGCGGGCATCGAGCCGAACGGAAGGCCGCGAAAATCCATATCCAGCCCGGCACAGATCACTCGTTTGCCCCCTTCGGCCAGCTTCTCGCAGACCTCGACGATTTCCTCATCGAAGAACTGCACCTCGTCGATTCCAACCACGTCGGTATCCGGATCCAGCGCGTCGAGAATATCCCGCGAGCGGGCCACAGGCTGAGCCTCAAAATGCAAGCCGTCGTGGGAGGTCACCTTTTCGATGTGGTAGCGAGAATCCAGGGCCGGCTTGAAGGCTTGCACGCGCTGTCGGGCGATGACGGCCCGCCGCAGCCGCCGGATCATCTCCTCCGTCTTGCCGCTAAACATGCTCCCACAAATAAGCTCGATCCGGCCGGGTGGATGGGTGACGTGGGTTGGTGGGGTCATGGGCATCTCCTGAAAACAAAAGGGCAGGTACGTTGTTACGCACCTGCCCTATTATCCTCTTAATGGGGTAATCCTACAAAACCGCTTCTGATCATTCCGGGGCAGGTTTTAAGGCTGTCTCGGACAGAAGGCAGATTCGACCTTGTGTTCGGTGGTCGACCAGGGATTAGTCGATCAACGCCTCATCGCGCATGTAGCGCTTGATCTTGATGAGCGCTGTTTGGCCGATACCCTGCAGGGCCAGAACGGCGTCATCGCCTTTCTTCAGCAGGGCCAGAACGTCGCCAACCGTCGTCAGTCCGGCCTGCGCCAGGGCGTTGTTCACGCGAGTGCCCAGCTCCATCTCCTCAATAGCGAAGTTTTCGACCTTGTGGCTTTGTTTGACGGTCTCGGTTTGGGTCTGGATGTCTTCACGCTTTTGCAAACGGCGCATGAAGCGATCGACCTGGCCTTCGGTGTCCATCAGGCGCTGCGTCCCGGTATAGAAGGGATGCGAGCCTGACCAGACTTCGATGGATAGTTCCGGCTTGGTTGAGCCGACGGTCATGACGACCTCGCCCTCAACGATCACTTTGGCGTTGGGATACCACTTGGGATGAATCGATTCCTTCATGATTTAATCTCCCGCGGCGGCCGTTTGTGCCGGATAGACGCTGACGACCTTGCGGCCGAAACGATTTTCAAAAGTCACCTGCCCGTCGATCAGGGCGTAGATGGTGTAGTCCCGGCCCAGGCGGACATTGCTGCCGGGGCGGTATTTGGTGCCATTTTGGCGGACGATAATTGTGCCGGGGCCGACGTATTCCCCGCCGTAGCGCTTGATGCCCAGGCGCTTGGCGTTACTGTCGCGACCGTTACGGGTTGAGCCGCCACCTTTCTTGTGTGCCATCTTACAACTCTCCTAAGCTACTCTCAACCGGATTACCCGGCGACGATCTCGTCAATGCGCAGGCGCGTATAATCCTGTCGATGACCACGACGCCGGCGATAACGGAGCTTCGCCCGGTATTTCCAGACGAAAATTTTCTTGCCCCGATACTGTTCGACAACAGTCGCTTTCACGGTAGCCCCGTCCACGGTCGGCCGACCCACCTGCACGGAATCCCCGTTGGCGATCAGCAGCACGTTGCTCAGTTCCACCTGGTCACCGACTTCATAAGGGAGCTTCTCCACGGAGAAGGTATTACCCTCTTCGGCGCGGTATTGCCGGCCACCACTCTCTACAATAGCGTACACGTTAACCTCCAAAAAGAACCGGCATCTGGTTTCAGTGCCGGCGTTCGTCAATATGACTTAATGTTCACAGTGCGTGGCGCAGGCGTGGTTGGTGAACCCACGTCACGCGAAATGGAATTATAGAATGGATTGCTGCCCTTGTCAAAGTTTTTCATCAGGTCGATCCGGCCTGACCTGTCGTCCGGCGCATCGCGTTCGCCGTCCGGTGTGGCTTTTGCTATACTGCCCGCTATTCTGATGACTTTGCTGATTGAGGCCCCAGAGGTTAGCGACGCAGGTATGACATTTAATCCGGTCGATTCAAATTTGGATGAGTCGGCTTTGATCGAGCGTGCCAAGATCGATCAGGATGCTTTCGGCCAACTTTACGAACGTTACTCGCA
>JRYE01008789.1_pt1 | contig 10374 bp, 5 predicted proteins | sample 235321 | NCBI WGS metagenome assembly JRYE01 (sample SAMN03074214, study PRJNA261473) | activated sludge metagenome | biome: Common Effluent Treatment Plant; feature: Wastewater; material: Activated sludge; isolation source: activated biomass in a lab-scale reactor treating industrial wastewater at... | reverse complement strand
CCAATTCGGCAGCCATTGATGATACTTCAAGTGAAGCCTGATTTATCTGTTCATCCAAACGAACACGAAATTCAAGTTTTTGCAACCTGTTTTCCAAGTTAGGGCTGGCAGCATACTTCTTTGCAGCCTCATTGTTTTGAAGCAGCAAATCAAGAAATCCAAATGCCTGTGCGATATTGAGGCTTTTCAAACTATAACGTTCAAAAATTGAACTGTCTAATAAAACTTTGTGCAATGGAACAGGCAAAGGCTTGGAAAAATCAAAACTATTTTCCAAATAGCAGGCAGTAGCGGTTGATTGTCTGTTTACCGGAATTTTTACAGCAGTGGTACATGCATTGAAAAATAAAAGCATTAAACAATTGAGCGAAATAGAAGCAAAAAATCTCATGGCAATAAAATAAATGAAAGGCAGCGTATTATACAAGTTTTTTTATTCCCATTTAAACAGGAATTTTAGAGATATTTTCTCATCTAATCTCAACATTTATTTATACGGCGAGCCAAATTATAGGCTTTGTACTACATTTACCTCAAATTAAAGATATCATTATGCGAAAATTTATCTTTCTGTTTTTGCTGCTGCCCGTTATAGGCACTGCCCAGAAAAAAGAAATTTCTTTAGAAGACATTTACAAAAAAGGCTCTTTGAGAGTGGCTCCGGTATGGGCAGGCTTTAATGAGGGTAATGATGAACCCGAGTTTAAAACGGACAGCCTGTTGGATGAAAACGGTAAACTTTTTGGACGTGCTGAAGGCACTGTTTACAACGATAAAAATCCTGCTATCGCAATCTTTCTAAAAGGGAATGAACCCGTTTATCGCCGATCGTCCAAAGCATTTTTGTATTTGTATGATGATAATACAAAAAAACTAGTTAAGCTCACAAAAGATAAGGCCTTGCATCCCAGTTTTTCTCCCGATGGAAAAAAACTGGCTTATGTAATGTGTGGCGGCGATTTGAGTGAACCTACCCTGGTAAGTGAACAATACCTTTTGGACCTGGAACGGGAAGCATTTTTAAGCCTCACCGGGGAAAAGAAAACTTTGGAGCGCATACAATCGGTTTTAAAAACCGGGAAGCCGCTTAGAAACTAAAATACAAAAGAGCCGGTATTTACCGGCTCTTATTAAATCTATACCCTAAGGTTTTATATTATGTATTAAGGCGCAGGTGCCTCCCAAATATTATTACTCCTGTTTACATCGGCCATTCGTTTTGAAGGGTCAATTTCAATTTTTTTAATGTTGCTCAAATCCATATCCAGGGTAAGTTTATACTCCGGGTGGGTCCATCGCCATTCTTCATCCACAATAAATTTCTCTCCATTATTTTCATTTTTTTTGGCGCCAAACATGAGGTTAAGGGGAATATTATGCATTACAGTTGAGCCATCTTTATATGTAACCTGTAAGTCAACAGGCATAGGCATTTCACCCATTCGCTTTAGCACAATGTTTGTTTTACCTGCATCACTAAGTACACTGTCTATAGCATAATCAATGGTTTTAGTGGTATTAACCCAGTATTCCTTATACCAGTCGAGTTGCAAGCCGCTTACCTGCTGTGCAATTACCATAAAATCGTTGGCATTGGGATGTTTAAACCGCCATTGCTTATAATATTCCAAAAGTATTTTATCCCTTACGGCGGCGCCAACAATGTAACCGAGCTGCTCCAAAAACATTTCTCCTTTTGAGTAAGAGGCAATGCTGTATGCAAAATTGGTATTATAATGATCGGCATGGGTGGTAAGCGGTTCTTCCAAACCGGACTGTACCAGGCGATAATAGCCATTATATGCCCCGGTATGGTCTTCGGGTAAAGTGTTTACCAATTTTTTATAGGTTTCATTATTGGGATGTTTAGCCAGCGAATCCCTGAGGGGCTGTAAAGATGATTTTCCGTAATAGAATTTTGTCACCAGGTCTTCGGCATAGCTGGTAAATCCATTGCTTAATAAGTTCTGATACATACGTTGAATTTTCTCAAACGAGATAGGGTATTTTATTCTCACATCATCATTAGTTTCAATTTGTGTTTTTACTATTAGAGTTTCTATCTCTTTGTTGTCATTCAGGCAAAGTGCACCAAGTGTTTTTAAAACGGGTTCAAGTTTCCTTCTGGAACCGTGTACTTTGGGAAGCAGTTTTTGCATGATTGCTGCATCTGCAATTTCTTCTATACTCCATCCGACTCTCAGTTTTTCTATTACTGCGGCAAAACGTAAAATTTCATTTGCGCTTCTGTAGCCGAATTCAGCTCCGGTCTTCTTCAGCTCCGAAAAGAAATTTAAGAGTGTGGTGCTAAGTGTAGAAGCATCTGAAACCTGCAGATCATCATTTTTTGCAATAGCAACAAAATCATGTGCCATATCTTTTCCATTTGCTTCTAAAGCATCAAGATCAATATTAGCATTGCTGCTCAGATATTCGCTCATTTCATTCGCAGTAACGCTGAACTCAATCACACTTGCTCTGTCAAGCACTTTGGGGCTAAACATATAAGTTGTTTCATCAATGTTTACAGTGCCTATGATAAAAAGATTTTTGGGGAAAATAATTTGACTGGGAACGTTATTCCAATCTTCAGGGCCAGGGTGTAAAGCGATTTTCCCTTTAGACTCCATAACGCTCAAAAAATCGGCAAAATATCGTTCTACATGGCTTAGATTCATTTCATCAAGAATCAGAAAATAGGGTTTGTCTGTATTTTGGGTGGCATTTATTATTAAATCAAGTACGCTGTTATCAGGTTTTACATATTCTTTTGCTTTTAATGCATTGGGAAAACCCAGTAATGGTTCCCTATTAGTCCAGTCGGCCCCCACCGGAACGATGCAGTACTGACTGTTATCTTCGCATATCCACATTGCAAAAGCCTGTGCAAGTTTTGTTTTGCCCGAACCCGATAATCCAGTAAGAATTACAAATGGCTTTGTAAGGAGAGAGGAGATAAAACGGGTTTGAATCCTAGTAGTAACTAATAATCCTGCATTATTAACTACATTGTCAAATGCTTCTGCCTGAAATTCTATTTTTGGTCTAGTGAATTCATGTTTAGAATTTTTGTAGATTGTAATAAGTTCATTAAGATCAGAGTCAATTTCACGTTCATTCATTTGTAAATTGGTATTATAGGCTTTGAATACTAATGAATTCTCATATCTATCAGGTTTTCCTAAACTATTAATATTAAAATATTCTTCAATTGTTTTTTCATTTGTGATATTCCATTTTCTGTCAGGTTTGTTAGTTTCGCTAACTCCATAAGCCAAAATCAGCAAATCTTTCTCTTTATAATATAGGTATACAGGGTAAATACCATTTTGCACATTGTTATCTTCATTTAAAAATGCAATCCAAGGTACTCTCGCTTGATTGCCCTTGCCGAAACTAATTTTTACTGAAAGCCCTTTAAAATTGTTCAAGTATCCCATTGTTCCAAGAGCAGTTGTCTTTGACTGGTCTAAGAATTTTTTTAACTCTTGATAATAACTCATTTTGTTAGTTGATTTAAAAATAGCATCAATATCTTCTTCGGCTACTTTCTGAATTGTATTTCTATAACCTCCAAACCCTTCCAGGTCAAACGGTTCAAACCTTTTGTCCCAATTTATTTTGAGTATTCTTCCGTCTCCTTTATTTTCGGAAACCGTTCCAGTTGCTTTTATTCTTAATATACTTTTCCTATCTTTTGTGGCATACGATGATTTTATTGCAACCTTATCACCGACATTTACGCTTTTCACAGTATCGATAAATCTATCTTCATTACTATTTTCCCAAATTCCATTTTCAATAAACCTTTCGGTCTGATCTGGATCGTCTTCAGATCCATACCAAGCTGCCCCAAGTAAATAATATGCAATAGATTTTTTTTGAATGACAAATCCATTTTCCTCAAGCAATCTGAAACATTCGGTTTCTAAACCCCCAGAAAATGTATTTCTATTTAGCTCATGTCCATTTGCAAATATGTTTGCATAAGATACAACAACTTTTGGAGGATAACTTTTGTTGTTATAAATGACATCATAATATTGTGATGCGCCATCGTTGGGTATTCCTTCTTTATCAATTTTTTCAATTGCCTTTTGCAGGTGTTCTTTGTGTATATTCTTGGGAATTGCCATGCACAATTATTTTCTTTTATTGATTTAAGTAAATTAATTTACTTGATAGTTATCTATCATACAACTTATACCTAAGCCCATTTGAAAACAGAAATTTTCTTATCAATATTTCCGGTCTGGTATTAGCACATTTTATTTGGCTCATATTGTAACTTCTTGTCTTTTTGTTGTGCACATCAGCCATGTAGCGAAGTTAATTAAAACAACGAGAGTTTGCAACCAATTGATATTAGTCAATAGGTGTATTTGAATGTGGTGCAGCTTATTGTGATGTGCTTGAGAATTGAGATGAATTATTTTGAGAATACTATTATTAAAATTATTTTAAATCCCCCCCCCTCAAATCAACCCCTTCTCATAAGCCAGTGCCAGTGCCTGTGCTTTGCTGTTTACATGTAGTTTGGCGTAGATGTTGAGTACATGTTTTTTTGCGGTGTTGGGGCTTATCTGCAATTCGTTTCCAATTTCTTTGTACAACATTCCTTTTACCAGCAGTTTTAGTATTTCCTGTTCTCTGTCAGTAAGGTTAAAGGGTGTTTTCTCTTTTTCTTCAGATTTTTTTTGCGATAGTTCAACGGAGTTGTTTTGTACTAATTGCAGCATTTTATAGGCAATGCCGGGAGAAATAGGGCCTACACCTGTTTCATACATTTGGGTTATTACTTCCGCAATATTTTCTGCGCTTTCGTCTTTTAATAAATAGCCGAATGCGCCGGCTTTTATGGCTTTAAAGATTCTTTCTTCATCATCAAAAATGGTGAGCATTACATATTTTACTGTAGGATACAGGTAAGAGCCCGCAGCTACCGCATCTATACCATCCATCTCCGGCATTTCCAAATCCATTAATACAACCTCGGGGGTTTTATTGGGCGATAAATTTTTCATCTGTTCCAAAAAATCTTTTCCGTTTTCGGCGGTAAGCGTAACGTTTATTTGTGGGTGGTGTAGTAATTTGTCTTTTATAATAAGACGATTACTTGCTTTGTCATCTACTATGGCAACTTGAATAGGCATATATTAAATAGTTAAGTTGATGTTGGTTCCTTTATTGGTAATAGAAATACAAGTCAGTTCAATTTCGGAAACAGCAGCTCGTTGTTTCATATTGGCAAGTCCGTTTCCGGCCGATGTTTCTTTCTGATGTTCATAGTCAAATCCATTTCCATTATCTGTAATCAGTATTTTCCATCTCTGATCTTCCGACATTTCAGAGGTAATTTTGATTTCTTTGGCTTGTGCATGTTTAATGCTGTTGGCAATAGCTTCCTGCACGATTCTTACAATATTTAGTGCTTTGGAATAGTTGTAGAAAACATTGGAAGGGGCATCGCCTTCAATTTTAAATTCTATATGACGGTAGTATCTGGTAAGCGGCTGTACAAAATTGCGAATGCGTACCAGGCAATCTGCTGCCGAATAACTTTCTTTTTTTAAAGCCCAAACGGTTTCCCGAAGTGAAGTGATGATATCTTTGGATGCAAATTTGAGATCGCTGATGATGGTAGTCCCTTTTTCAGTGGTCTTTTCTTTTTCTAATAATTCGGTATTATAAAGCACTGCATTGGCATATACGCCCAAGCTATCGTGCAAGTCGCGGGAGATACGTTCTCTTTCTTCTTTTAATCGCCTTTCATTTTCTAATATCTGTAATTTTTTTTCATACTTCCGCTTATTTTTTTGATTAATAAATATTCCTACAGTGGATAATATAAGAATACCAATGCCCGATAAAAACCACCAGGTTTTCCAGAAAGGCGGACGAATGATAATGGACAATTCCTTCATCGGTATTGCATCATTGTCAAACGATCGGGCTGCAAATAATTGTAAAGTATATTTTCCCGGTTGCAGGCTATAGCGTATGGTTTGTAATGAAGTAGCAAAAATCCATTCTTTATCTACACCCTTCATTTTATATTGATAGAGGTATTGATCCGGAATGAGACCACCCATGGCAATAAAATCAACGGCGATTGAGTTTTTGGAATAAGGCAATACAATTCTATCTATATTCCATGTGGCTGTATCTTTTATGGCTGCTTCGTTATTGGTCAAAATCCGGGTGATTAATAAATTAATATTTTCTTTACTGGCAGAAATTGCATCCGGATAAAAACTACTTACACCATTGACGCCGCCAAAATATAGTTCGCCATCTGGAGTCTGTGTAGATACATTGGTATTAAATTCATTCTCCTGAATGCCGTCTTCTTTTTTGAGTTGCTCCAGTACTTTCCCGTCTTTAAATTTAAAAATACCTTTGTTGGTACTGCACCATAGATAATCGCTTTTGTCAAACTCCATAGAGTAAATACAATCATCGGGCAATCCGGTTTCTTTTGTAAAATGAGATAGTATTTTTCCTGTGGAGTCGATAATGTAAATACCATTATTGGACCCCATATATATTTTTTTGTCTTTATCCAATGTAAAACACCTTACATTTCCTGTGTTTTTAAATGGTATTTTTTTTATGGTGTTGAAATGTTCTGCATTCAAAAAAACCAACTCATCATTATTGTGTGTGATAATATAGGGGTAGAAGTAAACGCCGCTCATGGTGTAAGACATAGCTATATGATACATAGTAACAGAAAGTGGTGAGAAAGTAATACTGAAGATTTTTGTTTCTGTTTGTACTAAAGCGCCGTGCTCATCTTGTTTTAATATTTTGGAAAAATAGCTGGTGCCTGAATAAGTTATGGTCGACTGATTTTTAATAAGGATTCTATTTTTAATATTTAAATCTGTATCCAATTCAAAAACAGTTTTTAGGCCATTGCCAAATGCCAGATAACTACCTGATGGAGTTTTTAATAATACATTGATGGTGGCAATATTGCCGTATTGGTCTGTTATTTTAACTTGTTTGATAAAATGTTGTAAGGTGTCATAAACCAATATGCCCGAACCGATGGCTCCTGCCAATACTTGGTTGTTTTTTTTGTCAGCCAATACCGCTAAGCAGAAATTTCTATCATCTACTCCGTTATTGTAAAATCTTATTGGGTAGTTATTGCTAATAATTTTTTTGATACCGCCCGAAATGGTTTGCAAATAAATATTGCCAAAATTGTCTTTGTGAACTTTTGTTATTGTATGCTCACCGCCAAAGGGCTGATTTTTGAAATTGACTATTTCTGCTTCCCGCTTTAAAGTAGCAGCATTTACCTGATAGACTCTATTGTTGACGGTTATATATCGTTGCCCGTTCCAGTCAAAAATATTTAACCGACCTACATCATTCTTCTCGGTCAGGCTATTGGCCACTATTCTGATTTTGTCTGTTTTATAATTATAAACTTCAATGGCAGTTTCTGTGCCTTTGTATTTATAAAAAAGTACTTCATCTTCATTTTTTTGATAAAGAAAAAAGGTAGAAATTCCATTTAGCTCCGGCGATTGACCAACAATTCTTTTATTTTTTAAATCCCACTGATAAATAATATTATCACACAAAATGGATATTTTATGGTTGAAAATAGGGATAGATACATTTAAAGCAGGCGCATTTTTTTTAGTTAATTTGTTTAACCCTGTTTGAGTAGTTTGAACAATGGTAAAGTTGGATAGTGTTAGTGAGTAAATATCCATATCCTTTGTAAGGAAATAAATAAATCCTTCGTCTTCGCCAATAATTTGAGCTGGTTGTCTATTTTCTGTTGGATAAGTGTAAGTCTGAATAAATCGATTGCTTTCGGCATTATATCTGCTGATACCTTTTGAATGGCTAATGATTAATTCATTTGTACTGGTTTTGAAAAATCTACATAATTTATTATCGGGTAATCCGGGTTGTATAGGTATTAGTTTAAAGGTAGCTCCATCAAATCTTTGAATGCCATTTGGATAGCTAATCCAACAAAAGTTGTATTTATCAAATTCAACATCGACGATTGTACTTTGTAGCAGTCCTTCGTTTACATTATAACTAACAGAATTATATCGAATCATAGATTGTGCAAAAGCTGATATATTTTGACACAACAAAATGATGATTGCAATATAAAAAACCGGTTTTTTCAGTATTCTTTTTTTTATTGGGTCAAATTACGAAAACAGTTGCTTATTTCTATCTAATCCAAATGGATTATAGGTAATGATTTTGGTTTGAAGTTTATTTACAGCGTCTATTTCACTATCCTTTTCAAACCTTCTTTAATTCAGTATCAAAACATTATTGGATTTGTGTTATGTATTTCAATACTAAATACAGATTGAAACAATATGAAGAAAGGGATTTTAAAAATACATGAAGCTATATTAACTAACTGATATGAAAAGACTTTTATTCTTGCTATCACTTTTGATTTCTTATTCTGTAAGCTTTTCTCAAAGTGAATCAGAACCTAATAACAGTTTTGCAACAGCAAGTATTTTTCCAACCTTTCAGGATTATTCGGCCAGCGTGGGCGGCGGTGATGCAATTGACTATCATAGCGTAAACTTTACAAATAATGGCGGTTTCTATTTGTTGGTAGAAGCAACTAATAATAGCGGTAACGATGCATACCTTGAAATGAAAATGTACGATGGCAGAGAGGCAGCAGGGGAGTTGCTTACAAGAACTATCGGTAATAATCTGAATGTACCAGATGGCGAAACTGTATATGATACCATTTATGTATGTGCCAAAGCGGCAGATACTTATTATCTCAGTTTTACTACTAATGAAAGTTTTGATTATATACTTAAATGGTATGGGGTTTCAACTTATTCCTCCGATGAACCTAATAATACCAGTAGCAACGCAATACCTTTTGCTATGCATACTGATATGTTGGCCTCTATCAGATATGAGTTTAGAGGGGGTGTAAATGATACTGAAGACTGGTTTCAATCCTTGCCATTTCCAGCAGGTGATTATAGTAATATGAAGTTGAACATACAGGCCACACATGCTAAATGCAACGGAAGCCCGGCCAATATTACTTATATGGTTTTCAAATATCCCGATTTAGCTAACCCAATTGCGCAAGGGTTTGTAGGTAATCAACCCAATGTGCCGCCCAATTATGTAATGACTTCTGAAATATCTTTAAGCAGTTTTGCTGAGAACGATCAGTTTTATATAAGACTCATATCTACAGGTCCTTTTGGATATACATTGAGATATTCTGATATGGGGCCATTTTACGATCCCGAGGATAATTGCTGTACCTGGAATGCGGTTGAATTAAATGCTGACTCCGCAGTGAATGGAAACATTGGTGAATATGATTTTATTAACGACTATTTTATTGATGAGTATGACATGTATCGTTTGATATTGCCACATGCCGGTACCGTTAAATTATTTACCTATGGCGAAATAGCCAGTTATGGCAGCTATGAAGATGCCGAAATAAAATTTGATATACTGGATAAATACGGAAACGATCTGCAAACATATAATACGCTGATTGGGTTTCCGGGATATCCCGGGTACGGGTTGCAAAAATTTGATACACTGAAGTTCAGAGCATTTGAAGCAGATACCTTTTATTTGAAACTTTATACTTATGATAATACAGGCACTTATCCGCTTATCAATTATAATTTCCGCTATCAGTTTTTGGATAGTACCGGCTCTGATATAGAACCCAATAATGACACGACCACTGCCATTTTAATGACACAGGGGCAGGTAAAGAAGGGGCATATAAATTTCAAAGGAATTAATGGTGAAGAAGATGGAGTCGATTTTTATAAAGCAATGTTACCACAAGATGGAAAAGTAAGAGTATTTATTAAAGCAAAATACAGAGGCGATAATAATGCAGGAGGTGTCATAATTGGTCATCCTGACTCTACAGGTAATAGCCCTAATATTTATGGTTTTGAGGCCTTACGCATAAGATATTATAACGGTAATATCAGCCAATATGTTCCGCCATTGGATTTTATTGGTTTCCCACCTGATACGTTATTTATTGATACCGTAAATCTTTGTCCGACGAGTGCCGGAATGGCTTATTTTGAAATCAGCTCTGCTTACCCTTATGAATATGAATTTTCTTATGAGCTATACGATACCATTTCATGGATAAAAGACCTGGAGCCAAACAATTATTTTAATGAAGCTATTCGCATCAATCCCGGCGAAATAAAATCCGGACGAGTTCGATATTATGAAGATCGGTATCAGGTTGGATATAATACTTATAATGATGTTAATGATTATTACAAAGCAATGCTTCCTCAAAATGGTAAACTAAAAATTTTTGTAGAAGCCACCAATGCTTCCTGAGAAACA
>JRYE01002523.1_pt1 | contig 10393 bp, 7 predicted proteins | sample 235321 | NCBI WGS metagenome assembly JRYE01 (sample SAMN03074214, study PRJNA261473) | activated sludge metagenome | biome: Common Effluent Treatment Plant; feature: Wastewater; material: Activated sludge; isolation source: activated biomass in a lab-scale reactor treating industrial wastewater at... | reverse complement strand
AATGTAGAGTTTGCATTAACTAATAAAAATGATTTTTGGGGTCAAGCTTCAAGTGTAATAACTACGTCTAACAAAAAGGATGTTGAAGTTGGTGGTAAAAACGAGTTCTTGATTACATCTAAGGTTGTAGGGAGCGAAGTTACAGAACTTGATCACAGCCATCCAGGAAATGGGAAATTCGTATCAACTCCATCTGGATTTAATCCAAAGACCAAGCAACCTGTTGGCCGTGATGATGGTGATAGAACAGTTGCGGAAGAAGTTAATGCTAAGTATCCTAATGCAATTCTAAAACTATACATACCCACTCTCAAAACTTATGTGCAGTATGATTCAAAAAAAATATATTAAGGTATGCTAAAATTATTTTCGCTACTTATATGTGCAACATTTAGCTATTGCGCAGAGTCACAAATTAATTTCAGGAATAAAGATTTAAAAAATGAGGTTGATACATTTCTACATGATTTGAAAAAAAATAACACTGAAATTATTTCGATAATTTGTGAGACTACTAAAAAGGAAGATTCCGTTTTTATCTCAATGTCAAATGGACACCCAGACATAAAGCGAATAAAAGCTTACGCTAAGTACAAGGGGATTTATTTTTGTCTTGGGGGAGATTTTCCAACAAAAGAGTATTTTGTGGTAAAAAATCCTGAACCAGTACCCCCGGAATTAAAAAAGGCGTATGAAAAAAGAAAGAAGGAATCTACAGCTGTTTTTTACGAACCATTTACAATATACCTGACTTTCTACAAATGCAAACTTGTTGAGTCTGTAGTTGCAAATGGAGTGTAATTACACGGCCGTTGTGCGGAGTCTGTTACCTTCCAAATTCTCCTCCGCCACCATTCCAGCCCATGTCTGCCGTGTGCAGGTAAGTGAGCGGCAAGCGACATTGAACACTATGTAACATAATCTTACTTCGCAGCCCAGTGTCAAAGTCCATGTGTGCCGGACTTATGGCTCTTTCCAATTAATTTGAATGAGAAGTTGTAAGTTAAACCATACCCGTAAAACACTAAATAATGGAACCGGATAAAGTAATTTTTATCAATCATTCCATGCCATGTTATATGTGAATTATATCTTTATTACAAAATCTTTCTGATTACTGAATTTTCTGAATTTCAGATTTAAAACGTCTCATAACATTATTTTTGTTTCTTTTGTATCTATTTATGAAGCATGTAGTCGTTACAGGTGGGGCCGGTTTTATTGGCAGCACATTAATCAGAAAATTGTTTCTGCAATTTGAAGGAATTCATATTACTTGTATCGACAATTTTGATGATTTTTATCCGGCTGATTTGAAACAACTCAATATTCGTGATTTTAAAGCGAATCCTCATTTTCATTTCCTGTACCTTGATATTTCAGAAATAACAGTTGAGGAACTTCAATCAGCTATTCAATTGCCGGTTGATGCCATTATTCATATTGCGGCAAAGGCAGGTGTACGACCAAGTATTGAAAATCCATTGGCCTATCAGCGCACCAATATTATTGGTTTGCAGCTTATGCTTGATTTTGCAAAAGTCAGCAATATCAAGACTTTTGTTTTTGCTTCCAGTAGCAGTGTTTATGGAATTAATAACCATTTTCCCTGGAAGGAAGACGAACAATTGATGCCCATCAGCCCTTATGCTATGACAAAGTTGTCGGGCGAAATGCTAGGTCATGTTTATAGTAAATTGTTTGACATTCGCTTTCTGGCACTTCGCTTTTTTACAGTGTATGGCCCGGCACAAAGACCCGATCTTGCCATTCACAAGTTTACTAAATCAATCATACAAGGAATTCCAATCAATATGTATGGTGATGGTAGCACCAGCAGAGATTATACTTATGTAGATGATATCGTTCAGGGAATCAGCGCTGCAGCACAGTATGATCAATCTGACTTTGAGATTATAAATATTGGCAATAATTATGCTATTACACTTTCGGAGTTAATTAGTGCTATTGAAAAGATAACCGGGAAAAAGGCCATCATCAATCCCATGCCCGAGCAGGCGGGCGATGTACCCAAAACTTTTGCTGATATTTCTAAAGCAAAGCGTTTATTGAATTATGAGCCCAAAACAAATCTGGCGACAGGCCTTCAAAAATTTTATGATTGGTTTCGGGAAAATGAAACGATTTTGCTGGACTGATTATAGAACCACATCTTTATCATGCACAATCTCTTTTTTTGCATAATAAATTTTTCTGACATTATAAGTTTTCTTGTTTTGCGATTCAAAATAGGTGCGGGTATTAATGTCGGCTATAATGCCAATGGTAATAAACTGAATTCCTCCGAGTAATAAAATAAGTCCAAGTATCAGCAAAGGTTTGCCCCAAATGTCGTGCCCCATTATTTTTAATATCAATAAGTAAATATTAATAGCTGCGCCAAGCCCCACACTTATAAATCCGATTGGACCAAAAAGGTGCATAGGCTTTTGCAAGTACTTCCTCATAAAAACCATCAACACCAAATCGCTCATTACTTTAAATGTTCGGTTGATTCCATATTTACTCTTGCCGTGTATGCGGGCGTGATGTTTTACATCTACCTGGGTGATTCTGGCTCCTTGCAGTTTTGCCAATACCGGAATAAATCGATGCAGCTCGCCATACAACCCCAATTCTTCCGCAATCTCTCTTCTGAAAACTTTCAATGTACAGCCATAGTCTTTTATATAAACCCCCGTCATACGGCGAATGAGCGCATTGGCTATTCGGCTGGGTATTTTGCGAAGGATAAATCCATCCTTCCTGTTTTTGCGATTGCCGGCCACTACATCCCAATCTTCTTTTTTTAAAAGTTCAAGCATCGCCGGAATATCTGTGGGATCGTTTTGCAAATCTCCATCCAGCAGGGCAATATATCTTCCTCGGGAATAATCAATACCGGCTGTCATGGCAGTACTTTGACCATAGTTTTTTCGCAATTCTACCAGTGTCGTTCTTTCGTCCGAATGTTCCAGTACTTGTTGCTTGGTTTTGTCGGTAGAGCCGTCATCTACCAATATTACTTCAAAGTCGATACCTATTAATGCCTGACGTACAGCATCTAAAAGAGGTTTGATATTATCCTCTTCATTCATAACTGTAATTACTACTGAAAGTTCCCGCATGTGTTTATTATTGGCACGAAGTTAAGCTCCTTATTTTAATAAAAAGAAAGACCCGCCGGGTAGCAGGTCTTCTTTACCAAATAACAAACAACAAAGACTTATTAAAGTATTCCGGCTAATTCGAGGCTTTTCTTTTTTATTTTTTTTGAAGCTACTTCCTCAATTACCGGATCGGGCAACAGGATAAGTGAAATGCCATTTTCTTTCCACCAGTTGCTAGATTTTAATTTACTGAATGCAATAACACCCGATAAATATTTTCTTCCCTCTTGCGCATGCCATTCTTCTATCCATTCAAATTTTTCTTTGGGCACGGCTTCAATATCGTCAAAACTGATGTACACATTCAAAAAGAAATCGTCAGTAAGTTCATGTGGCTGATGATGATACAGTTTTTTATACTCGTACTTATAACCATACCTTAAAGCCGATATATCGCTTAGCACTGCTGAGGCTGTAGGGAAGCTGCCGGCTCCTTTGCCATAGAAAAACTGTTTGTCGGCAAATCCACTTTCTATTACCACACCATTATATTCATTTTTTACAAATGCCAAATGATCGTCTTGATTGATAAACTGCGGCAATACAAAGGCTGCTACATTTCCGTTTTTTAATTTCTTTGCTTGTGCTACCAATTTGATTTCCTGTTTGCGGGCTGCAGCGGTTTCGGCATCTCTTGAATGAATGTTTTGAATGCCATTAAATAAAATGTTTTCCGGCGATTCGGTAATGCCATAAGCATGAGTTAATAAAAAAGTCCATTTGTTTACGGCATCATATCCTTCAACATCCAGTTTGGGATTGCTTTCTGCAAAGCCCGACTGTTGTGCCAGCAATAAAGCCTGTTTAAAGTCTAGTCCTTCTTCAAAAATCTTGGTGAGAATAAAATTGGTAGAACCGTTTACAATGGCTTTGATAGAATGTAGCAAGTCATTATCATAGTATTCCTCAAGATTTCGAATGACCGGTATTGAAGCACAGGCCGCAGATTCATATAAAAGCGATCGTCCGGTTTGTTGTTGCAATGCTAATAATGCAGTCAGATTTTCCGCAATCATTTTTTTGCTGGCACTTACTACATCTTTTCCGTTTTGCAAAGCTGTGGTTACAATTTCAAAAGCCGCTGTAGCGTCATCAATTACTTCTACAATTACATTGATGTCTCTGTCGTTGAGCAGGTCGTCTTTATCAGTTGTAAATAAGGATGCAGGCGCATTTCGCTTCTTTCCAAAATGCTTGATACATACTTTTTTAATACTTGCATTGAGCGATGGCGTTTGTTGTAGCACTTTGTACAGTCCTTCGCCTACCACACCAAAACCGAAAAGACCAATAGTTAATTTATTATGTGTTATCATTAGATTGTATTTTGAAGTTTGTTTATTTGAATGGGTTTGTTGTTTAAAAATTGAATAATGGCAGTTTCTATTTGCTCATATTCTAATAAAAATCCATCGTGTCCATAACCGGAATGGATAGATTGAAAAACTGCACCGGGAATATTTTCAGAAAGAAATAATTGTTCTTCCGGTGGAAACAAAATGTCGGAACTTATACTTAATATCAAAGTATTTGCCTGAATGTTGCTTAGTGCTGCTTCAGCGCTATTTCTGTGTCTTCCCAGGTGGTGGCTGTCCATACTTCTGCTTAGAAAATAATAGCTGAATGCATTAAACCGCAAAGCCAGTTTTTCTCCCTGATATTGTTGATATGTTTCACTTTTGAATCCTGAAATTTTATCAGAGAGTACCTCAGTTTGAGATCGCTGATAAGTTTCATAGTTTCTATAAGATAGCAGCGCTATTGATCTTGCGGTTTTCATTCCATTGATGCCAGCTTTGCTGTCATTTTGTTTCCATGTACTATCATTTTCTATGGCCAATCTTTGCGAAGCATTAAATGCAATGCCCCATGCAGAATGAAATGCATTGGTAGCAAGGGCTATTACATTTTCAAACAGATGTGGTTCAGTAGCCGCCCACTCCAATAGTTGTTGGCCACCCATAGAACCTCCAATACCAATTTGAATTTTCTGTATGCCAAGTTCTTTTCTTAGCAGCTGATAGCTTTTTACCATATCCTTGATGGTAAAAAATGGGAATTGATGAAAGTATGAGGCATCCGTATCCGGATTTTTATCAAGTGGGCTGATGCTGCCATAGCAGCTGCCCGGCATATTTACACAAATGATAAAATATTCTCTTGGATCAAATACTTTGTCTTTTCCTATAAGGCCGGGCCACCATTCGGCAGGGTCGCTATTGGCTGTCAATGCATGAAAAACCCAAACTACATTATTTCGTTCTTCATTCAATTGCCCATAACTCGTATAGCCAAGATGCAGCGATGCTAACTGATGTCCCGACTCTAATTCAAAAGGTTGATGATATGTGTAAGTTGAAAACATTTAAGCTACCAGTTCTTTTGCAAATACTTTTTCAAATGCTTGTTCAAAATCTGCTTTGATATCTTCTATGTGTTCAATGCCTACGCTGATGCGAACCTGATTGGGCAATACACCGGCAGCAGCTTGTTCAGCCTCACTGAGTTGTTCATGTGTTGTAGATGCAGGATGAATAGCCAGTGTTTTAGCATCTCCCACATTGGCAAGGTGACTTACCAGTTTCAAGGCATCAATAAACTTACTTGCATTTTCTTTTGACCCTTTGATTCCTACATTGAGTACACTGCCATATCCATGTTTCAGATATTTTTTTGCAAGATCATGATAAGGGCTGCTTTGCAGACCCGGATAAATTACATATTCAACAGCCGGATGTGTTTCCAGCCATTGAGCTAAAGCCAAAGTATTATCAACATGCCTTTGTACACGCAGACTTAAAGTCTCTATGCCTTGCAACAATAAAAATGAGTTGAATGGACTTTGCGAAGCGCCAAAATCTCTAAGACCTTCCACTCTTGCTCTTATTGCAAAGGCAATATTGGGCAGACCCAAAGGATTGCCTTCTCCAANNGTAAACTGAGGAAACTTGCCATTGCCCCAGTTATAGTTGCCGCCATCAATTATTACGCCGCCAATTGTGGTGCCATGTCCGCCAATCCATTTCGTTGCGGATTCTACTACCACATTAGCGCCATTTTCTAAAGGGCGAAACAGGTATCCGCCTGCACCAAATGTATTATCAACAATCAATGGCAAGTCATATTCCTTGGCAAGTGCTGCAAATTTTTCAAAATCGGGAATATTCAATCTTGGATTACCAATGGTTTCCAGATAGAATGCTTTTGTGTTTTTATCAATGAGTTTTACAAAACTTTCTGCATCATCGCTATTGGCAAACCGGGCTTCAATCCCCAGTCTTTTAAATGCCACTTTAAATTGATTGTAAGTGCCGCCATATAAATAAGAACTGGTGATGAAATTATCTCCGGCCTGCAAAATATTGTTTAATGCAAGAAACTGTGCCGACTGTCCTGAGCTGGTGGCCAATGCAGCCACACCACCTTCCAAAGCGGCAATGCGTTGTTCAAACACATCTGTTGTTGGATTCATGATTCGGGTATAGATATTTCCAAATTCTTTTAGCCCAAACAGATTGGCGGCATGTGCTGCGTTATTAAACCCGTAAGAGGTAGTTTGATAAATGGGAACCGCTCTTGATTTTGTGGTAGGGTCAATCTGCTGTCCGGCATGTAGTTGTAATGTATCGAAATGAAGTTGTGTGCTCATAAAATTATTTTATTGATTTGAAATAATTATTAATGCTTAAGTAGAGAAACATAAAGAGCGCAGGCTCTTTGCGGAACTATAGTGTATGCCTTACGGCATACAACAACAAATGCACATACAATGCTGAGAAGTGAAGGAGCTATTTGTTGTAGGGAGGTTCATAATACTCTACCAAAATAATGGACTAAAAAATGATCTGCCAAATTTATTTTGATTTTTTATTTAAATTAAATGTTAACGGTTTGATTTACGTTTGTCTTGTTTGCTGCTTTTGCCTTCTCAAATGCTTGTTCTAAATCTGCAATCAGGTCAGCGGCTTCTTCCAATCCTACTGAAAGCCGAATTAAACTATCAGCTACACCTGATGCCCTTCTTTTTTCAGTCGGAATTGATTTGTGAGTCATTTGTGCCGGATGACACAAAAGGCTTTTCACTCCGCCGAGGCTTTCGGCAAGCTTGAAATATTTTGTTGAAGTAACAAATGAAGTGGCCGCTGCTTCTGTATCATCTTTTAATGTGAAAGAAACAATTCCGCCAAATCCTTTTGCCTGACTTGCGGCAATATCATGATTGAAATGAGATTTTAATCCGGGATAATATACATTGTCAACTGCAGGGTGTGTTTCCAGATATTCGGCAATTGCCTGCGCATTGATGCAATGTTGCTTTATACGAAGCGGCAGAGTTTCAATGCCTCTGATCACCAGCCAGCTGTCAAAAGGGGAGAGGATAGCGCCACTTGCATTCTGAATAAACTTAATTTTCTCTCCCAGTTCTTTTTCCTTAGTTACTACCAGTCCCGCTATCAAATCGCTATGGCCTCCCAGATATTTTGTAGCAGAATGAATTACAATTTCAGCTCCCAGCGAAAGAGGTTGTTGTAAGGCGGGTGAAGCAAAAGTGTTTTCCACGCAAAGCCAACACCCCGAAGCCCTTGCTATTTTTGCAATAGCTTCTATATCAGAAATTTTTAAAGTAGGATTTGTGGGTGTTTCTATCCATATCAGTTTTGTTTTGGGTGTGATAGCATGAAATACGTTTTCCGCTTTTGTGGTATCAACATAATTTACGGTGATTCCGAATTTTTGATAGATATGTGTAAACAAACGGAAAGCACCGCCATAGATATCGTCCACGGCTACAATTTCATCACCGGCTTGCAATAGTTTTAAAACTGCATCAATAGCTGCAAGACCGCTGCCAAATGCAATGCCTGTGCTACCGTTCTCCAGTTTTGCAACAATGGTTTCTAATGTAGCACGGGTAGGATTGCCGGTGCGGGCATAGTCGTAACCCTTGTTTACACCCGGTGCTTCTTGTACAAAGGTTGAGGTTTGATAAATAGGAACTGAGATGGCACCGGTAAGTTCATCTACCGGAATGCTGTGAATCAGGTTTGTTGCGTTGTTACTCATCTTTTTTGCTTTTTAAACATCCGTTTTTTACGGAATGGGTGATTGAATTGTTTATACATTTTCACATCACTTTTCAAAAAAGACTATCGGGCAACTTTATTTCCACTTACTTTAATTAGTAGAAATAAAAAAGCTCACCCGATAAATCAGATGAGCTTTTAATATTTTAGTTAGATATTTTGAAGCTTTTAATCTGACTTATCTATCCCTACTAAATCAGTAGGGGTGGAATTGGCACCTTGCAGTAAACATTTTTTAAATGCTTATGCAGGTTGTCAAGGCTTCATTGGGCCATTACCCTCAGCCTTTCTTGATAAGTGTTGTAATAAAGAACTGCTGCAAATATATAGTTCAGGTTTTGATATTTCCAAACATTTCCTAAAAAATTATGATGAACGGTTGTTTGCTTTTATGGTGAAATCTGCTACCGGTAAGGGTTCTGTACTGTAATATATTTTTATAAATTCAACCCGTTTGTCGTTTCATTGCCTTCCTTTCAATTTGGTATCTTCGTTTTTCTCCTCTTATGATACAGCAACAAAAAAATAATCTTCTGCCCGACAATGAAATGATTGAAGTTTCCGGCGCCCGGGTTCACAATCTCAAAAACATTGATATTTCTATTCCAAAAAATCAATTGGTTGTGATTACCGGTATCAGCGGAAGCGGAAAATCTTCTTTAGCATTTGATACGATCTACAACGAAGGTCAACGTCGTTATATGGAAACATTTGGTGCCTATGCTCGTCAGTTTATTGGTGATATGGAGCGGCCCGATGTAGATAAGATAACAGGACTATCTCCGGTTATTTCCATTGAGCAAAAAACAACAAATAAAAATCCACGATCAACGGTAGGCACGGTTACAGAGATTTATGATTTTCTGCGATTACTGTTTGCCCGAATTGGCGAAGCCTATTCTTACAATACCGGAAAGCGAATGGCGAAATGGAGCGAAGAAGAAATTGTTGAAAATATATCTCAGAAGTATGCTCAAAAAAAAATAATGCTGCTGGCGCCATTGGTAAGAGGCAGAAAAGGACATTATCGTGAGTTGTTTGAAGAAATGCGAAAAAAAGGTTTTTTGAAAGTGAGAATTGATGGAGTGATTCAAGATATTGTACCCAAGATGCAAACCGACAGATACGCCATTCATGATATTGAACTGGTAGTGGATAGACTGGAGGTAAATGAAGAATCAAAGGCAAGACTGAGCCAGAGCGTGGCACAAACGATGAAGCTGGGAAAAGATTTGATGTTCGTTGCTACAGTTACTAATGAAAAGAACGGCAACGGTGAAGTAAGTAATAAAAAATCCAAATCACTTTTTGATGATATAAATATAAAGCAGAATGATAGTGATGTGTCAGCATATTCCAGGCTATTGATGTGTGAAGATACAGGCATCAGCTACGAAGAACCTTCGCCCAATTCATTTTCATTTAATTCGCCTTATGGTGCTTGTCCGGTTTGCAAGGGATTGGGTAATGTTTATACGATTAATTTGGATTTGGTATTGCCCGATAAAAATTTATCGGTGAAAGAAGGCGGTATTGCCCCTTTGGGTATAGAGCGGGAGGCCAGTGTATTTTATCAGGTAGTGGATTTTGCAAAGAAAAATAAAATTAATCTTGACAAGCCTATAAAAGATTTAACAGCCAGTCAACTTGATTTATTATTGTATGGCGACAAAGGAATTAATCCAGCGCTTACGGTTGATGCTGACGATGAAACGGTGCCCAATGTATATAGCGGAAGTTATGAAGGCATCATTCCAATGCTGAAACGCTGGTTTACATCATCAGGTAGTTCCGATTATTTGCGGGAGTGGGTAGAAAAATATATGGAGCTGGCAACCTGCCATACTTGTAATGGACAACGATTAAAAAAAGAAAGCCTTCATTTTAAAATAAATGGACGAAATATTGCCGAACTGGGTAATATGAATCTGGATAATCTGGCAGCATGGTTTGATGGTATAGAGCTGATGCTTGATAATAAACAAAAAGCCATTGCCAAAGATGTGTTGAAAGAAATTAGAGAGCGGTTACAGTTTTTACTGAATGTGGGACTTACTTATTTATCATTGTTCAGGCCTTCAAAATCATTGAGCGGAGGCGAATCGCAACGTATAAGACTGGCTACACAAAAAGGTTCAC
>JRYE01023724.1_pt1 | contig 10403 bp, 10 predicted proteins | sample 235321 | NCBI WGS metagenome assembly JRYE01 (sample SAMN03074214, study PRJNA261473) | activated sludge metagenome | biome: Common Effluent Treatment Plant; feature: Wastewater; material: Activated sludge; isolation source: activated biomass in a lab-scale reactor treating industrial wastewater at... | reverse complement strand
GCACATGCAGCGACTTCGGGCTGCCCGGCCACAACGACGTCGCGGCCGCGATCTGACCGTAGGCTCCGCTCTGGTAGCGCAGGACCCCGACGAGCGTGTCCTCCACCTCGATGCGCTCGTGGTTCTTCGTGCCCGCGTAGGCGAACACCTCGGCGACGGGTCCGGCGATCCACTGCAGCGTGTCGACCTGATGGATGCCCTGGTTCATCAACGCCCCTCCACCATCGAGGGCGACCGTGCCGCGCCACGCACCGCTGTCGTAGTACGCCTGGTCCCGCCACCACTTGACGTACCCGTCCACCTGCAGGAGGCGACCGAGCCGCCCCTCCTCCACGGCGCGCTTCGCGAACGCGTTGGCGGGCGCGAAACGGCTCATGAAGATGGCGCACACCACCACGCCGGCGGCCTCGGCTGCCTCGATGAGCCGCCGCGAGCGCTNNCTCGATGGGCTTCTCGACCACGATGTGCTTGCCAGCCGCGATAGCGACGAGCGCTGGCTCGAGATGTGCCCCCGACGGCGTGCAGATGCTGACGATGTCGACGCCTGGGTGGGCGACGGCCTCTACCAGGGAGCCGAACGCGACGACGCCGTGCTTCGCGGCCAAGGCGACGGCGCGGTCGCTGGCGCCACCGACGACCCCCACGAGCCGCGCGTTGGGCAGCCCCTCGACCGCGAAGACGTGCGCGGCGGAGATGTTGCCCGCCCCTACGACGACGACCCCGTACGTCCTGCCTGTCGGTGGGTTGCCCGCCATGTGTCTCCCTGTGGTGCCGAGTGGTGTCCGATACTACCCTCCGAAACTAGGTACCCTAGAGCGAAGAGTGACAACTCCGTGATGACGATGCCGTCTTCCACCACCGCTCGAGACCGCGTGGCGTCGACGTGGCACTAGACCCACTGCCACGAAGCGAGCTCATCGCGGCCGTCCCGGCCTTCTCTGCCCTCGACGCGGCCACCCTCGACTCCCTGGCTGCCGAGCTGGACGAGCACCAGCTGGACGACGGCTCCGTGCTCATGCGGCAAGGGGACCCCGCCGACGCGCTGTACTTCGTGACACGCGGCGAGCTGAACGTCTCGGTCGCCCGCGGCGGTGGTCGGCCCGTTGTCGTCGACGTCCTCACCAGCGGCGCCGTCATCGGCGAGATGGCGCTCCTCGCAGGCAACCGCCGCTCGGCAACGGTCACGGCCCGCGGACCCGCCACGGTGGCGCGGTTCACGCGAGCCGCGTTCGACAAGCTGACGGCAGCGCAGCCCGGGCTGCGCGAGCAGGTCGTCTCTGCTATCACTCCACGGCTCGAGAGGGTTCAGCTCGCTGCCGTCCTCGAGGACTGGTTCGGCGTCGGCACGGACGACGCGGCCGCCATCCAGGAGCTGCAGGCGAGCACGGAGTGGCTGACGCTGCCAGCTGGCTCCGCTCTGTACCGACCGGGGGACAGGGCCGACTGCATGTACGTCGTCGTCAGCGGTCGGCTCACGGTGACGCCGGAGGACCCGGACGCGTCCTCCTACCAGGCGACGAAGGGCGAGAGCGTGGGCGAGCTCGGCGTGCTCGGAGGCGGGACACGGTCCGAGACGGCCACAGCGTCGCGCGACAGCCATCTGGTGCGCGTGCCCGTCCGCCTCGTCGAGTCGCACGCACCGGCCATGAGGCGCATCGCGCGCATCGCCATCGACCGCCTCACCCCGAACCGGGCCGCAGTGACCGCCGGCGACGCCACGGACGGCCGTGCGCCACCTCCGCGGTCTGGCCGTGTGGATGCGGTACACAAGGACGCCGCCCGCACCATCGCGCTGCACCCTGCCCACCCCGCTGCGCCGGTGCGCGAGCTCGCCACGCTCCTCGAAGCTCAGCTCCTTCGCGGCGGACAGACGCTCGTGCTGGACGAAGCGTTCGTGAAAGGTGCCTTCGGCGGCTCGCTCCCCGCTGGCGGATCGGCGCTCGACGCGTCGCTCACCCACTGGCTCAACGAGCTCGAGGCCGAGAACGCTTTCCTCGTCCTCCTCGCCGACCCCGCGTCGTCCGCACCGTGGGTGGAGCGAACCACTCGACAGGCAGACGTCGTCCTGGTCGTGGCGGACGCGTCGGCTCCACCCGACGAACAGGCGAGGCCAGCGCCTCCGGGCGCCCAGCTCGTGCTCCTCCATCTGGCTTGGTCCGCGGCGCCCACCGGGACGGCGGCCTGGCTCGAGCGGACCGGCGTGGTGACGTGGCACCACGTCAGAGCCGGCGACGCGTTCGGCGTCCCGCGACTGGTGCGCCGGCTGACCGGCCAGGCTGTCGGCCTCGTCTTCAGCGGCGGCGGCGCTCGCGGGTACGCACACATCGGCCTGCTGCGCGCCATCCATGAACTCGGCATCGAGATCGACATGGTGGCTGGCACCAGCATGGGCGCGCTCATCGGTGCGACGTACGCGTTCAAGAGCGACTGGACCGAGGTCGAGCGCGCGGCCGTCATGTTCGGCGACAAGAAGCGACTGCTCGACAACACCCTCCCGCTCGTGGCGCTCACGGCGTCCAAGGGCGTGACCACCACCTTCAAGGACCTGTTCGCCGACTCGCGCATCGAGGACATGTGGACGCCGTTCGTGTGCGTGTCCGCCAACCTGTTCGAGGCCGTGCCCGTCGAGCACTCCACCGGCCCCATCTGGGAGGCAGTGCGCGCCAGCACGGCCATCCCCGGCGTGTTCACGCCGCTGGTCCACGACGGTGACCTGCTGGTGGACGGCGCGGTCATGAACGCCTTCCCCGTCGACCTCATGCGCGAGATGGTCGGGAGCGGCGTCGTGATCGCCTCGAGCGCGATGGCGAAGAGCCCCCGCCGCGAACCGTACGACTTCGGTCCCAGCGTCTCCGGTTGGCGCGCCCTGGCGCAGTACCTCAAGCCCCGCAAGCGCCGCACTCGCTACCCGTCGATGATCAAGACGCTGATGGAAGCGACCTCGGTGGGGTCGAAGCATCAGAGCACCATCGCGCGCACCCTGGCTGACGTGGTGGTGGAGATGCCCGTGCAGGGCTTCGGCAAGCTCGAGTTCCATCGCCACGAGGAGCTCATCGAGCTCGGGTACTCGTACGCGCTCGAGGCCCTGGGGGAGTGGGTCGGCGCAGCGGATCACCCCCACGGGGCCGACCTCGGGACGACGGAACCCGGCACCTAGCACCTCGATCGAACGTGGGCGCTACGCTACCGAGGTGGCCGCCCCCGCGCTTCCAGCCGCTGCGGCTCTCTACGGCGTCGCGGCAGATGACCTGATCGCACTTGGTGCGTTCGAGAGCGACGTGTACTCGTTCGACGGTCCTCACGGGCCGTCGATCCTCAAGGTCATCGCCGAGGACCATCGCCAGCCCGACCAGGTGCAGGCCGAGGTCGACTGGTTGCTGGCCCTCGTCGAGGGCGGTGTACCCGTGTCCGAGCCGCTGAAGGCGCAGACGGGACGGTACGTCGAGCACCTGCCGGAGGCCGGTCGCGTCCTGGTGGCCTTCCGACGAGCACCTGGCGTCGCGACGCGACCACCCGACTGGACGGACGAGAGGCTCGAGGGCTGGGGAGCGCTGCTGGGCCGACTCCAGGCGCACAGTCGGGGGTGGACGCCGCCCGGCCCGCGCCGCAGGACGCTTGCCGAGCAGTCGTACGTCGCCAACGTTGCCGAGGTCATGCGCGACGAACCCGAGTTCACGCACGCCGCCCTGGAGCTGATGGACAGGGCAGCACCCCTGCTGACGCACGGGGCAGACAGCGGTCTCATCCATGCAGACCTGCATCAGCACAACCTGCTGTTGCACGACGAGTCGTGGACGGCGATCGACTTCGACGACTGCTCCTACGGTTCGTACGCGTTCGACCTCGCGATGCCGCTCTTCTACATGCTCAGGGCTCAGAGCGCCGTCCCAGCCGTCGCTGCCGCCGCCCGCTTCCTTCCGCCCTTCCTGCGCGGCTTCAGGCGCCATGCCCCCGACCCGTTGGATGGCGCGGAGGCCGTGGCGGCCTGCCTGAACCTGCGTCAGGCCGAGCTGGTCGTCGCGCTCCGCATGAAGATCGCCGACGACCAGTGGACCGACTACCTCCGCGGCGTCGAACGGGACCTGCGCACGAGCGTCGCCAAGGGCGAGGACGTCCTGGCCGTGAATGAGCTGCGGCGCTGGCTCGAGTGAGCGCCGCGATGGGCCGCCGCCCCCGAAGCGGCTACCGGGCGGCCTGCCGGCCGGACACCTTCCACGGCCAGGCGACACAGGTGCCCACCTCGGGGAAGACCACGATGTCGGCCCTGCCTTTCATGACCAGCGTCGTCACCGTGCAGCCGGCAAGAACGGCGTCCTGTGCGAGCCGGAGGGTCTGGCCCGTGACGGCGACGTCATCGACCAGTAGCACGCGCGCACCCGGCTTCGGTGTCCGCGCCCGAGTCAGGAGGTGCGGAGCGGGGCGCTGCGGGCTGTTGTCCTCTCGGCGGAAGTTGATGGCGATGAGCTCGAGGGGCCTGCCCAGGCGGTAGGCGACCAGGGAAGCGGGCACGATCCCGCCTGTCGCGATGCCGTACACGACGTCGACGTCCGGGAGCGTCAGTGCCTGCAGGCGCGCGGCGATCTCCTCGAACGACAGTGCGACCGTGGCCGGGTCGCCGATCGGCGAAGCGGTGGTGGCACGAGGATCGGCTTGCGCCGGGGAAACGTCGTGGTTCACGCGGACGTGGACCCGCGTCCAGCCCACCACACGAGGACCGCTCCGACCACTGTCAGGATGGCGATGCCGGGCAAGGCAGTCTGGAGCGAGCTGCCCAGTCCCGTCCAGGTGTCGGGGGCCGTCAGGGTCGTGAGGTGCTGGGCGGCGGTGACGAGGACCCTGGACGCGAAGTAGGCGAGTGGCGCCGCGACCACGTTGCGAGGTGACAGCGTCAGCAGCAACCTGAGGATGACGACGAACGAGACGAGCTCGAGCGTCATCGACGTCAAGAGGAACTCGGGAGGGCTGCCCGTCACCCAGTGGTTGACGATGGGACCGAGGACGGCGGCCGCCAGCGCCGGCACGAAGCCGATCGCAAGGAAGGGCAGCGCCAGCCCCAGGCCCAGCGCCAGAAACACCGAGATCGCCACCGCCGTGGGCGCGACGAAGGCGAAGGCCAGCGCGCCTCCCATCAGGGGCGCGGTACAGGGGCTGGCCACCACCACCGCGAGCACGCCGGTGAAGAAATCGCCGGCCGGGCCGCTCTTGGCTGCCAGGCTCTGGCCGGCTCCGGCCCAGCCCGCGCCGATCGAGAACACGCCCGACAGGCTCAGGCCGATCGCCGCCATCAGGTAGGCCAGCGCGCCCACCACCAGCGGCTGCTGCAGCTGGAAGCCCCAGCCCAGCGCCAGCCCGAGATGACGCAGGGCCAGCGCCGNNCGGCCGATGCGATGCATCGGTCGATGATAGCCCGGGCCTCCGTCGGGGTGGCGCACCGCGGTGAGTGCTCGCGGTGCGTGCTCGACGCTGTTCTAGATGTCAGGAGCGCGCCACGCGAAGGTCGGCTCGAGGCCCTCCGTCGCGTCACGCCACAGAGACTCGTCGCCAGTAGCCTGCGCCGTGGCGGCGTCCGCGGCGCTGTGTGCACCACCGCTCGCCTGGGCATCCGAGGCGTGGCCCGACCCGAGCCACCGCTGCGAAACGAAGCGCAGCAGCTCGGCCCACTCCTCCGCGCCATGGCTGTGACCACCCGGCCGCACCCGCATCTCGACGGCAGCGGGTCGTCCGACGAAGCGCGCCACTTCCCGTGCAGCCAACGCCGACTGGGCCGTGCCTGGTGGGTTGGCCCACAGGTCCTCGACGCCGCAGGTCAGCAGCAGATGCCGAGGCATGACGGCAGCCAGCAGCGCGTGCTGGTCGATGGGTAGGTCGCCCTCTCGCCCGACGTACGCATCCAGCCGCGGCCCGAACCAACCCGGGAAACTGCTCGCCACGCGCATCCCCTCGCTGCCCTCGCCTGCGATCAGGAACGGCGCGGCTCCACCAGCGCCGGACGCATGGGCGTGGACGATGTCGATCCGCTGGTCCGTCGCGCCCGCGAGGAGAGCGGCCTTGCCCCCGCGGGAGAAGCCCGTGACAGCGACGCGGGAGGGGTCGAGAGGAGCCGGCACGAGTGCGCTCGGCACGGGTGCGGGCGGTTCGGCCGCGCTCGGCACGGGTGAAGGCGGTTCGGGCGCGCTCGGCCCGAGCGGGTCGCCACCGAGGAACGTCAGCGCGTCGACCACTCGGTGGATGCCCCACGCCCACGCAGCGAGGGCGCCGAACCCGGTTCCCGGGCACAGGTCGTAGAGGCCGCCGCGCCGCAGGGGTCGCCCGCCGGGAGTGGCCCCCGGGTCGGCAACGACCTCGGTCCTGTCGAACCGAGCCAGGGCCACGCCACGCTCGACGAAGCTCTCGACGCTGGCGTCGTCGAGGTTCCACCAGCACGCGTCTGGGTCGATCACGACGGGCAGCGGCGTGGACCGCTCCGCGCGGAGGGGCGTGATGACCTGCATCCCGAGGTCGAGATGCCCGTCTCCGACGTGGACCCTGACGCCGTAGACGCTGACGACCGGCTCGCCCTTCAGTCGCCGCACTCGGCCCCGACTGCGGAGGCCGACCTCGACGGCGTCGGGAGCCGGGGGCATCCCTCCGTACGCGAGGTCGATGACCCGATCGAGCAGCGCCTCACGCGCTCCCGCCCACTCGGTTGGGGAGCTCAAGCGTTCACCGTCGCTGGTTGCGAAGAGGTCGTGAAGCACCGTCACCACCGTACTGGATGTGACGCGCCACCCGGCCACGGCCGGTCGGTGGTAGCGTCACGCCTCATGACCTCCCCCAGCGCCGACACCCCCTCCACGGCGCGGGGCGCGGACACCCCGGCGCTGCTGCCGAACAACCTGCTCGTCGGAACTGCGCTCATGCTGGGAGCCATGTTCCTACTGCCGTTCATGGACGGCCTCGCGAAGGGGCTGAGCGAGCGCTACTCCGTCATCCAGGTCGCGTGGGCCCGCTACCTCTTCCACCTCGTGTGCATGCTGCCGATCTTGCTGCTGCGCTTCGGTCCGAAGGCGCTGGTACCGAAACGGCTCGGGTTGCAACTGGTGCGCGGGAGCCTGTTGCTGGTCGCCACCGTACTGTTCTTCTTCGCGCTGTCGACGATGCCGCAAGCCACGGTGCTGGCGATCTTCTTCGTCTCGCCAGCCGTCGTCACGGTGCTGGCACCGGCGCTCCTCGGCGAGAGGGTCGGCGCCTGGCGCGTCGTCGCCGTCGTTGTCGGCTTCCTCGGCGTGCTGCTCATCCTGCGCCCCGGCTCCGGCGTGTTCGGGTGGGGCGCCGTGTTCGCGCTCGGCGCCGGCGTCATCCACGGCTTCTACATGGTGTTCACGAGGCGCCTGTCCCGCAGCGCCCCTCCGCTCGTGACGCTCGGCTACACGGCGGTCATCGGCGCGGTCGTGCTGTCCGCGATCGTGCCGTTCTTCTGGCTCAGGCCGACCCTGACCGACTTCGGGATCATGGTCCTGCTCGGCATCCTCGCGGCCGGTGGGCACTTCCTGCTGATCAAGGCGTTCGACTACGCACCTGCGAGCTGGCTGGCGCCGCTCGGCTACACCGAGATCGTCACGGCCGTCGCCTACGGCTTCCTCGCGTACGGGCACCTGCCGGACGCGCTGACCTGGCTGGGCATCGCCGTCATCGTCGGAGCGGGCGTGTGGATCTCGCTGCGGGAGCGTCGGATGGTCGCAGCGGTACCGTCACTCGTCGCCCTGGCGCAGGCGCCTGGCGACTCTGCGCCCTGATGGACGAGGTCGGCTGCTCTACCTCGTGAAGACGAAGACGAGCACCGCCGCGAGCCAGATGAGCATGGAGGCGGCCACCAGGAGCCATACCTTGATGGGAGAGCGCACGTCGATCAGCAGCGTCACGGGCTTCTCGGAGGTCACGTACACGCCGTAGGACGCGTAGATGGCGCCTATCTCGAGCAGTTGCGACTCCTTCAGCACCTGCTCGCTGCGCTGCCCCCTCACCAACGGGAACGGGCTCTTCTCGACCTCGATCAGCCCGACGATGGCGTCGTCCTGCCGCTCCCGCTCGACAGCGATCTTCACCGCCACTGACATGCGCTTCGCGAGGTTCCCAGCGACGCGCGTGCGTACCAGTGCCGGGATCGCGACTCGTCTCATGGAGCGATTGTAGCCGCAGCACTCAATCGCGTGTGTCGACGGCTCCCCTTGCGAGGCTGTACGGCACGACGAGGTCGCCGTCTGAGTCGATCACGTCCATGGGCCAGCCATCGACGGCAGGCAGCGCCGGACTGGCTGCGTAGCCGTAGAGACCCACCGTCATCGTGCCGAAGGGCTCTGGCTCTACGTCTGCGAGTCGCCGGACGACGTCGGCGAGCGGCTCAGGGAACCGACCGAGGAGACCGACGACCAAGTCAGTGCGCCCCGACCCTGCTCAGGGTGACGCGAGCAACTCCCTCGCCCGCGCCTGCTCGTAGCGGTCCGCCGCCGAAACGGCCCGCATCGCCAACGCCAGGTCGACTTGCGCCCTGCCGTCCGCAGTCCGGTCGAGCGCGAGCAGCACCCTGGCGTACTCGACGCGCAGGTTGAGCTGACCGGGGGCCGCCGCGACGCCGCGCTCCATCAGCGGCAGCACCTCCGCCCGGTTGGCGCCGTACAGCCAACCGACGCCGATCTCCGTCAAGGCGAAGTGCCATGCCCCGTACGCGACGAGCGCGTCGGCGTTGTCCGGATCGAGCTCCAGCGTGCGCTCGAACAACGCCCTCAACTCGCCTGGGAGACGGGTGTTGGCGAGTGCCCCCCTGTGAAGTCCGGCTTCACCCTTGGCCCGTGCGACCGCCATGGTGGCTGCGGCCGCCAGCGGCCCGTCGGGTTCGAGCTCGAGTGCCCGCCGCGCGGCAGCGTCGGCGAGGTCGAGCCAGTGGATGGCCGAGGCTGCCTCGTCCTCGAGGTAGACGGCCTGATCAGCTGCGGCACGCGACGCCAGCAGCTGGGCCGCCGCCGAGTCGACCTGCGAAGCCTCCTCGTACGCGGTCGCGAAGTCGCCGACCAGCCACGCGTCGCCGCCGGGCAGCCCGGCGTACTGCACCGGTTGCGCGAGGCTCACTCCCACGGCACAGATCACGAGGATGGAAGCGATCCTGGCGAAGGCACGGACGCTAGAAGGCGTAGGTCACCCCGATCCGGAGGTCGCTGTTCTCGCTCCATGCCCCGTACCGCGAGCCCGTGCGGCCGTAGAAGACGGTGCCTTCGAGCGAGAGCGCCACCCCGTCTGCCAGGGCGTAGGTGGCTGACGGCTGCACGAGGCCGCTGCCGTCCGTGTAGTCGTGGAGCCAGGCTCCCTGCACGGTGAGGCGCGCGTCCGGCTCGATGCGCAGCGCCAGGATGCTGGCGACGTCGACTGTGGCTTCGCCGTCGGCGTCCGGCCAGGTGCGTTCGAAGGTGACCTGCCCGGTGAGGTAGGCACCACCTGACAGCGAGCGCTCGGCACCGAGCACGGCCGCGAGCTTCGGGTTGCCGACCGTCGGGTCGACGCCCTCGTGGTCGTCCGTGAGCGTCAGCGCAGCATCGCCGCGCACGACGAACGAGCCGATCACGCTGGAGAAGTCGAGGCCGAGAAGGTGGATGCGGTCGTAGTCGAGCACCGGCTGAACGTAGTTGCTGCCCGGCGCTCCCGGTACCGGTTCGAGGCGGAACGACGGCGTAGGCAGCTTGGAGAAGCCGCGGAAGTAGCTGACGCTGGCATCGGTGCCGTCGAACACGTCGAGGTCCAACGTGGCGCGCACGCCGAACTGGACGTTCCTTATGGCAGCAGCCGGCCGGTTGTCGAGAACGGGAGCGAGTCCTACGACGCCCGCCTGCGGCGGGAAGGCAGGCACGGCGACGTCCGGTTGCCACTCTCTGCCGGGCAGTCGCGACGGTTCGAACACGGGCACGATCACGAAGTCGAGACCGACGCCTTCGGGGGCGTCGACGCGCAGCCTGGCCATCAGGGTCGCCAGCCTGGTGTCGGCGGGCTGGGCGACGGGATGAGCGAGGTCGTGTGGGTTGACGACGTCCAGGGGAGCGAGTGCGTCGGCGCTGCCCCACGAGACCTTCTGCCTGCCTACGGTCAGTTCGCTGTTGCCTAGGTACACGGTGGCGTACGCCTCGCCAAGCCATACGCTGAACGGATCAGGGGTGGGGAAAAGGAGGTCGAGCGGGTCGGTTGGCACACCGCCTTGCGGCCCAGCCTGAACAGCGGCGTCGTAACAGGCGCCACCTTCGACGTAGAAGACCGCATCGGGGAAGAAGCCTGAGCCGACCTCGCCCTGGCCGTAGAGTTCGGCACAGACCTCAGCCATGGTGAAGTCGCCGCCAACGTCGACGCCGAGCAAGGTGCTGAGTTCGCCGCCGAGGTCGAAC
>JRYE01015303.1_pt1 | contig 10412 bp, 9 predicted proteins | sample 235321 | NCBI WGS metagenome assembly JRYE01 (sample SAMN03074214, study PRJNA261473) | activated sludge metagenome | biome: Common Effluent Treatment Plant; feature: Wastewater; material: Activated sludge; isolation source: activated biomass in a lab-scale reactor treating industrial wastewater at... | reverse complement strand
AACCACCTCACCGGTGGAGTCCAGTTCAGCAGGCATGATGGAGGCCACCACCAACTCAGGGAGCGTGGCCTCCACTTCCTGCGCAACGAAGCCGAATTGTTCACCCGCGGGCAGGCCAAAGCGCTGCCGCGCCGCCGGGCTGTATTGGTATCGCCTTGGGACCAATGCTTCGAGCTTGGCCAGCGCATCAACATCCTGCAAGCTTTCCACGCCGGTCTTGATGGAGGCATCCGAATAAGTGTAGTACTGGGCCGCCATCATGTAGTTCGTGGCACGCACCTTCCCTTGGAAATATCCTGCCCAGCTGTTCGTATCCACCGTGGCGGAACCGAACACGCCGTAGTTGATCAAACCACCCGAGGCCATCGCCCTTACCCCGTAATTCACCGTCCCGTTCTTCGCTTCGGCATTCACGCCGTACGCCTGTGCCACGTCAGCCCCATTGTTCAAACCCATGAATGTGCCGCCATACAACAGGGTCACATGCCCACTCGTTGCAGATGCCGCCCCCGCCACACCCTGGCTGGCCTTCAGATAGAGGTTCTGGCTGGTACTGCTCGATCCATATACGCCGCGGGAGAGCTCGTCGTCGGGCAGGCCCGGTTGCGCCTTCCCTGCATTGTCCACCCTTCCCCATACCGCGTTGGCGTATTTCAGTTCCGATCCACTGCCCGGGTCGGGTATCACATAGCTGTACATCCCGTTGGTCCAGCCCGCACCATTGGTCCTGAGTTCCATGCGCAATCCGCCCAGGGCCGGACCGTCCAACTGGGAATGGCGGATATCCAATTTGTACTGCGGCGGGTTCATCCCGATGCCGATCTTCCAGCTCCTGTCCGGGCAGGTGCCGTTCGATCCCACGGGCTGATAGGCGGTAAGCAGGTTGGTACCCGAGGAGTTCCAATAGCAGTTGGTGGTGGAGGGCGGCAAATGCCGCCAGTTTACAACCCCTGAATTGTCCACCACCATGTACTTGTCCAAGGTGTTGGCCTCCGCGCCCGTAGGCAATTGCCGGATGCGCAGGCGGCCGTTGAGGAGATCAACACGTTCGGTGGGGTCCGAACCTGCGGTAAGCCAGTCACCGACACCAAAGAACGTCTGGTTGCCGACGCTATCCGGGGTGAACCGGGCAGCCTCCAATCCATTGAGCTGGCCAGCGACTCCGTTGGCTGCGGTATTGTCCGCGACGAATATGAACTTCAGCCGGTCCGGGCCGGGATGGACCAAGGTGTTGTCGGACCAGGCGATGACCGTGTGATTGCTCGCGCCGCCTTCATCCTTGAGCCCGAAATAGCTCTGGTCCGACTGCCGGGTAATGGTCATTCCCGACTGCATCCACGGCCGGAAACCTGAATCCTGGAACCCGCCGGCATCGAGATGCAGCAACGAGAATGGCTGGTTGACCAGCCCACTGGTGAACGCACCAAGCCCCAGATGGCCGCTCAAGTTCAAGGCCGTGTAGCCATTGATCGACCCTGTGGTGTTCGTACCCATCAAACGCATCCGCTGCACATTGTTCGTGCGCCACTGGATCGGCAGATTCGCCCGCGTCTCAATGGAAAGTGGGATGGTGCTAAACGCATCAGCTCCCAGCCATTCGTTGGTATTTATTGTGTTACCGCCCGGAAGTCTGTTCCAGAATTGGGCGTAACCGGCTTGCGCGGCCACCACGGCCAGGCAAGCCATCCATGTCCTTCTTGTTCTCATGGTCGTTCGGTATTGAAACGACCGGACCGTTACGGCACTACGAACTTCGACGTATGAAGCACCCTGCCACTCTGCAATTGGATAATGAGCAAGCCAGCCCGTTCCGAGACCTCGATCCGCGCCTCATTGCCTGCATCCGCCTTGGTCCAGGCCACAACCTTGCCTGCCAGATCCATCACCTTTACCTCAAAATGCCCAACCGGCCAGTGGACCTGGATCGTTCCATGCACCAGGTGCATCCATGGCTTGGGCGCATCGACTTCTATTGCCCCCAGTCCATGGCATCCTGCATCCAGCGGCACCACCTCCACACCGTCTACCAAGTAGTAGGTGATGTCCGTCCAAGAATTGCCAATGGCGAAACCGTTGGTGAGGGAATCGGGGTAAAAATTGCCCAAGACCAAGTGGCTATAGGCGCTGTCGGCTACCATGGTTCCCTCCACCATTGTCCAATTCAGGGTGTCTGTTACCGGCACGGTGGTGCGCAGGTGGGCGTAATTCCTGCACGGGAATAGCGGACCCGTGGTGGTGTACCAAGCGTTGGATGCGGTGGTGAAAAGCATGCCGATGTTGTCGCACGCTCCACCTCCGTCGATCAGCCAGTAACTACCTCCGTACGCCGGATTGATGCGGAAACGCAATTGGTAGGTGCAACCCACCTCAAGCGGTTCTATCAACTCTACCCCAGCGTATTCCCTGTACTCATCCGGGTAACCATCAAAAGCATACAGGCCGATGTAGGCATTGCCCTCCCAAGCATACTGATAGCTCCAGCCGTTGAGGGGCACGCCCACCAAGGTATCCACGGATTGTAGATCATTCGCGCAGGCGTTGAAGTAGTCCGGGCTATTGAACCAACTGTACCAATGCAACGGCCGATCGCCTTCCTGAAAACCGATGGTGTACGGGCAAGTATCCGTTAGCTCAAAACTGGGGTTGGGCACCAGGTTCTGCGCTCCGCAGCGCAGGGTGGCAACGAGCAACAGGCAGCCAAGGCCGAGGTTCTGCCTTCGGCCCGGCCACCTGTTGTTCTTGGCGCTGGACAGCATATGGTTCGTTCGGTTCGTTGTTGCTTAATGCAACGGTTCCAGTCTTCTTGTGTGAAAATTACAACGCAGCGCACGTTCAACGCGCGTGCCTGTCTTCCCTTGCGGCGGCCGGGAGAGGCCGTTCACCGGTCGGTGAACATAGCACAAGGCTACGCCTGGCTATGGAATGGGGGTGCTTGCTCCATGGTGAAGCGGGTTGTGGTTTGTGCAAAAAAGAAGGGAGGCCACCACGGGGCGGCCCTTTGTGCAACTACCTTGTACAGTCGAAAATTCAGCTGCGCTCTGCGCTCTGCGCTCTGCGCTCTGCGCTCTGCGCTCTGCGCTCTGCGCGACCAGCGGCAGCGTGGCGAAGCGAGAAGATCATTTGTTCAAGCCGCCGGTTCATGTTGTCGAATATACAGGAAGAAATGGTAGCCTGGTGCTATGGTGGAAAACTTGATCAGCAGGGAACCGGCATGCCCGTGAAGGTGATGGAGCCTGCCCCGAGGTACGAGGGGTTGCTCATCCATGGCCGGTAGGCCAGGGCCTGTGTGTTCCCTGTGCCACCATCGGCCAGGTGCAGCCGTGAGAACGGCCCCTTCACCGCGCCCAAGAAGGAAGCGTTCGGGGTGATCAGCGCAAAGCCATCGGCAGGCACGTTGTTGAACGAACCCAGCAGGCCGTATGTGATCTGTGGGTTGATGCGTGCGCGGAAGATGTCCGTGGTGGAGAAGTCGATGGGGTAGCTCGCCTTCGTCATCAACCGCAATGGCTGATTGCTGCCACCATCACACCCGAGGTATTGGGTGGTTGTGCTGATGAAATTGCCTCCCGTGTCCCAATACTGCGCGTTCACCGCGCCGCATGCTCCCAAAAGCAGGGTACATGCCACTGTTCTTGTACTCATGGTTCTCGTGTATTGCGAAGAACCAGCCTTAATGGATCACCACGAACTTCTTATGCCAATCCGCTCCATTGCCCCCTTGCACGCGCAGCAGATAAACCCCTTGTGGCCAATGCCCGATGGGTTGCGTGCTACTTCCCCTAAAGGCGAACTGCGCCATCAACCGACCCCCTGCATCGTACACCCAACCCATACTGCCCGTATCTGCACCATCCACCTGCAACCACCGCCCCCCGCCCGATACATGCCCCGTGATGGAACCGCCAACCGGTTCTGGCAGGCCCGTGGCCATGGGGCATTCTCCTGGTGTGGGCGATATACAGATCGCATCATACAGGTAGTAGGCCGCCAACGAAGTTTGTCCCGGAGTGAAATGGATCGTGTCGGTATGCGCATCATCGAAAAAGTTGCCCAAAACCATGTAGCGGTAGGCGCTGTCCGCCACAAAGCTGCCGCTCACCAGGGTCCAGCCCACTGTATCCGCGAGTATCTGCGGATAGAGAATGTGCGCATGGTTGGGCGGTGCGGGATAGGGGTCGCCCCAAATCCAAGGGCGGTCCTGCATGGTGAAGAGCATGCCCACCTTGTCATTGGCCAGCCAGATCTGCGGGTATTCGGCATTGCCACCGAATGCCGCGTTGGCCCGGAAGCTGCACCAGTAGGTCTGGCCTGGCACCAAGGGCTCCAACAAGGGTGCCATAATCCACTCCCGGTATTCGGCAGGGCCATTCTGATAGTAGGTCCACCTACCAGCACAGGAACCTCCCTCGAACGGAAATTGAAAGGTGAAGAAATTCAGTGGCAGGCCCAACGCATTCCCATATGGCAAACAGCTTTGAAGATGATCGGATGTCCCATTGGCACTGAACCAATATGAAGGGCCCTCCACACCAAAACCCCTTGTGCTGCAAGTGTCGGATTCTTCAAATCCGGGGTTGGGCACCAAATTCTGGGCTGTAGCAATAGCCGGGATACCGAACCCAATTAGGGCCACTACCGCTTGCCGTAGGAACCGCGCACCATTCAGGCACATGCCGGTGTTTTTGTTCGTATTGGCCGGAAGCAGCGCTCCGGTCCGTGAAAGTTACAATGCACCGCGCAAGAAGCACGCATGCATGTCTTCCCTTGCGGCGGCCGGGAGTGGCCGGTGGTCTTCAAGCCACCACCATGGTACACGACCATGGTACCTGTGCGTGGTCAGGTGGTACTGCTCCATGGCAAATTGGATTGGAAGTTGTGGAAAACAAAAACGCCGCAACCAATGGGCCACGGACAATGCCAGTACCTTGTTCAACTGAAAAATTACCTATGGCCTATGGCCTGTGGCCTGTGGCCTGTGGCCTGTGGCCTGTGGCCTGTGGCCTGTGGCCCTCTGGCCCTCTGAGCCCGCCGAAGGGCGGCGCAACGCGCAAGCCAAGCAAGGAGGCTATGTGCAATTGCGCGTTCATGATGGAACGAATGTAATGAAATTTATAGAGTGTGATGGCAATGTGGATAAGTCGTGGCGCAGGATCCGCGAAGAGCCGGAGGTTCCAGTTGGCGAGATCCTGCGCGAGGGTTGAATGGAAATGCGGCATTTTTGGGAACCGCCGGAGGCGAACCGAACGTACCGCACTCGCGAAAAACGCGAGCGCGGGCATGGGCTACCGTACCAACGAGGCCGTGCTCGTTGCGGTGGAATCACGCACCAGTTCACCGGTGCGCATTCCGCGCGATCCGCAAACCCTGCAACACCCGCAGGTGCGCGGGCTGTTTCCCTGCGCGGAGGGGGCAGGCTATGCCGGTGGCATCGTGAGCGCGGCGATGGACGGACTGCGCGTGGCCGGGGCGTGCGTGGCGTGAAGTTCTTTGGCCCGGTAGCGTTCAGAACGAACAATCCGATAGTTTGCACAACTGGTCCATGTCCTTGATGCGCACCTTCTTCCCCACCAAGGCAATGGTGCCCTCCGCTTGCAGGTCGCTCAGGGTGCGCACCACGGATTCATAGGTGCTGTTGGCCAGTGCGGCCATTTCCTTGCGGGTGATGGTGTGGACCAGGAGGGTCTTATCCTTGGGGTCGAAACCAAAGACATCGGCATTGATCCGCAGTGCCAGGGCCACACGGCTTTTCACCGTCATGCTTGCGAAGTTCTTCCGCAGTTGTTCCGAGCGCGCCATCTCCTCGGCCAGAAAAAGGGTGAAGTGATAACAGAACAGGGCATTGGCCCGAAGCATGTCCTCGAACACACCGATGGGCAGAATGTTGATGGTGGCGGGCGAAATAGCCACGGCGCTCACCGGGAAGGTGCGGTTCCTGCGCAAACCCCTATGACCCAGCGCAAAGCCGTCCTTGGCTAAGCGCAGGATCACTTCCACATCCTGCGAGAAGTTGGTGAACACCTTCACCCGCCCGTGCGCGATCATGTACATGTTCTCGCACTTCTGGCCTTCCTTGAAGATGGTCTCGCCCGCTTTGAAGTGCAGGGTTGTGGTGTGTGAACGGGCCAGTGCCTGCCACTCGGGCGTGCAGTACGCCTTAAAAAGTGCGAACAGGTCGCCGTGTGCAGCCATTCGGAAAGAATAGGGCCGCAAAGATCGGGATCAGCCGCCAATGGCCACCATGCTGCGGTTCGCGCCATGCAGCGCGGGGTCGGAGAGCTTCTCGAAGCTGTCCATGCCCCCGCGCACCGCCTGCTTGTTCAGCACGGATGCGGCGATCAACGGCCGGATGTCCCCGCCGCTGCGCAATTCGGCCAGCAGGTCGGTCTCCGTTTTTCCGAAAAGGCAGTTCTTCAACTTGCCATCGGCCGTGAGGCGGATGCGGTTGCAGGTGTCGCAGAACGGGTTGGTGACCGAACTGATGATGGCGAATGTGCCCTTGCCGCCGGTGAGGCGGTAGTTGTGCGCCGTATCGTTCGGGCGGTCCGTGATGCGCTCGAACCCCGCGAAGCCGAATCGCTCCGTTGCCCACGCCAGGATCTCCGCCTCTGGAACGCCATTGCTCCAGTCCCAGCGGTTGCCGTTGAAGGGCATGAACTCGATGAAGCGCACATGCACCGGCTCATCCCGGCTCCACGCCATGAAGTCGGTGATCTCGTCGTCGTTGGTGCCGCGCATCACCACCATGTTCACCTTCACCTGGAAGCCGCAGCTTTGCAGCAGTCGAATGTTGGCGGTGGTGCGGGCAAAGGGATCGCGGCGCGAGATGGCCCGCATGCGCTCCGGGCGGAGCGAATCCAGGCTCACGTTCACCGAGCGCAGCCCCGCTTCCTTGAAAACATCGATGTATTCGTCCACCAGCACCCCGTTGGTGGTGATGGCCAGTTCCACCGGCAGGCGGCCCAGGTCCCGAATGATGTGGGCGGCATCCTTGCGCACCAAGGGTTCGCCGCCGGTAAGGCGGATCTTCTTCACGCCCATGTCCGTGAAGGTGCGGGCAATGGCCAGCACTTCCTCTGTGCGCATGAACTGGTCCCGGGGCCGCAGCACGATGCCTTCCGCCGGCATGCAGTACACGCACCGCAGGTTGCAGCGCTCGGTCAGCGAGATCCGCAGGTAGTCATGCCTGCGGCCGAAGCGGTCGGTAAGGGCTGTGTTCTCCACGGGCGGCGTGTTGGTGGAACCCGGTCAGTTGCGGGCCAACGCGTCGAGCTCCTCCGCGCCGATCAGCTTCTGGGCCAGGGGGAACACCACGTGGTCTTCGCGGTAGATGTGCAGGCGGATCAGCTCCACCAGCTCGCGGGCATTGTTGAAGGCCACTTGGAAGGCAAACCCGCGCGAACGCTCATCGGGCAGGCGCGCGGCTAAGCCGAGGATGTTGAAGGTGAGCGCGCTGAGCTGGATGAACTTCACGTGGTCGTCCTCCATCATGTCCACGGCCGTGGTGGGCGGCTTGCTTTCGCTGTGTTCCCCTGATTCGATCAAGCGTTCGTGCAGCAGCGGGAACAACTGGCGCTCTTCGCGCTGGTTGTGGGCGAAGAGGTCTTCCTCATAGAAGGTGAAGAACTCCCGCAGGGCGTCGTTGATCTCGTCGTTCAGCTTGAACCCGGCCTCGTGGTAGGCCAGCATGGCCTTCTCAAAACGGTCCAGCACTTCGCGCGCACGCTCATGCTCGCGCATGTACTGCACCAGCATCGGATGCGTCACTTTCACCTCCTTGGCCTCGGGCACATTGGCCTCGTAAGCGCCGGGCGGCTCCATGGGGGAGAGCTCCGCCACGCCGGTTTCCTTTTCCACGTTCCGTGTGATCGGGTCCTCTTCCTTGAGCTTGGTCCGGAAGGCCCGTTCCTCCTGCCCTACCCGTTTGCCGGTCTTGGTGTCAATGATCTTCATGGTTCATGGTGTTGGTCCCCGCTGCTCCTCAATTGTTGCGCGACTTCACGCCGGGATAGTAGCTGCCCGAACTGCGGATCGAGCGGCGGCCCCAGTTCCAGATCACCAATTGGTACCCGCGCCACAGGTAGTCGATCGGCGCCACTAAGAAGTGCATGAAGCGCGTGAAGGGCACGATGGCGATGATGGAGAAGGCGGAGATGATGTGGACCTGGATGAGCCAAGGCATGGCGCTCACGGCGGCGATGTCCGGGTTCAGTGCGAAGAGCGAGCGCAGGTAGGGCGTTACGCTGGAAGCGAACCAGGAGGATCCCCAGCGCACAAAGAAGGCCACGCCCAGCCCGCTGATGATCTGGGTGAGCAGCACGGTGTACACCAGCATGTCCATGCGGTTGCTCACCACCAGCACGCGCTTGTTGCCCAGCCTGCGGCGGATGAGCAGGAGCAGCCCCAGCAGCGTGCCCAAGGCAAAAGCGAAGGAGCTGTACTCTAGGATGAGCAACCGCACCGGGGTGCCGTTCCAGGCCAGCACCGTACGGGGGAACAGGAAGGCGATGAGGTGGCCGAAAAAGAGCACCAGCAGGCCCCAGTGGAAGGGCTGGCTGCCCCAGAACAGTTTCTTGCGCTCCAGAAATTCCGAGGAAAGCGAGCTCACCTGGAAGCCCCGGCTGCGGTACCTGTAGATGGTGCCGATGAAGAAGATGGCCATGGCCACGTAGGGCAGCGCCACGAACATCAGGGTGTTGAGCATGCCCCACTGGGCCTCCAGCCCCACCTTCAGCAGGTATACCAAGGCACCTGCGGCCGCCAGCATCAGCAGCAGCACCATGCTGAAGTTGACGGGCGACGGGCGTTGCACGCTGTGCAGCTCGCGGATGAGCATCTTGGCGCGGGAGGCCATGTAGATGGCGACCACCAGCACGACCAGCGTGATCGCCACCAACCAGGTGACAATGGAGCCGGCGGAAAACAAGGCGTTGACCTCAAGCAACATCATGGTGTCATGGTTTTGATCTGTGGGGAATGGGGAACCTTGCAGGTGCCGCAATCGGAGGCTGGAGCGGCTGCCCGCAACGGGTCTTGGCCGGCGGGCTTGTACACATCCATGGGCACTTCCTCAAAATCGCGCCCGAACATCTGCACGAGCGCCAGCAACGCATAGTGGTACACGTTGATGTTCGTTTCCTCCGGCATGATGAGGGCCTTGTGCTTGCGGCGCAGCATGTTGTTGCGCAGCTTGGTCTTCTCCGTGCCGAACTCGGCCATCATCTTGCGCAGGGCGGGCATCATTACGCGGCCGGCCATTTCCGCGCGGAAGGCCCCATCGCGCAGCAGCGGGAGCAGGGTGAGCATGTTCACCAGGTTGTCCGGCAGTTCCTCGCCGCAGTCGTTGCTCGCCAAGGATTGCTCCTGCTTCATGTTCACCAGGAACTCGCCGCGCTTGTAGTCTTCGCCGAAGATCACGAAGCCGATGTCCAGGTAGCAGATGGCCTGCACGTGGAACGTGCGCGAGAACACTTCCTCCACGTGGTGCGCCGGGGTGGTTTCCACCCATTGCACGAAGGGTGCGAGGGATTCCGCTGCTTCAGGGTACTGCGCCAGCAGCATGCCGTTCACGGCTTCCACCCGGTGGCGGAAATCCGGCGCGGGATAGCGGAAGAGCTCCGCTGCCAGGGCGTACTGTCCGTATGGCCGTGCGCTGCCCATCACAGTCCGCGTGCGGGTTTCACCTTGAAGCCGAAGCCGGTGTTGCCCTTCACGTCGCCGGTGTCCTCCAGCATCTCGATGGTTTCCTCGCGGTGTGCAGGCGGGATCACGAAGCGCTCCTCGAAGGTGGCCAACGAGGTGAGGCGGAAGATCGCATCGGCCTCCTTGGCGTTGGTGCGGCCGCCTTCCAGGGCATCGGCCACTTCCTTCTCCGTCAGGTCGCCCACGGTGGTGTTGCGGCGGCTGATCTTCACGGCCAGCAGTTTCTTCAGCACCAGCTTCATGCGCTCGGTGTCGCCTGCGGTGAAGAGCGAAGCGAGGTACTGCATGGGCAGGCGGCTCTTCTCGATGCCCGCCCACAGCGACTCGGTGTGGGAGTCGTACACGCCATCGGCGTCCACACTGGCCATGGCGGGCAGCATGGGCGGCACGTAGAACAGGTTGGGAATGGTGCGGAACTCGGGGTGCAACGGCAACGCGATGCCCCACTGCTTCACGAATTTCCACACGGGTGAAAGCTGTGCCGCGCGGATGGTGCTGTCGGCGATGCCGTTGGCCTTGGCGGCCTTGATCACGTTCTCATCGAAGGGGTCCATGTAGATGCCGAGCTGGGCGTCCACCAGGTCGCGCTCGGGGGCGGAGGCTACCTGCTCGATCTTGTCGGCATCGTAGAGCATCACGCCGAGGTAGCGGATGCGGCCCACGCAGCTGTGCATGCACGCAGGTGCTTGGCCGCTCTCCAAGCGCGGGTAGCA
>JRYE01008223.1_pt1 | contig 10412 bp, 7 predicted proteins | sample 235321 | NCBI WGS metagenome assembly JRYE01 (sample SAMN03074214, study PRJNA261473) | activated sludge metagenome | biome: Common Effluent Treatment Plant; feature: Wastewater; material: Activated sludge; isolation source: activated biomass in a lab-scale reactor treating industrial wastewater at... | reverse complement strand
CGGCAAGGGCCAGCGTGCGCTCGGCGAGCACGGGGTCGCCGAGCCGGGCGCCGAGCCAGGCCAGCAGGGCCAGGCGCGCATCGAGACTCGCCTTTTCCAGCGGCTGCGCGGCATCGCGCTCGGCCGCGGTTGCCTCGGCCAGCACGCGGATCCGTGCCAGGCGCGCGTCGCGATCCACTCCGGCGTGCAGTTCCATGCCGAGGATTGCGGCTTCCCAGGCCGCGGCCAGCGGATGCGCGGCCGGGAGTTCCTCGCGCGCCCGTTCGAGGTAGCCGGCGGCCTCGCGGAAGCGGCCGGCATCGACGAGGAAGGCCGTCTCGAGCAGGGTGCGGATGTTGCTGGCGGCGGGATTCTGCGTGGCGGTGATGACCGGCGTCCGCGCCAGCACGGCGGCGGCCTCGTCGTGGTGGCGTTGCGCGGCATGCGCGGCGGCATGGTACTGGGTGAACGTGAGTCCGCCGGCCTCGGCGTCGCGGAAGGTGCGGATCGCGTCGGCATGGCGCTCGTTGCCGAGGTACAGGATCCCGAGCACGAGCTTGGCCGGCAGCGGCGATGGATTCCGCGCCGAAACACCCGCCTCGGCGACCTTGACGATGGCGTCGTCGAAACGGTTGGCATCGCGCCATGCCACGTAGGTATAGCCGCCGCTGGCGGTGAAGAAATCCGGATACAACTCGGTCAGCGCGGCCCATTTCGTCAGCGCATCCTCGCGGCCGTCGAGGGTGGCGACCATGCTCTCGAGGTAGAGCCGCTCGCGCATCGCCAGGCGTCCGGGCTGCGCCGTGGCGGTGACGAAGGCATCACGCGCCTCGGCGTTCTTGCCGAGGCTGGTCATCGCCGCGCCGATCCGCAGGTGCACGGCGGCGAATTCCGGATCGATCGCCAGCGCCTGGCGGTACAGCTCCATCGCCTCGGAGAAGCGACCCTGCATGTAGTTGCGGCTGCCGAGCGAATACGCGCGCAGGGCATCGAGGTTCGCGGTGGCGACCTGCTGCAGCGGCTGGCTCTCGTTCGACACCGTCGCCAGCGCCTCGCCGAGGCGCACGCGCAGCTTGCCGTTGATCGTGTCGAGCGAGCCCAGCACCGATTCCGCGCCGACCCCGTCCGCCGATTCCGAGTACACCGTCGTCTGCGTGTGCGGGTCGATCACCTCCGCGGTGATCCGCACCCGCCCGCCGATCTCCGCCACCGTCGGCAGGATCAGCGCCTTCGCGCCATCGCGGATCGCCACTTCCGAACCCACCGCACGATCCACCCGCGTCGTGTCCGGGTCGCGCTCCATCCGCTTCACCGTGTCGCGCACCTTCAGGTCCGGCAGCACGTTCACGTACTTCGACTGCTCCAGGCCGATCTTCAGCGCGCTCTCCAGCGCCTCGTCGAACACGCTCTCCCCGGTCAGGTTGTTGAGGCTCCCCACCACCACCCAGTCCCGGTTCGCGAACGCGATCGCCGGCTCCGGCTTCAGCAGCGAGTACAGCGGGATCGCCAGCAGCGCCAGCACCACCAGACCCTCGATCACCATCGTCGCCGGACGCCGCCAGAACGGCACTTCGCGATGCGCCTTGCTCGACCACGGCGGCGCCTTCAGCGGCGCCAGTCCGTCCTCGCCGACCTCGAACACCGGCACCGGATCCGGGATCCCGCGGAACCGGTAGCGCCCGTGCGTGCGCCAGCGCACCTTGTCCAGCGAGATTCCCAGTTCGCCCTGCGCGCGATGCGCCAGCACGTAGGCGATGTTCGACAACAGGATCTGGTTCGGCAGCGCCAGGTTCATCAGCCGCGAGGTGATCGGCTTGACCAGCCCTTCCACCTCGGTCGGCTTGGCCCCGCGTGCCACGTCCTCCTCGCTGTTGTCCCACACCACCACGTCGCCGACGTGGATGCCGACCCGCGCCGACAGCGTCGTGCCTTCCGCCGCATTGAGCTGGCGCAGGCCGCGCTGGTAGTCGAGGGCGTACGCGACCGCCTGGATCGGTCGCTCGAACATCATCAGGAAACCGTCGGTCTTGTCGATCTCGCGGCCGCCGTGGCGGTCGGCGATCGTCCGCGCCAGGCGGTCGTGCTTGCGGATCAGTTCCGCTGCCGCCCGGTCGCCCAGCCGTTCCACCAGTCCGGTCGAGTCGACCAGATCGCACACCAGCAGGGCGCGCAGCAGCGCGCTGGTAGCCGGGTCGACGGATTCTTCCACGGCGGAAGGAGGAAAGCGGGTGGCGTTCACGGCGGAATCCGGTTCCTCGACGCGGGCCCGTGCGGATCCGGCATGGGCACAGGCGCAGGCGTTCCGCCGGGAGCATACATCCAACGGCGCCGCATACCGCTTTCGGCGCGGATGTCCGGCTGGCTACACTGGCGCGCCGGCCGGCTGCCGTGCCGGCACTGCCACCGACCATTCCCACAGGGGGAACTGCCATGACCGATTCCAGGCTCGACGAGAAGCACGCCCTCACCCTGCTGCGCCGACTGGCCAGCGACGACGCTTTCCGCAGGCAATTCCAGAAGAAGCCGGCCAAGGCCCTCGCCGAACTCGGCGTGCCGCTGCGCACGATCGTCGACCTCGACGCACGCTGCCTCGGCAAATGCCGGCTCGCCTCCAAGGCCACGCTGCGGGCCGCGGTCGATTGCCTCGATCGGGCGGCGATCACCCGCACCATGCGCATGCAGCCGCCGCAGATGAAGTTGCCGGCCTGATTCGTCCTGCTGCCGCCGCCACGACGCGGCGAGCGGCAGCGACGTAGCGGGATTCCCGTTACGGTCCGGCGCGCAGCGCGGCGTCGAGCACCGCCGCGCGCTCGCGCAGGGCCGCGCTGCCGCCGTGGTCGGGCCAGGCCGCGCGGAAGGCCTCCAAGGCCGCACGTGCGCCCTCGCGATCGCCAAGGCCGATCGAGTCGAGTACATCCCGGAGAACGTCGCGAACTACATCGCGGGTGTGGTCGGTGATGACGCGATGGACATCGAGATCTCGCCGACGAGCGGCACGCCGCCGTTCGTTACCACGCGTGCGGCATTCGATTACGCCAGCGTGAATCCGCAGGTGGTCTCGGTCGTGACGGGCGCCAACCAGATGCGGTTCACGCCGTCGGGTTCGTTCTGGCGTGACCCGACATCGGCCAGTTTGAATGTGCCGACGACGTGGCGTGACACCGATCCGTATCTCTCGCCGAACGCACCGTCATTCCTGGGTGACTCAACGGACCCAATGTACAACGAGCCGGCGCACCGGCGGAACCGGGACTGGGCGACACTCTCGCTCGTCTCTCCCGACGGGCGCACGGTGAACCTCGCGAACCTACGTGGCAACTTCGATGCCGAGTCGGGGTTCGGCACGGGCGCGAACGGACTGCCCCGCATCAGCGCGAACCTGTACAAGATCGGCGACGCGTCGGGCGTGGCTCGTGTGTCGCTGGGGGCGTCGCCTCGGCCCTGGGAGGTCGCGACGCGGCTGCGGTGGCTCTTCCGTCCGGCGATGGACGCGAGCTATCCGGCATCGGACCCGCGGAATCTCCTGAACATGTACGCCGACGCCGATGGCGACGGGTACCTCGACTCGATCTGGCAGGAACTCCGCGACGCGAGCAACCCGCTGGGTGTGCTGAACGCGATCAACGAGGATCCGCAGTATCGCGTCTTCATCGCGACCAAGATCGTGGATCTCTCGGGCCTGGTGAACGTGAACACCGCGGGCGATTTCGTCGCGGCGCCCGACCTTGGGCACCCGGCCGGATCCTCGCCAACCGAGGTCAGTCTTCGCAGCGTCCTGCAGGGTGGCAGCACCTGGGACGAGACGGCGATGAACGGGGCGAGTGGTGGATATGACGGGATCTTCGGTCTGCCCGCGACGCCGGACGATTACACGAGTTATGACCCGCAGGCCGCGTTACTCATCGGCGGCGAGGCGTATCGCGTGCTGACGATGTCGCGGCGTGCCGGCGTTGCAGCGCCGCTTGTGGGCGAGTCGCCGTGGGAGACCAGGCCGATCTATCGTGGTGATGGCGACGGCACGACGCCCGACCCGCTCGACGACTTCAAAGTCTTTCACACGATCGACGACCCGGTCACCCAGTGGCCGTTCTGGGATTTCCTGACGCCCTCGGGCACGACCGGCGCGATCAGCCAGGCAGCCCGCCGAGAGGCGTACTACAACGCGCTCGAGGCCAACAACCAGGGCGCGGTCTATCGGCGCGATACCTCGGGGAATCCCGTCGACGTGCTGTGGTTGGGGCAGTTTGGCTCGACCGATCTTCTCGAACTCATGACGCGGCGTGGGGTGAACAACGACAACGTGCGGTCGGATCTCGAACTCGCGGTCTCGGGCAGGCTTGAGAGCCTCCCGGACTACTCGCCGCTCCGGGACAACCGCTCGCACCGGGCCGAGTTCACGATGACGACCGCCTCGCCCACGGGCAACGCGTCGGAGCAGGCGCTGCAACTGGCGTATAGCGATATCCGCCGCCTGCTCACAACGGTGAGCGGCGCGCGAGAGATCCGCGCGGCGGCCGGGGCCTCGCCGGATGTGCTGACTTCGGATGATCTCCGGGTGGATGCGGCGACGTTGCTGCGGTACAGCCAGGCGAAGAATCCGGCGCAGCCCACGCAGGAGTATGTCACTCAGCAGGCCGCGCGGCAGGCGATCTTCGGCACCGCTGACCAGCGTGCGGAGAATCACTCGCTCAACCGGATCTTCACGGGCTACGCCAACGCGCTCCTGCCGTATTCGGACGAGGCCGGGGCATGGCAGGATCCGACGGGGAGCGGGGCCGCGGAGGCGACGCTGAGTTATGGCGGCCTCGGAGCCGAGCGGGCGATCTACCACGCCGCGTGGATGACGCTCAATCTCTTCGACTCATACGACAAGAACAGCGAGCCGAGCGTGTACACGCTGCTCCTGGACGGCTCGGCCCGGCAGGCCGGGCTTGATCCGATGGTGTATCCGTGGTGGCGTGCGGGACACGATCTGGACCTGGACTATGTCTCGAGCGCGGTCGAGAACGCCGGTCGGTATCGCGATCCGACGCAGTCGCGGCTGGCCCGTCGCAGTCGGAGCGATCAGACTCGGGCCAAGGCCGTGGATCTCATCGGCGTTGAGGCCGAGCCGTTCCTGACGGCGATGACGATGATCACGGTCTACGCGGACTCGGGGACGGATGATACTGGCGCGCCCGGCCCGGGCAATGAGGTCAGGATCCGTGGCGACGTGACCAAGTCCAACGACGAGTTCCTCTTCCGCGTGCTCGCTTTCCAGTTGACGAATCCGTTCAACGTGGACATCGATCTTGGTGGATACACCTCGGTCGACCGTACGACGGGCGTGGGGAGCTGGCCCGATGGCGTGGACGTGGCCGATTCCCGGTTCCCCACGTTCGACACGTTCAAGGAGTACCACTACATCAAGTTCGGCGGGCGGACGTTCCCGCTGGTCCGACTGAAGGAAGAGCCGAGCGCCGCCGGCGGCGGCACCCTCGGGATCACGATGAACCCCATCACGATCCCCGCGGGCGAGACCGTGGTGGTCTATGCCCTCAGCCAGATCCCCAGCGTGATCCTGCGCGATCGGCTCCACCCGGCGGATCCGAGCATCACGCCGGCGCAGTACAACGACCCGCAGTGGTTCGAGAACACCATCATCCGGAGGATGATCGCGAGCACCAGCGAGGGCATCAGCAACGCGTACTGGATCCCGGAGATGATGCCCGATACGACGACCGCGCCGGGCGAACTCGGAATAGCCGAGAACACCGGCCGCCCGTCCCCCCGCCTGGTCGCCAACACGTTCAAGAGCGGCGTGGGCGGCTCGAGCAACACGGGGTTCAACACCTTCGGGCAACTGATCTTCAAGGACACGCAGTTTGCCCCGGTGGAGGCGGAGAACAGGACCGCCCAGTTGTGGCGCACCATGCGCGTGCCGGGCACGGCCGAGGCGACGGTTGACGGCGATCCGCTTGGTGTGAATCTCGAATCGACGGACCTCCTGGTGGACCGTCTCCGAGCGCCGACGGCGTCGAACATGGACGTGCGCTTTGCCGATGGCGAGGTCACGGTCGAAAACTCCAATGCACAAACCGATTCGAGACTCGCGATCTCGCTCTTCGAATGGGTTCGTCGCCCGTCCGATCCCAACGCGGGCACCGGTGGCGGCACGATCCCCCTTGGCGCCATCCCCGCGTATTGCCTCGAGCGCAAGCAGGTGGAAGCGTCGGGGAACTCGTGGAACAGCCACGGCGGGAAGAGCAACGTGGGCGCGACGATCCCGCGCAGCGAGTTCGCGGGCGTTGAGGGCGCTCCTAACTTCCAGGCTTGGCGGACAAGCCAAGTCGGTAACACCCTTGTGCCGGAAGTGGCCAAGGCTCCGCGAAATCAGAGCAACACCTCCAACCCGGTGAACGGCAAGCCGTCCGTCGCGGGTGTCCCATTCAACGCGATCTACACCGAGATCCCGCTCGACAACAACTACTTCTCGGCGGATCGTTTCACGCGCACGCCGAGCCTTGGCGAATCGAACCCGCCGCCGGGCAAGCCCGAGGACTCGATGCGTCTTCGCGTCGTGGACATGCTCATGCCCCTGGCGATCGGGCCGATGCACCAGCCCGACGCGGTGGTGCCGGCGGAGTGGGCGACCGAGGGCCTGACGGACGCCGACGTGCAATGGACGACGCTCTCTGAGGCGCTCGCCCTGAGTTATGGATACGAGAGCGAGTTGGGAGCCCTGGGCGCGGACACCAGTGCCGTGGCGTGCGACCTGTTCGGCGCACGAACGGTGGTGGACACGAGCCTTGTCCCCCAGACCGACGTGGTCCGTCCCCTCGATCGTGGGCGGCTGGTGCTCGATGACTATGTGCCCTTCCTCGATGTCGACGCGGACGGCGTCTACACACGCTCGACGGACTCGCAGCGTGCGCCGGCGACGCCTCTGGCGCTCAACGTGCTCGACGTGTTCACGGTTCGCCCGTCCTCGCTGACGCGGTCGCGGTCGGGTGTGGTGAACATGAACACGATGCCCACGCCGGTCGCGCGGGCGGTGCCGATGCTCAGCCCGGACCTCGACACCGCGGCCACGCCGAACGACCCTTCGCTTCCTGATCTCGGTGGAACGCAGGGACAGANNGGTCAGGGCCGGGGCGCGAAAGTGTGGTAGCTGGCGCGCGCCGGCCCGCTTCGGATGCGGGTTGACAGAAGCGTTGGTGGTGGACGGGCGGCCCTCTGTCTTCGAACGAGGATCTCGCGACGACACTGGTCGCCTATCGCGACAAGACGATCGAACGATTCCGCCAATCGAGCGTGTCGAGTGGGAACGTGCCGGTGACCGGCGTCCCCGAACTCGTCTCCTTTGCCGAGGCCGCGGGCGTGCCCCTGGATCAATACACCCAACTCACGGCACGGTCAGTTCTCACGGGCGTGCCCGGGATACGCGAGGACGCAGGCTTCCGCACGCCGGGCGAGATCATGCTCGCGAGAGCTCGCGAGTCAACCAACCCGACAAACACGGCACGAGCCACGCACAACATCGACTTCCTTGGATATGCCGCCAACAACTCCAGCCGCCAGGGCGTCTCCTTCGGCCTCTACGAGGATCCAAACGACTCCACCAGATTGATCCCCAACGAGATCCGCAACGATTACGAGCAGAAACTCGCCGTCGCCGGCGGGGCGCTCGGGTCGCTCTCGACGCGCAGCGATGTCTTCGGTGTGTGGTTCGTCATCAACGGCTTCACCCGCGAGGACGTCGACGGCCTCCGCACGCCCGGACAGCCCGCGGCGTCGGGGAGCGATGCGCCGATGGTCCCCAGCCTCCAGAAGCGGTTCTTCATGGTCGTCGATCGCAGCAACGTCGTCCGGCGTGGCGACAAGCCGAGGATCCTGATGCTCCGCGAGGTGCCGCTGTAGCCGAGGCGTTCAGGATGGTGGGCGGTCGGGTACGGCCCACAATGGCATCCGGCGCACCCCGGCTTGGCTGGCGTGTGCCCGTCGGGGGTTGCCATACACTGTGCGGTCCAGGGTGTAGCTCAGCTTGGTAGAGCGTCTGGTTTGGGTCCAGAAGGCCGCAGGTTCAAATCCTGTCACCCTGATTTCAAGGCCGTCGAATGCCATCTGTGTCTAAAACAGATGAAATCGACACTGAACTTGCCTGTTTCCAAGTCCAACTGAAAGCGATGAGAATCCATGAGTTCTGTGCCAAGCCTTGACATATGTCTATATAGTAATATATTTAGTCCATGGCCCGGGCCTCGACCACTTCGGATGCCTTCAACGCCATCGCCGAGCCGCGTCGGCGGGTGTTGCTCGATTTCCTGCGGGGGGGCGAGCACGACGTGACCGAGATGGTAGAGGAACTGGGCTGGCCTCAGGCGCTGGTGTCGAAGCACCTTGGGGTGCTTCGGAGCGTGGAACTCGTGACGGTCGAGGCGGTCGGGCGGCGGAGGGTGTATCGCGTGAACGCGGAGAAACTCAAGCCGGTGCACGACTGGGCCGCGGCGTATGAGCGGATGTGGGCGCACCAACTCGATCGGATCAAGAGGCGTGCCGAGTCGGCTGCCTCACGAGTTAGGGATATTCAACAGCAGGAGAGGACCTCATGAGCACGGCGATCACGAGTGAGCGGATACAGACATTGGACATCCGCAAGGAGATCGAGATCGACGCGCCCGTCGAGGTCGCGTTCGAGGCGATCCTGGCGGAGAACAGCAGCGAGAGCCAGATGCCCGACGGGACGGCGATGCCATTCGTGCTGGAGGCGTGGCCTGGCGGTCGGTGGTTCCGGGATCTTGGGAAGCAGAGCGGTCATCTGTGGGGTCATGTGCAGGTGATCAAGCCACCGACGCTGCTGGAGTTGTGCGGGCCGATGTTCATGTCGTACCCGGCGACGAACTTCGTGCAGTATCGGCTGACGGCGACGGGGAATCGCACGAAACTCGTGTTCACGCATCGGGCGATCGGACTTATCCCCGAGGACCACATGAAGGGCGTGCAGCAAGGGTGGGAGTATGGGTTGAATCGGATCCGCGAGATCGCCGGGCGGCTGGCGACGCGGTAAGCGGGTGCGGGTGAGGGGCATCACACACGCACGGCTCGGGGTTGGTGTCGTTGTGTATTGATCACTGAATGAGGAGCAAGAGCATGTCGATCGCGCAGTCGTTGCTGGCGGAGTTTGAGAACGAGTTGAAGACCACGCGTCGTTTTCTCGAGGCGATCCCCAAGGAGAAACTCGCGTGGAGGCCCCACGAGAAATCGATGTCGGCGGGACAACTGGGCCTGCACATCGCGCAGGTTCCCATGGGCGTGCTGAGCATGGCAATGGAGGATGTCGGATCGGTACCGGACATGAGCAAGCCACGCGAGGAGGCGACCTCGATCGCGGACATGGCAACGGCGTTGGAGAGGAACGCGGCGTATGTGCGGGCGACGCTGCCCACCATCGACGACGCCAGGATGATGTGCCCGGTCAAGTTCATGCGAGGCGAGCAGGTGGTCATGGAGGTGTCCCGCGTCGGGTTCCTCCGGAGCATCATGTTCAACCATCTGTACCACCACCGCGGGCAGTTGGGCGTGTACCTTCGGCTGCTTGGTGTGAAGGTGCCCTCGAGTTACGGGCCGAGCGCGGATGAGTCGCCGTTCTAGGCGTCATTCGTACACAAGGGTCGCCGCCAGTTGTTACATATCGAGTCTGGCCCCGAGTCGGAAGGCGAGCGCACCGAGGCCCGCGACGATGAGGCTGTGGTGGATTCGGCCTGTGTTGATGAGATCGGGGATCTTCGCGAGGGGGACGAGGTGGATGGCGATTTCCTCGTGCTCGTCGAGGGATTGGGCGCGGGTCGGGCGGACGCCCCGGACAAGGCCTGTGTGGACGTGGTTGGTGAGGATGGCGGGATTGGCGGAGACGCGGGAGATGATCTCGATTGGCGCCTCTGAAGTCGGGGCGTAGCCGGTTTCTTCGAGGAGTTCTCGTCGGCAGGTCATGGCGGGGTCCTCGGCGTGGTCGACGATGCCGCCGGGGAGTTCGAGGGTGATGTCGTTGAGGCCGTGGCGGAACTGCTCGATCATGACGACGTGGNNGGCGTCGCTCGTCCTCGATGGTCCAGGGGAGGACGGCGCGCGGGACCGAATTGGGGCGTGATGGCTCTGGATGGTTCATGGCGGCGATTGTATTGGATGGTGCCGCGGGGCGGGACGCGTTCGAGCGACGCTACGCTGTGTGTTGATGACGGATTCGTCGACGAACTCTGGAGCACTGGAGCCAGACTCCTCGCCCAAGGGCGTTGGAGGGGTGGTCGTCACAGGAGGGGCGCCCGGGCTACAAGATGGGGGAGGCTTGGCCTCGGGTCGTGAGGGAATGCTCGATCGGGCGCGGGTGAGATCGCGCGTGCGGCTGGGCGGGGGCGGGTGGTTTGGAGTGGTGACGCTGGTGGTGATGGTGTTGGCGT
>JRYE01004735.1_pt1 | contig 10418 bp, 9 predicted proteins | sample 235321 | NCBI WGS metagenome assembly JRYE01 (sample SAMN03074214, study PRJNA261473) | activated sludge metagenome | biome: Common Effluent Treatment Plant; feature: Wastewater; material: Activated sludge; isolation source: activated biomass in a lab-scale reactor treating industrial wastewater at... | reverse complement strand
CCCATCGCCGCCGCCGCGAGTCGCGAGTCGAGTTTGTCACGCCAATCCATGCACGAGCCAAGCCCCGGCGGACACCCAAAGACGTGCGCCTCGACCACGCCCCCTAGCGTGTCCTGATTCTCCTTCGCCTCGCGGATCACGGCNNACCCCCGTCTCCACGCCGCCGATCGCGCGGACGAATCCGATCACCTCGATGCCCACCTCGCGAAGCAGCACGTGCGCCAGCGCCCCGGCCATCGTCCGCGACGCCGTCTCCCGCGCACTCGCCCTTTCCACCACTCCCCGCGCGTCCGTCGTCAGATACTTGATCGCCCCCGCGAGGTCCGCGTGTCCGGGTCGCGGCTGGAACATCGGCGGCGTCTTCTCCGCGTCATCGATCCGCGAATCCTTGTTCCGCACCAACATCACCACCGGCGACCCGATTGTGGCCCCATCGCGCAACCCCGAGAGGAACTCGACGCGGTCGTCCTCGATCCGTTGACGCGCCCCGCGCCCATAGCCGCGCTGCCGCCGGGCGAGTTCGACATCGATCGCCGCCGCCTCGACGTGCAATCCCGCGGGCATCCCCGAGACCACCGTCACGCACGCCGCCCCGTGCGATTCGCCCGCCGTGATGTGCTCCAGTCGCGCCATCCGAGGCCCCTGCTTCTCGCTCCTAATTCCCGCTATCGTCACTCTTGGGTTCCGCCGGCGGATCCTTAACGCCGACGAGTTCGATCGTGAAGACCAGCGTGGCGTTCCGTGGGATCACGTCGCCCGCGCCCTCCGCGCCATACGCCATCTGAGGCGGGATCATGAGCCGACGAATCCCGCCGATCCTCATCCCCGTCACGCCGACCTGCCACCCCGGGATCAGCCGATTGAGCGGGAACTCCGCGGGCTCGCCGCCGCGCGTCGAGTCGAAGACCTTGCCGTCTTCCGCGAGCGTGCCGTGGTAGTGCACCGTGACGATGCTCTTGCGCTTCGCCTCGTCGCCCGTTCCAATCTTGAGATCCTCGATCGTCATCGCTAACCCCTTGAAGTTCATCGGCTCCATCATCGTGCCGTCGGGCGCTTCATAGAGCAGCGTCTTCCGGCTCGATGAGCACCCCGCGAACGTCACCACGCACACCCCGAGCATGATCCCCCAGACGAACATCGCGTGTCGATTCATCGACTCACTCCTCGTTTCATGCTCTGCAGGACTGGTTCACTACAGTCCCGCGTGACCATAGCCCGCGAAGGCACGCCATCACGCCGTCCCACGCTCCTCGTCACCCTCGGCGACCCCGGCGGAATCGGGCCCGAGGTCGTCGTCAAGGCCCTCGCCGCCGCGATTCCCGCGCTCGACGCGACCATCGAGATCATCGGCGTCGACACCCCGCTCGCCGATGCCGCCTCACGGGCCGGAATCAAGCCGTTCTGGCACTCGTCCACGACAACCCAACACACCGAACAACCACAACGCGTCACGCTGTCCACACCCAACACCGATCTCCCCGCGACCTTTGAGACACGCCCAGACGCGATCAACGGCCTGGCCTCCATCCTCTGGGTCCGCCACGCCATCGCCCGCGCCAAAGAGCTCCACGCCTCAGGCCAACCCGTCGCCGTCGTGACCGGGCCAATCTCCAAAGAAGCCTGGGCCCTCGCCGGGTTCGCCCAGTTCCCCGGACACACCGAACTCTTCGCGCACGACACCGCTGCCGCTCGCCACGCGATGATGTTCGAGAGTCCGCGCCTGCGCGTCGTCCTCGCCACGGCCCACGTCCCCCTCGCCGACATCCCCAACGTCCTCACCACCCGGCGGATCCTCGACGCCATCGAACTTGGGGCCAACGCCTGCGTGCGACTGGGCATTGAGCGCCCCCGCCTCGCCGTGCTCGGGCTCAACCCTCACGCCGGCGAGCACGGCCTCCTCGGCGGCGACGAGAAACGCGTCATCATCCCCGCGATCGAGCACGCCAGATCGCAGGGCCTCGATGTGCAAGGCCCCTTCCCCGCCGACACCATCTATCGCGACTGCCTCGTCGGCTCATCAGCGCAACGCTTCGACCTCGCCGTCGCCATGTACCACGATCAGGGCCTCATCCCCCTCAAACTCCTCGCCTTCGAGAGTGCCGTCAACTGCACCCTGGGCCTCCCCTTCCCGCGCACCAGCCCGGACCACGGTACGGCCTTCGCGATCACCGGCCAGAACCACGCCGACCCCTCCAGCATGCTCGCCGCCCTCAGCCTCGCGGCCCGGCTGGCGTAGCACGATTACTCCGAATTCGGCTCGAGGCGGCGCACTACCCTCCCGCCATGAAGACACTCGCGCCACGCCGCCTCGCCCTCGCCCTACTCCCCCTCGCCGCCCTCGCCCCCAGCGCTTTCGCCTGGGACGCCTACGGGCATCGCCTCGTCACCCAGGCCGCCATGGCCGAGTTCGACAAGGCCGTCCATCCACCGGCATGGCTCGGCGCCGACAACGTCGCCTTCCAGATCGCCGACCAGGCGACCGTCCCCGACCGCTGGCGGAGCATCAAGGTTCCCCAACTCGTCCACGTCAACTCCCCCGACCACTTCATCAACATCGAACCACTGGAGAAATACGGGCTCACGCTCAAGACCCTCCCGCCTCTCCGATACGACTACGTCCGCCAGGTCTACACCTTTCGCTTGAGCCCCGGCTTCGAGGACCCCGACAAGAACCCGGCCTACGCCGATCCCGCCAAGTCGCGCGAGATCCCCGGCTTTCTCCCCTACGCCATCGTCGAGTCCCACGCCAAGGCCATCGCCGCCCTCCGCGTCGTCCGCATCCTCGAGGAACTCAACGATCCCTCGCGTAAGGAACAACTCGAGATGGCCCGCGCCCAGGCCCTCTCCGCCATGGGAATCCTCAGCCACTACGTCGGCGACGCCGCCCAGCCCCTCCACACCACCATGAACTACAACGGCTGGGTCCAGGAGAACCCCAACGGCTACACCACCAGCCGCCAGTTCCACTCGTTCATCGATGGGGGCGTCCTCAAACTCCACTCCATCACCGCGAGCGACGTCCTCGCCCAGACTCCCGCGCCCTACACCATCAACGTGAACAACCCCTGGAACGACGCCATCCAGCACATCGAGCGGAGTTTCGAGTCCGTCGAGCCGCTCTACGCGTTGGAGAAGTCGGGCGACCTCGGCAAGGCGCCTGGCAAGGAGTTCATCGCCAAGCGCCTGGGCGACGGCGCCGCCATGCTCGCCGCGCTGTACATCGCCGAGTACAACGCCGCCAAACCCACTCCCAAGGACCTCGAAGAGTTCAAACGGTTCGACAACTTTGACTTGACGCTGCGTCTCCAGCCGCCGACCGCCGCGATCGAAGCGCCGATGTCCAAAGACGACGCTCCGGTCGCGCCGTCTTCCACCGACATCCCCGCCGCGACGCCCCCGGCATCTCCCACGGGGACGTGAGCCTCGTCCAACGAGCGGCCCTCAATACGCCTTGAAAACCTCGGCCGTCGGGTAGAACCGTCGCATCATCTCGCGCCAGTCCACGCCCTGCTCCGCGAACCCCTTCGCGCAGTGCTGGCACATCCCCACGCCGTGCCCGCTCCCACGCCCGTGCAGTCGGACGACGTCCGCCCAGATCTCGACGTCCATGTCGCCGCTGAGCACCTGGTTCTCGATCGCAATCGGCGCAAGCCCCGTCGCGGTGTAGTTCATCGCCGCACGCAGCTCCTCCGCCGCCAGCACGACCTCCCCACCGTTCGAGTCCGTCACGCGGTACTCGATGGGCCGTCCCGCGCTGTTGCGTCGTGACACCTCAATCGCCCGAACGCGAGAGATCACCGGCGCGTCGGCCTTCCGCCGCAGCACCCAACTCCGAAGCCGAACACTCAGGTCCTGCGCGTCGCGCGTCGCCTCCCACCGATACGACTTCGACCCCTGGCACGCGCTCTCCCGCGGCGAACCCTGCAACGGCTCGGCACTGTTGAAGTCATACCCCGGCGTCGTGCCCCACACGTCCCGCGCCGACGCCGCCCGACCACCGCACGTGCTGCTGTAGTACGCCCGGATCAGCCCACCGCGCCACGAGAGCACCATCCCGCGCGTCGCCGCCACCGCCTCGATCACCGCGGAACTCTTGGGGATCGACCCGAACGACTGGTCCGACTCGGTCCCCTCGACGTCGTACCACCCCGTCGTCACGCTCGACCCGCGCCGGGCGCGATCGCGCTCGAACATCGCGTACGTCCGTGCCGCCACCGACTGCGCCTCGAGCGCCTGACGGGGCCACGTCGGCGACATCTCCTTCGACACCACCCCCGAGACATACGACTCCAGGGGCATCATCAGCGCCACGTCCAGCATCCCCAGAGCCGAGTCCTCGCGAGGCCGAACGATCGCGAACCCAGGGACCAGCACCCCGTCCACCGTGATCCCCGACAACGCCCGCGACGACGAGACACCCCCCACCATCACGACCGTGGATTGAGGCTCGTCCGCCGCGAGCACCTCCACCGCCATCTTCTCGCCGAACGTCTGCGTTTGCCCCGTCCGATCCGTCACGCGGATCGCCCCGACCCGCACCTCGAGCGTCACCGGCGCCTGCATCGCCAGCGTGCGATACCCGCCACCGGCACGCACGTACACACGTCCGCCCCGATCGCCCGGCACGCCGATCGACACGCTCTTCACCCCCGCGCGCGTCCGCACACGGATCTCGGGCTCTTCCCCAATCTCGACCTTGGGTCCCACGGCCGACGCCGTCGGCGAGACGATCGACTCGATCGCCCTCGACACCCGCGTCCCCTCGCACGAACCGAGCCCCACACCCATCACCACGACCGCCCCACCCGCGGCCACCCTCCACACCCACTCGCCCAAGCACATCCGGCGGTTCATCTATGATCACCTCACATGCGACACGACCCCCGCACCGCGTTCCGCACCCACGGCCACGTTCGGACAACCACATCCGCCGCTCGCGCCGCCGCGACCATCCTCGCGGCCGGGGCATCCGCCATGGGCTTGATCGGCTGCCGCGCCACAATCCCTCCACCGCCCATCTCCAACGCACCATATCCAGGCCCGGCACTCTCGGTCATAACCATGTCCCAAGCCGACGCCCACGTCCCCGGCCTCGGTGGGCTGGCCACGTATCGCATCCAGATGGACGCCCCATCCCCAGGCTACACCCTCGAACTCGACCGCGTCGACGACGGGTTCAATGAACGCTCCGTCTACGTCACCTGCCATCGCCCATACCAAGACTTCCCGCAGGCATCCACGCCGGTCACACAGATCCTCGCGACCAGCGCCACCACAGACTTGGGACTCATCGTCTACGCGCGCCTCGCCGACGCGCTCGAAGTGCCCGACGCCGACGCCAAGTACTCCCTCGCGGCACGAGTACCAAAATCGACGTCCACGAGTCCTCCAACTCGATGAGCGATTCACCACAGACGCACCGATAGGGATCCAAACAAACATCCACACCCGGCTATAGTCCAACCATGGATCCCGCCGACCGGGAACTCCTCCGCCTGACCATGGTCCCCGATCTGGGGCCCAGGCGCATCTCGGCCCTCCTCAACACGTTTGGCTCTGCCGACGCCATCGCGAGCGCGTCCGCCGCTGAACTCGAACGCGTCAAGGGCATCGGCCCCGTCATCGCGCGCAAGGCCGCACACTTCTTCGTCCAGGGAGACAAGCCCCTCGACGACGAGATCGCCCTCGCCACGCGCCTGGGAATCCGCATCGTCACCCGCTCGAACCCGGCGTATCCATCGCTCCTGACCGAACTTCCAGACGCCCCGCCGCTGCTCTTCGTGCGAGGCGACCTCGTCCCCGAACGCGATCGATTCGCCGTCGCCATCGTCGGTTCACGCGAATGCACGGCATACGGGCTCGAACAAGCAGAACGATTCGCCTCGGTCCTCGCCGGTGCCGGGATCACCATCATCTCCGGCGGGGCCCGGGGCATCGACACCGCCGCTCATCGCGGCGCGATGCGCGCGCAGGGTCGAACCATCGCCGTGCTGGGGTGTGGCCTCGCCCGCTGCTATCCGCCGGAGAACGCCCAACTCTTTGAGCAGATCGCCGCACGCGGGGCGGTGGTATCCGAACTTCCACTGAACACATCGCCCGAATCGTCGAACTTCCCCGCGCGCAACCGCATTATCTCGGGGATGTCGATCGGTGTTCTGGTCATCGAGGCGGGGCAGAAGTCTGGCGCGCTCATCACCGCACGCCAAGCCGTCGAGGACCACGGACGTGAGGTCATGGCGGTTCCGGGGCGCGTGGATTCCGCCTCGAGCAAGGGAACCAACGACCTGATCAAGTCGGGAGGCGCGCACCTGGTCACCGAGCCGGGTGATGTCATCGCGATCCTCGAGTCTCAGGCACGCCATGTCTTCCAGGACACGCACGCCGATCGGTATTCACTCTTCTCGGAATCGACAATGAGCGAGTCGCAAATCACCCGTCCAGCAGATGATGCGGCTCACGAATCGAACGCAACTGGGCCCAAGGAAGGCTCGATCGAAGCGCGGATACTCGAAGTGCTCGACGAGCCCAGGACCCTCGATGAGCTTGCCGTTCGCCTGGCCATCGAGCCCTCGGGCCTGCGGAGTGGGCTAACGATCCTCGAAATTCAGGGCCGCGTCCGACGATCCGGCCCCCGATTCGAGCGGTCTCGTCCGCCGGCGACCGCCCTCCAGAGGCCGTGAATGCGGTTTTGACCCAGTAAAAACCCCAGAACCGAACATGAACCGCCCAAATTGGCTTGACAACTCTTGCCGTCTGGATTGTGATATGCTAGTCTAATCCGAACAGACCCGATGACTACTGCACGGGTCCCAAACAAGTCGCCTCATGTTGCCACTCACCCGGCATGCACAACGGGGCGACATCGACTAGGGCCGATCGCTGGAAGCGATCACGAGTAGAAGTGCGAAGCGAGATCCGGAGGCGATCGTCGACGCGGAGCAATGGAGCGCACGGGACGAAACCCGAACCACGAGGACGATCATCCTCGACCGTGCGCGGAATGCCGTGAGGACGAAGATGAAGGTTTCTGGAACATCCATCTCGACATCGTGCGTGGTGTGTCTGGGCCCCGGCGGCGACTACCGACAGGAACTCCGCCCGGTCTTCGGCGCGGCGGTCGATCTCCTTGACGAGGGCGCGACGGCCGGAATGAACTCCACGAATAGGATCTTCGGACTGGCAAGGCGATGGTCGCAAGCCGTGATCTCGGCGGCGGCGGCATGCCTCTCGCCTCGTGACTGGGCCGAGGCCACCGGACCGGGCGTTGAGATCGAGGTCGGCGTCTGGGCTGATGACTCTGTCGCCGATTCGGGAATGGGCTGCGTCGGGGCTGGGGTCGAGGACCGTGAACTCGCGGGCGAGGCTCGGTCACAATGGCTCAAAGAGGCCCTGGGTGTGATGGCGACGGTTGATTCGTGGCTGGAGCGACAGGCCGAGTCTCTAGGCGACCTGGTCCGATCGGTGTCAGTCGCCACACCGATCCGGGTTCCCGCACTAGCGCCATCGTTCGCCCTGCTCGAGGGCGATAGGGAAGGGTCCGCATCGTCCCCGGGACGAGCGGGCGGCCTGTGCACCATGTTCAGTGACGCTCCGGCCTTCGCCGGGGCGAGGGATGGCGTGGGTAGGAATGACGCAAACCGGGATCACCCGCCGAGCGCGAGGATCCCCTCTTGGAAGGAAGCACGCGATGAACTTGACCCCCAAGCAACTTCGAATCCTGCAACTGATTCGCGACTGGCGCGTTCGGCGGGGCTATTCGCCGACGATGCAGGAACTCGCGGACGAGATCGGAGTGAGCAAGGTCACCGTCTTCGAGCACGTCGAGGCGCTCATCAAAAAGAACGCGCTCATCCGCGAGCCCAACAAGGCACGCTCTTTATCGATCGCTGACGGCATCGCCGTCCCTGATGAGGCTCGCCCCTTGCGCTTCCCGCTGGTCGGACGGATCGCGGCCGGCAACCCCATCGAGCGCGTCGCCAACGAGGAAGAGATCGATCTCGCCGAGGTGATCTGTGCCGCCCCGGGCCGACAGGAGTCCACCTTCGCTCTGAAGGTCGAGGGCGACTCGATGCGTGACGAGGGCATCCTCGATGGCGATTACGTCCTCATCGAGCGCACCCAGGTCGCGCAGAACGGCGACAAGGTCGTTGCCCTCCTCCCCGACGGCTCCACCACCCTCAAGACCTTCTACAAGGAGGACGACCACATCCGCCTCCAGCCCGCCAACCCCTCGTTTGATCCCATCCGCGTGAAGTTCTGCCAGGTGCAGGGGATCGTCAAGGGCGTTGTACGCCGCTACGGCCGTTGATTCGCGGCGCGCTTCGGCACGGCGTGGTTCTCCGGCTGCACAACTTGTCTACATCAACAGACCCCCTCAGGTTTGGCCCGAGGGGGTCTACGTGTGGGTGACCAACTCGGGATGGAGTCCATCACGAGCGGCTGCGGGTGATACCGGGTACATCGCCCAACGTTTCAACTCGCCGTTTTTTTTTAGAATCGGTTACTTCGGTGTCGGGGCCTTGGTCCCGGTTCCGTTTCCGGCGGGTGCTTTGGTCGGCTTGGGGCTGGACGCGGTACCCGGTTTGGCCGCGGGCGCTGTGGACCCACCCGGTCCCGCTCCGCCGCCCGAGGGGGCCGCGCCACCGCCGGTGGTTCCGGCGACCGGTGGCGTGTTGATGACCTCGGCGATCTTGGAAATCTCGGCGGTGGTGCTCAGGCTGACGTACCGCCGGCCCTTGTTCTCGCGGACGACCACGCCGCCCGAGGGCCAATAGGGATATCCGTTGAGGGCCCGGTGCATGTAGTCCGGGGCATTGACGATGAAGTTCCCTTGGAAGTAGGTGATCGAGCCGCCCGACCCGCCATTCTCTTGCCACTGGTCGGACTCGATGAGCGAGACGATGAGGCGCTTGAGGTCGTCGGCCTTCTCCTCGGGGGTCTTGACGTCCTCTCGCTGCCCGCGGTTCCCGCCTGTGTCGCGGAAGGGAGAGCGTGCCTGCGACGCCCCGCGTCCGCCCGTGCCCTGGAGGACGGTGTTCAGGTCGAAGTCGGGGGCGTCGGTGTAGTTGGGGATCTCGGTAAGGAGGTCGATGATGGAGTAGGTCTCGACGCGCTTGTAGACGTTGAGGCGCTCGCGTGGGCCGAACTGCAGCGAGCCGGTGTTGCTCATCTGCCACGCGCTCATTCCGGTGTACTCGCTCCCGGCCCGCTCGAGGATCTTGTCGAGGACCGTGAGGGCGGGGAGAGACGTGGTCTTGAGCGTGATCGTCGCGTCCTTGTCCAGGCCGACGGCATGGGTGTCGTCGATCCACAACGGCTCGAAGTCCGCCCCTGTCACCGTCTGCAGATACTGGACGATGTCCTCGAGGCGCTGGTCGGTGAAGTCCACGGCGATGGGCTTCATCATGCGGAGGAGGGTGTCACGCTGGGGGATGCCCGTCGTGCGCACCGTGGAGCCGCCGGAGACCGTGGCGCCCTTCGTGCTGGGGGCCGTTCCCTGGGCCAGGGCGACGCCCGAGAGACCCAACGCCAGCCCGGCGGAGAGGATGAGGTGAGCGGCGGATCGGGAGATCGTCTTGCCCGTGAACTTCATGCCCTGGCTCCTTTTTCGTCCATGCCTGGCGCTGGATCCGGCGTCGTCCCGCCTGCGAGGCGAACACACGTCTCGGCGTTGGGTACAACCTCACGCGTGGCACACCCGAGGCGACCCACGCGGTCATCGGCACACGCCGTGCCGACAGAGTTGTATAGACGTATCGACCCTTGGGAAGTTCCTGCCGAACTCGAAAGGAGTCTGCTGAGAGGCCAAGTTGTGAATGAGTCGGCCTGGGGCTCGATGCGATGTTCTCGGGCGAAGACCCGATCAAAGCACGAAAAAGCCACCTCAGGGATTTGAACCCTGGACCTATGCTTTACGAAAGCATCGCTCTACCGCTGAGCTAAGGTGGCATCACCCCTGGCAAATCACGGGTGGGGTGAAGTATCGGGGGTCGGCGAGCAGGAGTCCAGTTCCATGAACCAAATGCGTTGCACCAGCGTTTCCTTCGCCATGGCCACATTGGGAATGGCTGCGGCGGTCGGATTTCTTGGGGGCTGCCGAACGGTCCCGACCGACTCGACCTTGGGTCGCTACACCCCGGCGGTGGATGCGGCCTGCCGGGTGCAGTTCTCCGGCGAGCGGGCGGACGTCCTCGAACAAATTGCCGCGAAACCCGACCTCGAGGAGTGCGACCAACTCCGCATCGTCCATTGCCTGAGTTCCAACAGCGGCTTCTCGGAGGACCACACGCGCGTCCTCGCGACGCTCGTGCGCAACCCGGCCACGACGGTTCGCACGCGGCAGGTCATCGGGGCCCACCTCGATCAGATCGTCGCCTACTCCGAGCAGCGGGCCGAGATCGCCCGGTTGTTGTCGGACA